>TARA_B110000483_G_scaffold139524_1_pt1 | contig 22674 bp, 19 predicted proteins | sample TARA_B110000483 | Tara Oceans TARA_B110000483 (sample SAMEA4398176) | marine metagenome | biome: Polar Biome; feature: [SRF] surface water layer (ENVO:00010504); material: water (ENVO:00002006), including particulate matter (ENVO:01000060) such as... | depth 5 m
GCGATTTTTATTCAAAAGTAATAAAATTAAATAACTTTATACAATAGCCTCATATTTCAGTGAAAACCTCTACTTGTTAAAAAGAATAACTAAAAGATTAAACTATATTTGTAGGATAAAATGCAAACTGTATAAAAATATTGCATACTAAAACAAAAATAATTTATTTGTATTCTGTAGTTATAGGTTTATTTTTAACGGTTTTATCAATAAAAATGGGGCTTTAACTAATATCAGTTTTTGTGGGGAGTGTTTTCTCCCCCGCCTGTTCAGAGAAAAAGCTGAAGTGAAAACTTCGGCTTTCATTTTAAAAAATTACACACATTCGTATGAAACTATATCCTTTAAAATTTACCCCTATTTTTAAATACAGACTTTGGGGTGGAGAAAAGTTAAAATCAGTTTTAAATAAAAAGTATACTGAAACTAATATTGGAGAATCTTGGGAGATTTCTGCCGTAGAAGAAGGCGAAACGGTAGTTGCTGCTGGCAGTTTGCAAGGAAAAACACTGCAAGATTTAATAAAGGAATATAAAGGCGCTTTTTTAGGAAAGGCGGTTTATGAACAATTTGGAAATGATTTTCCATTGCTGATCAAATTCATAGATGCCAAAACGCCGCTGTCTATTCAAGTGCATCCTGGAAATGAAATCGCAAAAGAACGCCACAATTCTTTTGGTAAAAATGAAATGTGGTATGTGATGGAGGCGGATGCAGCTGCAGAGTTAATTGTAGGTTTTGATAAAAAGTTAGCAAAAGAAGCGTATCAAAAAAGTGTAGCAGATGGTTCTATTTTAAACCTAATGCACCACGAAAATGTGGCCGAAGGAGATACCTTTTACATCCCAACAGGAAGAGTGCATGCCATTGGAGCAGGGGTTTTATTAGCAGAGATTCAGCAGACTTCAGATATTACGTACCGCATGTTCGATTATAACAGAGTAGATGCGAAGACAGGTAAATTAAGGGACTTACACAATGACTTGGCAATCGATGTGATCGATTTTGAATGCCATGAGTCTTATAAAACAAGCTATGCTACCAAAAAGAATGTTTCGAATGCATTAGTGCATTCTCCTTATTTTACTTCGAATCTTTTAATTATTGAAGGTAGCCTGAAAAAAGATTATTCAAGTTTGGATTCTTTTGTAATTTATATTTGTGTAGCTGGTGCTATAGAATTGAGTTGTAATAACGAAACCTTCTCCTTTAAAAGAGGGGAGACCATGCTTTTACCAGCAGCTCAAGAACATGTTGAATTAAAAGCGATATCCGAAGGAAGCAAACTTTTAGAAGTATACTTATAACTTTTATTTTTTTAAGTAGATAGTCTCGAAATCAGGAGTTTTTTCTGCAAACTCAAACATTTCTTTGGTTGTTTTGGGAGGCACGCATAATTTTCTTTTGCTAAGATCCATCCATGCTCCATATACTTTGATAATCGCAGAGAGTTTCCCCGCTTCATTAAAAACTTCATGTACAATTCTCCAGCGTTCGTTATTTTTAGAAACTCCTTGTAGTTTTATATTTACGGTAATATTCTCTCCTACATGAATTTCTTTCAGAAAAGAAGTCTCCTCTGTAAATAAAATGGGTCCTAAGTTGTACTTTGTAAAAGCAGCCATAGAAAAGTTATGTTTTGCAAAGTAACGCACTCTAACTTCTGCAGCATACTCGTTATACGCGGTATGACGCATGTGTCTGTTTGGGTCAAAGTCAGACCATTTTGTGGGGAAAATTACTTGGAAAGTCATGATTTAGGGTGCTTAGAATTCTAGTTTTTTGTAATTTCAGCCACATTTTTAAGCTTTAACGCTTGCAACACATTTAACGCTTCAGCTACATACATGTCTTTTGCTAAATTGGTATGCCATACGGTACGTTTGTCTGCTAAAACACTGTCTTTTTTCACTAAAGGAAATTCGTATTTAGGCGATTGAAAGTTAAGGTCAGAGTCGTATTTAAAAGCAGCATCATATTTTTTTGATGCTTTTTCGAGCAGCTTGCTTTCAGCAGAGAACTCCGCTGTATTCAGCGAGTAGGAAGTGTTTTCTTGGTTTGATTTCAACCATTTTGCATATTCATTTATCAGCTTAAATTTTGGGTTTGAAGCCACTCTACTTTTACTTTTATTTACAACCTCAGAAAAATTTTCATATGAATTTGTCTTGGTATATTTTGCTTGTGGTACTTTATCCCACACCAAAGCACCGTCTAAATCTCGCTCTCCAAACTTCATATAACTATATTTATTTGGCATTGCAATATCAGAATATACTCCCTCTATTTGAGTAGAACCTCCATTTACGCGATAAAATTTTTGAATGGTCATTTTTATAGCACCTAAATCTTTTTCATAATTTGGATAAAAATTATTAATAGGAATTACACTTTGTACGGTACCTTTCCCATAGGTTTGATTTCCCCCGATGATGATCGCTCTTCCATAGTCCTGCATTGCCGCTGCAAAAATTTCTGATGCAGAAGCAGACAATTCATTTACGAGTACAACAACTGCTCCATCCCATTGCATTTTAGGGTCTGTATCATTTTTAACCTCTGGCGCGCGGCCTCGAAACTTTACCTGAACAATAGGTCCTTTTGGAATAAATAAACCAGCAATTTCTATGGCTGTCTTTAGTGATCCACCACCATTATTCCTCAAATCTATGAGGAGTCCAGAGACGTTTTCACTTTTTAAGCGTTCAATTTCCTTCTCCATATCTTTTGCTGAGTCTCTAGAGTTGATGTCAGAGAAGTCGATATAAAATCTAGGGAGATCAATTAAGCCGTATTTTTTACCTTCTTTTTCTACAATTGAAGACTTTACAAAGGTTTCTTCCAGTTCTACGACATCTCGCATGATTGAAATTATTCTTGTAGAACCGTCTAACTTCTTTTTTACGGTCAAACGCACTTCTGTTCCTTTTTTTCCTTTGATAAACTTAATGGCATCATCTAAACGCATACCAACAATATCTAAAGGTTCTGAAGTTCCTTGTGCTACTTCTAGTATGATATCACCCGCTTCAAGTTCTCCTTGCTTCCATGCAGGACCCCCCGACACCAATTCAAAAATTTCTGTATAAATCCCTTTTTTCACCAAACGTGCCCCAATACCCTCTAACTTACCGGACATGTCTTGGTCAAAACGTTCTTTAGTTCTTGGTGCCATATAGGTAGTGTGCGGATCAAAAGCGCCAACAACACTATTTAAAAAAGTAGAAAACCAATCTTCGTGTTCTAATTCTTCAATTCTTAAATACAGTTCATCCATATTTTTTAAAATGTCTGCTCTCGCCTCTTTTTCTAAAAGTTTAAAGGATTTAATAGTTACTTTTTTATCTTTTTTAAGCGGCGCTTCTTGTTTTTCTAATTTGTCTTGAATTCTACTGAGCACATTTAATTTTAACTGCTTGCGCCAGTAATTAATGAGCTCTTTTTCATTTTCAGCAAAAGGAGCTTTTTTATAATCAATATCTATCGTTTCCTTTTTTTTGAAATTAAAAGGGTTTGCTAATAAATTTCCATAATACGATTTTGCATTTTTAATTTTTTCAATAAAGCTTTGGTATACCAAGTTATAGAAGGAGACATCATCCGCTATTAATTGGTTGTCTATTTCATACTTGAACTTTGAAAATTCCTTTAAATCTTCTTGCGTGAAATAGCGCTTACTTGGGTCTAAGCCATCAATAAAATTATTGAAGACCTGTTCTGAAAAATCATCATTCATGTCTTTTTCAACAAAATGACCTCTGGTTAAAATATTTTTCAAAACATAAACTAATATTTTATCTTTCTCTGGATCCGTGTCTTTAACAAAGGCATTGTGCGCTGTTAGACTTTGGAAAATTAGTAAGAATACAATGAGGGTGATCTTGAAATTATTTGTTATTTTCATAAACTTTTTCTCTTGTGCAGTAGTGTTGTTGTTGTTGTTGTTGTTGTTGTATCTGAGAGCCTAAAATAAACGTTATTTTTTAAATACAGCGCTTGCAACGCTTTTTTTAGTTTTCTTGGAGACACTTAAAAATAATACGTAACAAATTTAAAGAAAAAAGAGCTCTTATATTCTTTACAAATTGTTAAAAAGAAAATAGTTTAAATAAAGTACATTTGTAATTAAAAGAAAGCAATATGCAAGAAAAACCATTAATCTTAGTGACCAATGATGATGGAATTACGGCTCCTGGAATTAGAGCATTGATAAAAATAATGAATAAGATTGGGGATGTGGTTGTTGTAGCACCGGATAAAGCACAAAGTGGAATGGGGCATGCAATTACAATTGATAATGTATTAACATGCAATCCAATAACTATTGATAACGGCCCACAAGTAGAATACACCTGTTCTGGAACGCCAGCAGACTGTGTAAAAATGGCAATTAGTGAAATTTTAAGCAGAAGGCCTGACTTATGCGTTTCTGGGATTAATCATGGTGCAAACGCTTCTATAAATGTCATTTATTCAGGGACGATGAGTGCTGCGATTGAAGCTGGTATCGAGGGTGTACCTGCAATTGGCTTTTCTTTATTAGATTTTAAATGGGATGCAGACTTTACGGTATCAGAAGAATATGTAGCGAAGATTACGCGGAATGCCTTGTCAGAAGGAATTCCAGAAGGGGTTGTTTTAAACGTAAATATTCCTAATTTTAAAAAGGATGAAATTAAAGGTGTTAAAGTATGTAGACAAGCAAATGGTTATTGGAAAGAAGATTTTGATAAACGTAAAAGTCCTTTTGGAAAGGAATATTATTGGTTATCAGGAGAATTTGTGTGTAAAGACAAAGGACAAGACACAGATATTTATGCGTTAGAAAATGGGTATGTTTCTATAGTGCCTGTTCAATTTGATATGACTGCGCATCATATGATTCAAAAATTAAATACTTGGGAACTTTAAAAAAAGATTTTATTATTGGTTTTTTAATCGCTTTATTTGCCACTTTTGGAGGGGCTTTTTTATATTTAGAATATTTCGCTGCATACAGCTTTGGAGTTTCTTTAGAGCTGATAAGAGAACGCAGTTTACACGGTAAATTACTCGCTCTAGCCGCAATACCTAATTTATTTGTATTCTTTGTTTTTATAAAGAAAAAACAAGATGTTCGGGCAAAAGGAGTACTTTTTGCTACGATTATCATCGCATTGACAACATTAATTTTTAAGTTACTTTAAAATAAATAGTATTTTCTCGAGTGCAGTCGAGCTATTTTTAATAAGGAATCGACTGCGCTCGATCTGATAGTTAAGAGGTATGAAATATTATATAATTGCTGGTGAGGCTTCTGGTGATTTGCATGGTGCAAACCTCATGAAGGAACTGCAACTCCAAGATGCAAATGCAGACATTCGTTTTTGGGGAGGAGATCTAATGCAAGCTGTTGGAGGTCATTTGGTAAGTCACTACAAAGAAAGAGCTTTTATGGGTTTCTTAGAGGTTTTAAAAAATCTATTCAAAGTATTGGGTTTTATAAAATTTTGTAAAAAAGACATTGCACTGTTTTCCCCAGATGTGCTTATTTTTATAGATAACTCTGGGTTTAATTTGCGGGTTGCTAAATGGGCAAAGGAGCAGGGTTTTAAAACTAATTATTATATTTCTCCGCAAGTATGGGCGAGCAGAGCACGAAGAATAAAAGATATTAAAAGAGATATTGATGCACTGTTTGTAATTCTTCCTTTTGAAAAAAACTTTTATAAAACGCATGGATATGCCGTTCATTTTGTAGGACATCCCTTAATTGATGCCATTGCAGATAGGACGCAAGTAACGGAAGTAAACTTTAGAAAAGAACACCACCTAAGCAATAAGAAAATAATTGCTTTGTTGCCAGGAAGTAGGAAGCAAGAGATTACAAAGATGTTGTCGGTAATGTTGACCTTAGTTTCTGATTTTTCAAGGTATCAATTTGTAGTGGCTGGAGCTCCAAGTCAGGATTGGTCTTTTTACAAACAAATTATAGGAACTACAGAAGTGGCGTTTATCGATAATAAAACGTATGATTTATTAAGTGTCTCTTATGCTGCTTTAGTCGCTTCTGGGACCGCAACTTTAGAAACGGCATTGTTCAAAGTTCCGCAAGTTGTGTGTTATAAAGGTGGAACCATTTCATATCAGATAGCAAAAAGAATGATTACCCTTAAGTTTATCTCTTTGGTAAATTTAATTATGGACAAAGAGGTGGTAAAAGAGTTAATTCAAGCTGATTTTAATAAGAAATATTTAAAAGCAGAGCTTACGAATATTTTAGAGGCTTCGAATCGTGAAAAAATATTTTTAAATTATTTCGAATTAGAGAAAAAATTAGGAGGAAAAGGAGCTTCCAAGAACGCAGCTACTAAAATTATCCAGCGATTAAATGCATTGGGCTAAATAAAATTTTATTTCTATTATTTTATTGTCCTCACAAGGGTACTGAAGATTCGGTCTAAAATAAATAGTAGGAGTCCTATTTATTTTTAGTAACTTCTACCTGCTATGCATCCCCTATTCAGATATATCCCTTTACACCTTTTGGTGTTTTTAATTTTGGGAATCACAATTCAATTTTATACTCAAATTTGGATTTATGGTTTCCCGAAGCTTTTATTTTTATTCCTAATTCTGTTGTTTGTCTTAATTTCGATTCAAAAAAAAGTAGTGAGGACCGTGGTTGCCTTTATTTTATTTTTTATTATTGGCATTTCCTCCGTTTATATTCAGGATACTCGGAATTTTAAGAACGCGTATCGTTCCTTTATAAGTAAAGATGCCAAAGTTGTTTTAAAAATTTCAAAAATTTTAAAATCAGGTTTTTACCATGAAAAATATATCGCAGAAGTACTTCAAATAAATAAGGAGAAAACGAGGGGACGTATTTTACTAAATATCCAAAAAGATAGTTTAAAAGATCAATTTAAGATTGATGACCTACTTTTAGTCCCCTCTTTTTTTACAAGAGTGTTGCCACCTCTCAACCCAAATCAATTTAATTACAAAGCATACTTAGCAAAACAAGGCATTCATCATCAGTTGTTTTTAGAGAAACATCAGGTTTTAAAACGTTTAAAATCAAAGGCTACGTTCCAAGGAATTGCAGCAAAATTTAGAGATAAAGTACAACACTCCTTATCAAAACAAGGTTTTGATAAGGACGAGCTCGCGGTCCTTAGCGCCTTGCTATTAGGACAAAGACAGGCGGTTTCTAAAGAACTATTATCGCACTACGCGGCTGCAGGTGCCATTCATATTTTGGCTATTTCTGGCCTGCATGTAGGAATTATTTTATTGATTTTGTCTTTTCTTTTTGCGCCTTTAGAAAAAGTAAAGCATGGAAAGTATCTCAAAGCTTTAAGTATTGTTGCAATGCTTTGGGTATTTGCTTTTATTGCTGGACTTTCTGCCTCTGTGGTGCGGGCAGTTACCATGTTTACTTTTGTAGCAGTTGGGCAAGCGGTACGGCGAAAAAATAGTATTGCATTTTCTTTAATTTCTTCGATGTTACTTCTGTTAATTATCAAACCAATGTTTCTGTTTGATGTGGGGTTTCAATTGAGTTACTTCGCTGTTTTTGGAATCGTATGGGTGCAACCAAGGCTAGTGGTAATTTACAGGCCAAGATTTATAATCAGTAAAAAAATCTGGCAATTAATTACGGTGTCAATTGCTGCTCAAATAGGAATTCTACCTTTGAGTATCTATTATTTTCATCAATTTCCAGGACTATTTATAGCGTCTAATTTGGTGATCATTCCTTTTTTAGGACTTATTTTAATGGGTGGTATTGTAGTTATTGTTTTGTCCTTATTGCAGCTGACCCCCTCTTTTTTGGTAGTGATGTATGGTGGATTAATTTCTTTAATGAATCGCTTTGTGAATTGGGTTTCGTTACAAGAAGTATTTCTGTTTAAAAATATTGGAATGTCATTTTTAATGATGTTGGCATTGTATGCACTCATTTTTACGGGAGTTTTATTTTTAATGAAGAAAAATAGTTGGCGGTTGGGGTGTTTTTTAAGCGCGTTACTTTGCGTTCAGATGGCATGTCTATTTGAAGATAAAAGAGCTAACGAAACAGCTACTTTTGTCGTATTTCACAAGAGCAGGGTTGCCATAACAGGCATAAGAAGGGGAAGGGAATTAGAAATTCAAGCATCTTTAGATTCGGTAAAGTTAGCAGCAATAAGCTTGCTACAGTCCTATGCGCTTGGAGCGCATATTCGCACTATTAAAAAAACAAGGTTTAAAAATTATATTCATTTTAGTTCTCAAGACATTTTAATTGTAGACAGCTTAGGGATTTATCAACTCCAGGGTTTGAAGCGCCCCATTGTAATTTTGCAGTATGCTCCAAAAATAAATTTAGAACGTTTGATAAAGACTTTAGAGCCGGGCCTCATCATTGCAGATGGATCAAATTATAAGCGTGTAGTTCATCGTTGGAAAACTACCGCAGAGAAGTATGCAATTCCTTTTCATGATACTGGACAAAAAGGAGCATTTATGCTACAAGATTAGAATTAAAGGGTACTCTTAAAATTATTTTGAAAATCTTGCCACTTGTGGGTTTTATAATTTTCATTCATAAAAAACCTAAGAATTACTTCAAACTTTTCTTTTTGATGGTAGCCCGGTATATTTTGGATTAACTCTTCTTTTTTATTCATGAAAACTGTAGCAGGATAGGAGAGCTTCCCATTCAGTAATGCGCCTGCCAATTGATGATAGCCTTTTCTACCATTTTCTTGAAATTTAAAAATTTGCCCTTTGAAAAGAATATCTTTCTTCTCTTCGCCATCTAATTTTACAGCATAAAAATTATCATTAATCGTTTTTACGATCGTTTTATTTGAATAGGTATCTCTGTCCATTTTTTTACACCATCCGCACCAATCGGTATAGACATCAATTAAAATAGGTTTAGGGTTTTCTTTGTTCAAGGAAATGGCCTCTTCAAAGGACAACCAGTTTACTTTATCTTGAGCATTACTGCTCAAAATGGTAAGTAAAAATAGTGTACAGGTTAATAAATACTTCATGACTTTAAGAAAATTATTTAGAGGTTAAATTTACAAAAAAAAATAAAAGCATCGAATCGCGATGCTTTTATAAGTATTAAACATATCCTGTTATTTTATTCCGTGCATCAGTCGATTCATTATGGGGGTCAATGCCATTAACACAAGTCCTGCAAAAATAGGGATGATGGTAAAAATTAAAAAGAAAGTACTCATGTCGTATTGGGCGGTAATTGTATCAATCATTCCTCCCATGGAACCCGCAGCTTTATTTCCCATTCCGATTGCAATATACCAAAGGCCATACATCAGACCAATTTTTGCAGCCGGTACTAATTTACTAACATATGATAAGCCAACAGGAGAAAGTGTAAGCTCTCCTAATGTATGCAGTAAATACGCTAAAATTAGAAAAATCATACTCACAGAAGCCGTTTGTTCTCCTTGTGAGATACTTGCAGAGCCATAGGCAAGTATTCCAAAACCTAAACCTAAAAGGATGAGCCCTGCCCCAAATTTAACCGTAGCGGAAGGGTTGTATTTACTTTCCCATAGTTTAGAAAAAAGAGGTGCAAAAGTAATGATATAAAAAGAATTTAAAATTGAAAACCAAGAAGCGGGTACTTCCGTTTTTACTTCTGAGAACTGGTTGTTCAACATCCAGAGAACAATTGCCCAGATAATCACAAAACTGGTCCCTAAAAAAAGATTGGACAAGGCATACTTTTTAAATGTTATTTGAAATAATTTAAAAAGAACATAGGTTATAATAACCAATGGCACAATGGTAAGTAGGGTATTTGCTACTCTGAATAGACTTGCTGCATCTCCCTCTAAAATTCTATTTGTATAATCTTTCGCAAAGATGGTCATCGATCCTCCAGCTTGTTCAAAGGCTGCCCAAAAGAAGATCGTAAAGAAACCTAAAACACCTACTACAATATATCGGTCTCTTTGCACATTGGGTGGAACCACTTCTTGTGCTGCAGAACTTTCTTTGTTTTCATTGGCGCTTTCATATTCCTTGGCTTTGGAAGGAGACAATCCAACTTTACCAAAGATTCCTTGTGCTAACCAAAATTGTAAGGTTCCAAGAAACATAAAAACTCCTGCTAAGCTAAAGCCGTAATGCCAACCTTGGGTTTCCCCGATGTAGCCACAAAGTAAAATACCTAAAAAAGCTCCAGCATTTACACCCATGTAGAAAATGGTAAACGCGCCATCTTTCTTTGCCTGCGCATTCACATACATTCCGTTAATAATAGAAGTCATATTCGGTTTAAACAACCCGTTACCTGCAACCAATAACCCAATACCAAAATACAAGCTCCAAGGGGTGTCAAAAGCCATTGCAGCGTGTCCTAAGGCCATTATTAAGGCACCCCAAACAATAGAATTTCTATATCCAAAATATTTATCGGCGAGCCAACCCCCAAGGATGGGTGAAAAATAGACCAACATTGTATAGGTTCCGTAAAGTCCCAGCGCATCTTCTCGAGACCAAGCCCAACCGCCGTCCATTAGAGCCGATGTTAGAAAAAGTACTAAAATAGCACGCATTCCATAATATGAGAAGCGTTCCCACATTTCTGTAAAAAATAAAACAAACAATCCAGAAGGGTGCCCCATCAATAACTTGCTGTTCATTTCTGAACCTTCAAATCTGTATTTAGCTGTATTCATAAATAAGTAATTAGATGTACATAAAAAGCCTCATAAATGTCCGTTTAGGAGGATTTTAATATTTTTAGTTGTCTGCCAATTCAAAACCTTCGGTTTCTTCGTTTTTTGTTCCTTGAAAATCTTCAGCACCATGGGTTAATCGTTTCAAAGGCTTTAAGATTGCAATAATCAAAAGACCAAAAAGAGTACATGTAATTGCAATTCCTGTGAAAATTTCAAAATCTCCTGCATTTTCTGAAAGACCCCCAATAAACCCTGCTACTTTATTTCCAATACCAGTAGCAGCAAAATAAGCACCCATCATAAATGAGGCATATTTGATTGGCGCTAATTTTGTAATAAAAGAGAGTGCAACTGGGGAAGCACATAATTCTCCAATCGTATGAAAAAGATATGCTAAAACTAGCCAAATCATTGCTGATTTCTCTGCTACTTCGTCACCATTCATTAAGATTTCAGAGGCCGCTTTACTCATAAATAGAAAACCAAAAGCCATAATGATGACTCCAATAGCCATCTTAAATAGGGAAGACGATTCTTTTCCTTTATTTTTCCACTTGTGCCAGAAACTTCCAACAGCAGTTCCTAAAACAATAATAAAAAAGGCATTGATCGATTGGAAGACAGCCGCAGGAATTTCATTTCCAATAAAAGGTAAAGAAAACGAGAGTATACGGTTTGTTTTTTGTTCGGTATAGAGACTCATTAAGCCGCCAGCTTGTTCAAATGCACCCCAAAATACAATGATGATTAAAAAAGATAAGAACATCACCAACATTCTATCTTTTTCAACTTTATTTAAAGGTTTTTTTAAGAGGTCTTTATTTGGTGAGTCCGCGTTTCCTATAAAATCACCAACTGTTCCTAAGTATTTTATTCCATACATATAAACTATTTGACCGAATGCCATTCCTATTCCAGCCAAACCAAAACCGTAATGCCAGCCATATTTAGCGGCAACGGCTCCTACGATTAGGGCACCTAAAAAAGCGCCTAAATTAATCCCAATATAAAAAACATAGAATCCTTTATCTCTTCTGTCATCACCTTGCTTGTACAAGCCTCCAACCATCGTAGAAATGTTTGGTTTTAGAAATCCAACACCAATCACAATAAAAAGAAGTCCTGTGAAAAATGCCCATTGCGCATCCACAGCTAAAATACTGTGTCCAATACAAAGTAAAATTCCTCCTAACATCACTGCTTTTTTCTGACCAATAAATTTATCTGCTATCCAGCCTCCCGGAATAGAGGTGAGGTATACAAACATGGTATAGGTACCATAGAAAGAAAGTGTTTCTCCGTTAGACCAGCCAAAACCAGACTGTGGGTCACCGAGAATAATAGGTGCTGCAAGGTATAAGGTTAAAATAGCGCGCATCCCATAATACGAGAAGCGTTCCCACATTTCAACAAAAAATAATACATACAGGCCTACGGGATGTCCAAAAAACTCCTTTTCATATGGTTGTTTTACTATGTCATTCATATTTTACTATTTTTTTATGTTAGTTGATATATTCGATTTATTGATTAAATGCAGTTCTATAAAATTAGTCATTTTAGTATATAAGTTCAAGCGCATATTTTTTCCTTTGTAAATTGAGTGCGTTCTGTCGGGTACAATAAACATATCAAATTGTTTGTTCGCTTCAATTAATGCGTTTATCATTCTGTAACTATTCTGCACATGCACATTATCATCTCCTGTACCATGCACCAATAAATAATTTCCTTTTAGTTTCTCTGCATAATTTATAGGAGAGTTTTCGTCATAGCCTTTAGGGTTTTCTTGAGGAGTTCTTAAAAAACGCTCGGTATACACGGTATCATAAAAACGCCAAGAGGTTACCGGGGCAACAGCAATTGCGGTGGTAAAGATATCACTTCCTTTGAAAAGTGCATTGGTACTCATATGTCCTCCAAAAGACCAACCCCAAATACCAATATTATTTTCATCAATATACCTGCGTTTTGCTAATTTTTTTGCGATGGCTATTTGATCTTCTGTTTCATATTTCACTAGGTTTAAATAGGTAGATTTTTTAAAATCACTTCCTTTAAAGCCTGTCCCACGTCCATCAATACAGGCAATAATCATCCCTTTCTGTGCCAACATATTATGCCAGTAGTCTTTATCAGTATTCCAATTATTTACGACTTTTTGAGATCCTGGTCCAGAATATTGAAATAACAATAAAGGATACTTTTTGTTTTCATCAAAATCTACTGGCTTTACCATCCACATATTTAAATCATTTTCATTGATGGTGATTGTAGAAAATTCTTTTTCACTGAGTTTGTATTCCGCTAAATTTTCTTTAAGCGCAGTATTGTCTTTAATTATTTGTAACATTTCTCCTTCAGCAGTATATAAAGAATAAATGGGAGGAATTTCTGAAGAGGCATACATGTTTATAAAATAGTGAAGATTCCTGCTAAAAGAAGCGGTGTTTGTTCCTTTCGGATTGCTTAATAACTTCTTATTACCCCCATCTAATTCGATAGAATACACACCTCTATTGATGCTCCCATTTTCTACAGATTGATAGTATATGGTTTTTTTCTTTTTATTATATCCGTAATATTTGGTTACTTCCCATTTTCCGTTGGTAATCTGATTGATTAATTTTCCTGAAAAATCATAGTGATAAATATGATTGTATCCGTCTTTTTCACTCGTCCAAATAAAGCTATTGTCATTTAAAAACGTAAGATTATCTGTAATGTTTAGATAAGCGGTATCCGTTTCATTTAAAAGGATAGTAACTTTGTTATTTGCAACGGCTACTTTGTGCAGTTTTAAATTGTTTTGGTGGCGATTGAGTGTTGTAGCAACTAAAATATTTGCGGAAGTAGACCATTTAATTCTTGGAATATATTCATACGCACCCAAAGAAATTTTGTTTGTTTTTTTAGAAGTACAATTAAATACATGTAAGGTAACGCGTGCATTTTTTTCGCCTGCTTTTGGATATTTAAAAACCTGCTGTTGTGGATAATTGTTTTTTCCAACAATGTCCATGGAGAAGGTAGGTACTTTACTTTCATCAAAACGCAAAAAGGCTAAATAGTTGCTATTTTTGCTCCATTCAAAAGCGCGGACAAAGGCAAATTCTTCTTCATAAACCCAATCTGTAATTCCATTTATAATGTGATTAAATCTACCGTCTTTTGTAACTTGAGTTACCGCATTTCCAGTGGTTAAATTTAAAATATAGAGGTTGTTTTTTTTAGCGAACGCTATTTTTTTTCCATTAGGAGAAAAAGTAGGCTCTTGAATATCCTTTCCAATTAAATGAAGTTTTTGAGTACGAATATTATAATGGTAAAAACTTCCTGTAAAAGAATGTCGGTATATTTTTTTAAAATTAGTTCCTAAAATCACTGAAGATTCATCCGCATTAAAACGGTAGGATGAAAACCTTTCTAAGCCCTCTAAATCGCCACTGTTTACGATGACTTCTGTTTTTTTTAAAGTCTTGTAACTGTATTTGTCTACCGTAGAATTTCCAACACTATCCGTATTTAATAAAGAATAAAAATCGCCATTCATGGCATTTAGAGCATTCATTCTTTTCGTAGAAAAAGTGCCATCCCAAATCTCCGTTAAACTAATTTCTTTAGTTCCTGCACTATAATTAGGGGAGGTTGTAGTGTTTTCTTGACAACAAATGAATAGGATACTTATTGCTAAAATGAGGATTCTTTGGAGTAGGGGCATTGTTTTTAATAAAAGTTTGTCAAGTTTACGTAAAAATCCGCAAAAAATCTTTTAAAAAACGAGAAATCTTGAATATTATGTAATGTTTTAATGGATTGAATTATATTTGTTCTTGAGAGATTAGCAAATAGAAAATGAGTAAGAAAATATCAGGTTTTTCTAAATTTAATAAAGAGGAAAAAATACATTGGTTGGCAAAAAATTATTTGAATAATAATTCAAATGCCATCAAGACCATAAAGCAATACTGGCACGACGATAAAAAATTACAACAGTTACACGATGATTTTATAGAAAATACGGTTTCTAACTTCTATTTACCACTTGGAGTGGCGCCTAATTTCCTAATAAATGGGAATGAATATGCAATTCCAATGGTTACCGAGGAGAGCTCTGTGGTAGCTGCAGCATCTTTAGTTGCTAAATTTTGGAGTACAAAAGGAGGTTTTAAAACCACGGTTTTAGGAACTACAAAAATTGGGCAAGTACATTTTATGTTTGCTGGAGATACAGTAAGTTTAGAACGTTATTTTATTGAAAAGAAAACGGCATTAGTTGCAGCAACGGCTTCCATTACTAAAAACATGGAAAAACGTGGTGGCGGAATTTTAGATATAAAATTAGTGGAGAAAACGGCAGAGCTAGAAAATTACTATCAATTACACATCACTTTTGAAACGAAGAACTCTATGGGTGCGAATTTCATTAATTCTTGTTTAGAGGCAATTGCCATTGAATTTAGAAATGATGAAATTGAAATTGTGATGAGTATTTTGTCCAATTACGTTCCAGAATGTTTGGTAAGGGCAGAGGTGAGTTGTAAAATTGAAGCATTAGGAGTTCCAAATCCTCAAAAATTTGCACAGAAATTTTACCAGGCAGTAAAAATAGCAGAAATTGAACCCTACAGAGCCGTAACGCATAATAAAGGAATTATGAATGGGGTAGATGCTGTAGTCATCGCAACTGGAAACGACTTTAGGGCTGTGGAAGCCGGAGTGCACGCATATGCTGCACGTTCCGGGAAGTATACAAGCTTGTCCCATTGTACAATTGATGACGGAGTATTCAAATTTTGGTTAGACTTGCCTTTGGCATTGGGAACCGTTGGAGGTATCACGGCCTTGCACCCTTTGGCAAAGTTGTCTTTAGAAATGTTACAGCAACCCTCTGCAAAAGAACTGATGCAAATTATTGCAACGGCGGGTTTGGCTCAAAATTTTGCTGCATTAAGGGCCCTAACAACCAACGGCATTCAGCATGGTCATATGAAAATGCACCTTCATAATATTTTAAATCAGCTAGGAGCTACGTTGCGTGAAAAAGAAAAAATAACAAAATTCTTTGAAGGGAAAACGGTTTCCCACGCAGCAGTTGTTTCTAAGTTTGAAGAAATCAATAAGATATAATTAAATAAAATCTACAATCGTAAGACCTATAAATTAATGAATTATTACTCCAACGGAAAACTTTTATTAACGGGGGAATACCTGGTCCTTGATGGTGCAAAATCTTTGGCGTTGCCAACAAAATTTGGGCAAAATTTAACCGTTGAAAAAATCAAAGAACCCCAATTAATTTGGGGTAGTTTTACACATTCTGGAGAATGCTGGTTTGAAGCAGTTTTCGATTTACCAAAATTACGTTTGGTGAATTGCGCTTTTAAATCTAATAAAGAAGGAAGTGCAGAAGTGATTGCAGAAACGTTGTTAAGTGTATTACAAGAAGCAAAAAGAGTCAATCCAAATTTTTTAAATTCAGAAAATGGATTTATGGTAAAAACGAACCTCACATTTCCTAGAACTTGGGGGTTAGGGAGTTCTTCCACGTTGATAAATTCGATTGCGAGTTGGGCAAAAGTAGATGCATTTCAATTATTATGGAATTCCTTTAAAGGAAGTGGATATGATATTGCTTGTGCACAAAATAACACGCCAATATTTTATAAAATTAAAGGAGCAAAACCCGTAGTAGAAAATGTGGTCTTCAATCCTATTTTTAAAGAACAGTTGTTTTTTGTGCATTTGAATCACAAACAGGATTCTAAAGAAGGGATTGCAAAGTTTCGGAAAAGTAGTGTTTCTTTTCAGAAAGAAATAACCGCTATTTCTAGCATTTCTGACGCATTTTTAAAGGCAACTTCAATTATCGATTTCAACAAGTTGATTGTAGAGCACGAGCACATAGTTAGCTCAATTATCAACCTAAAGCCTGTAAAAGAAAATTTATTTTCCGATTATTTTGGAGAAGTAAAAAGTTTGGGTGCTTGGGGTGGTGATTTTGCAATGGTTACAGGAAACGATGAAACGCCAGCATATTTTAAGAAGAAAGGATTTGACACACTCCTGCAGTACTCAGAAATGATTTTATAAACTTACAAGAGCGCATAGACTATGAACTCTAAAATATAAAAAATGAATAAAATAGTAATTATTGGAGGAGGAGCAGCGGGATATTTTACGGCAATCAATGCAAAAGAAAAAAATCCAGAATTAGACATTACAATTCTTGAAAAAGGAAAAGAGGTCTTGCAGAAAGTAAAAATTTCTGGAGGTGGAAGATGTAATGTTACGCATGCCTGCTTTGAACCAAAAGAATTGGTGAAATTCTATCCAAGGGGAGAGAAAGAGTTGTTAGGTCCTTTCCATCAATTTATGACTGGCGATACTTTTGAATGGTTTGATGATCGTGGAGTTCCTTTAAAAATTGAAGGTGACAATCGTGTTTTTCCAGAAGCCAACACCAGTCAGGCAATTGTAGATTGTTTCCAGAAAGCAGTGGATGCCTTGGATATTAAAGTATTAACAAATCACGGAGTAAACTCCGTAAACCGTCAAGATGGAAAGTGGTTGCTGCACACAAAAGAACAGGTTTTTAAAGCTGATAAATTAGTAATTGCGGCAGGTAGTTCTAAAAAAATTTGGGAGTTATGTGCAACCTTAGATCATGATGTTATTGCACCAGTGCCCTCTCTGTTTACTTTTAACATCAATGACAAAAGATTGGTTGATTTGTTAGGAATTTCGGTTCCAAATGCAACGGTTAAAGTTGTAGGAACAAAATTAGAAGCATCTGGACCTTTACTAATTACACATTGGGGTATGAGTGGACCTGCAGTATTAAAACTATCTGCCTTTGGTGCGCGAATTTTAGCTGATAAAAATTACCAATACAATGTGGAAGTAAACTGGCTGTCAAGACCAACAGATAAGGTGTTGAATGTCCTTTTAAACTTGAAAAAGAAAGAACCTCGTAAAACAGTCATTTTAAAATCTCCTTTTACAGAAATTTCTAGAAGGTTGTGGGAGCGTTTTGTCTTGTTTTCAGATATTTCGAAAACGCAAAATTGGGCAGATTTAAACAGTAGTCAGTTAGAAAAACTAGCAAATGAGTTAACGAAAGGAATGTATAACGCAAACGGTAGGACTACTTTTAAAGACGAATTTGTAACTGCTGGTGGAGTAGATTTAAAAGAAATTAATTTCAAACGTTTTGAAAGCAAAAAACACAATGACCTCTTTTTTGTTGGTGAAGTTTTAAACATTGATGCGGTTACTGGAGGTTTTAACTTTCAGAATGCTTGGACCGGTGGCTATATTTGTGCAAAGGCTTTGGCGGAAGAAGTTTAAAATTTTAAGCGGACTATTTAGAGTGCATACGATGAAGAATTTAAAATAAATGCAGAGCCCTAAAGCCTTCATTCTAATTATTTTAGAAGTATAGGATTTAATAAAATTGATAAAGATAAAATTATGGCACTAACGGAATCAAACGAATTCACAATAGGAAAAAAAGCACCAAACTTCTCTTTAATAAATACAGTAAATAATAAAATGCTCTCTTTAACAGCTGCAAAAGGTGAAAAAGGAACGGTACTTATGTTTATTTGTAATCATTGCCCGTTTGTAATTCACGTAAATACTGAATTGATAAAAATGGCAAATGAATACCAAACAAGAGGTATTCATTTTATAGCCATAAGCTCTAATGAGGTTACTAATTACCCGCAAGATGGTCCTAAATTCATGAAGCAAGTTGCACAAGATTTAAAGTATCCTTTTCCTTATTTATTTGATGAAACGCAGGAAGTGGCAAAAGCATATGCTGCTGCTTGCACCCCTGACTTCTATGTTTTTGATGCCGGCTTAAAAGCGGTGTACCACGGACAACTAGATGCTTCCAGACCTGGAAATGGGAAACCAGTAACCGGAAAAGATATTCGAAACGCTTTGGATCATTTGTTGGAAAGTAAAGCGGGCATAGAGAATCAAAAGCCTAGTGTAGGTTGTGGAATTAAATGGAGGTAATTTATAGTTTGTTGGTTGCCCTAAAGACAGGTGATTAGGACTCTAAAGTATTTGCTTATTGTTTTTAAAAGATACAAACAAACCAAATTATATTAGAAAAACTATCTTTGATTTTTAAGAGTTAATCTTTTAATAAAAGAAATATGAACATAGAAAATGCTCAAAAACAAGTAGACGATTGGATTAAAGAGCACGGTGTGCGCTATTTTAATGAACTGACAAACATGGCGCAATTGACAGAGGAAGTCGGTGAAGTTGCCCGAATTATTGCCAGACGTTATGGTGAGCAAAGTGAAAAAGAGTCCGACAAAAATAAAGACTTGGGGGAAGAGTTGGCAGACGTACTATTTGTGGTGTTGTGCTTAGCTAATCAAACTGGTGTTAATTTACAAGACGCTTTTGAGAAGAAGTTAGAGCTAAAGACAAAACGCGATCACGATCGCCATCATAACAATCAAAAATTAAAATAAATGAAGTTTTTAGAAAAAATAAAACAAGCCCCTTTTTGGAATAACGTATCAAAAGTTGCCATTCCATTTTTTATCATGGTGACCCTAATCTCATTACTTATGAATAGTTGGGAAGCTATTTTTGCAGGAGACTTTGGCCGCGTAAATGAAGTGAATTTTAGTGATGGAAAATGGCTAAACTTCTGGGGATTAAAGGTTTTTTTAAGTGCTTTTTATGGCATCTATGTTACCAATAAAAAAATGAAATAGCGCCAAGCCTTTACTAGGAGATAAAAAAAAAGGTGTTGGTTCAAAGAAAATAAAGATTCACTGCAGATTGCAATTTTTTTGGTTTAAAATGTTCCCTGTAAACTTTGGTATTATTTTTTTGTGCACTAACTTTGGTTTTTATAAGAAGTAGTAAGCAAGTAAAAAAAAATATTTTTTTAAAAGGTCTTCTGCTATTTGGAAAATTTAAATATAAAAATAAATCAGTTTTTGGAATGGACATATTGTTGCATGCGTTGGAGAATACAAAAATAAACGAAGAGATTACAATTTCCGGATCTAAAAGCGAATCAAATCGATTGTTAATTTTACAGAATTTATTTCCAGAGATTACAATCGATAACCTATCAGATTCAGACGACGCCGTGCATATGCAGCATGCACTTTCTTCACAAAACGAAATTATTGATATTGGTCATGCAGGCACTGCAATGCGCTTTTTAACTTCTTATTTTGCAACCAAAACAGGCAGAGAAGTTGTACTTACAGGTTCTGAAAGAATGCAAAACAGACCCATTGAAATTTTGGTAAATGCCTTGAAAGATTTAGGTGCAGAAATTTCATATGAAGCCAAAGTTGGGTATCCACCAATTCGGATCAAAGGGACAAAAATTACAAAAATGAAGGTGCGGATTAATGGAAATGTAAGCAGTCAATATATTTCTTCGTTGCTATTAATTGCCGCCAAATTAGAAAATGGTTTAGAAATAGAGTTGCTGGGTAAAATCACGTCAATTCCCTATATCAATATGACGCTAAGCTTATTGTGGCAGCTTGGAATTGAAGCCAGTTTTGTAGGGAGCAAAATTACGGTATTGCCAAAAAAAGCAATAGAAAAGCAAACCGTTGTGGTAGAATCTGACTGGTCTTCGGCGAGTTATTTTTATGCACTGATTGCTTCGGCAGAAATAGGTGCTGAAATTAAATTGTCAGCCTACAAAAAAGACAGCCTGCAAGGAGACTCTTGTTTGGCTAAAATATATACACATTTTGGAGTCACAACTTTTTTTGGAGAAGATTTTATCACCTTGAAAAAAGAGCAAAAGTCCCGCTTGGAAACCTTAGAAATAGATCTTAAGAATGCTCCAGACATTGCTCAAACAATTGCAGTAACTTGTTTTTCTGAAGGAGTTTCTTGCAATCTATTTGGACTACATACTTTAAAAATTAAAGAAACAGACCGTTTAGAAGCTTTGAAAGCCGAATTAACCAAATTAGGAGCTGTCATAAACGTGACCAATGAAAGTTTGCATTTAGAGCGCTCTGCAGAGATCAAGGAAAATATTGCGATTAAAACATATAATGACCATCGGATGGCCATGGCATTTGCACCGCTAGCATTAAAAGTACCGGTAAAGATTTTAAATGCAGAAGTTGTGACAAAATCGTTCCAAAAATTTTGGGAAGACCTGCAACAAGTTGGCATACAAATAGAAGAAGTATAAATTAAAAGGCGAAACACTTGACAACGCCTATTCCGATATCGTATCTTTGCATCTTTTATAAGATATAAACATATGAAATTATCGCATTTTGAATTTGAATTACCAGAAGAATTGTTAGCAATCTACCCTGCTGAGCACCGAGATGAGTCTCGTTTAATGGTATTGAATAAAGCAGCAGGAACTATAGAACACAAGCAATTTAAAGATGTTATTAGTTATTTTGACGAGGGAGATGTACTCATGATGAATGATACCAAGGTTTTTCCTGCGAGAATGTTTGGAAATAAGGAAAAAACGGGAGCTAGGATTGAAGTGTTCTTATTAAGAGAACTAAATGCAGAAAATAGATTGTGGGATGTCTTAGTAGATCCAGCAAGAAAAATTAGGATTGGAAACAAGTTGTTTTTTGGAGAAGATGATAGCTTAGTTGCAGAGGTTATTGACAATACAACTTCTAGAGGAAGGACTTTACGTTTTTTATTCGATGGTTCTTATGAAGAATTTAGAGCGAAATTGCTAGAACTTGGACAGACACCCTTGCCAAAAGCGATTGCGAGAGAGGTAGAGCCGCTGGATACAGAAAGATATCAAACCATTTTTGCTAAAAATGAAGGAGCTGTAGCTGCGCCAAGTGCTGGTTTACACTTTTCGAAACACCTATTAAAACGTTTGGAAATCAAAGGAGTGGATTTTGCAAAAATGACACTGCATGTTGGTTTGGGAACTTTTAGTGCCGTAGAAGTAGAAGATTTGTCAAAACATAAAATGGATTCTGAGCAGATTGTGATTCCTGAGAAAACTGCGACAATGATTAACAAAGCAAAAAAAGAAAAAAGGAGAATTTGCGCGGTAGGAACTACGGTAATGAGAACTGTAGAATCTTCTGTTTCTTCGAAACAAGAATTAAATGCATTTGAAGGTTGGACGAACAAGTTTCTTTTTCCTCCGCATGAGTTTAGCATTGCCAATGCTATGATTACTAATTTTCATCCACCAAAATCTACCTTGCTTATGCAGGCAGCTGCTTTTGGAGGATATGACTTTATTATGGAAGCTTACAAGGTAGCCATTAAAGAAGGATATAAATTCTCTACATATGGAGATGCTATGTTAATTATATAAGTATTAAAAAATGCAAAGATTAAAACTGGCACTTGAATTAAGTGTCAGTTTTTTTATGCATATTTTTGCAGTGGATTTTAATTCAAATCATTTTATCTTTAAAGTATTCTATTTTGAACAAAAAGAAAGACATCAGGGCATTAACAAAAGAGGAATTACGGTTTTTCTTTGTTGAAAACAACGATCAAGCTTTTCGTGGGAATCAGGTTTACGAATGGCTTTGGAGTAAGTCTTTACATACATTTGATGCGATGACAAATATTTCTAAGGAGACAAGAGAAATGTTAGCAGCCAATTTCGTGATCAATCATATAAAAGTAGATTCCATGCAAAAAAGTAAGGATGGAACTATTAAAAACGGAATTAAATTGCATGACGGTTTAATTGTCGAATCTGTTTTAATTCCTACCGAAAAACGCACAACAGCCTGTGTTTCTAGTCAGGTTGGTTGTAGTTTAGATTGTAAATTCTGTGCAACTTCTCGCTTAAAAAGAATGCGGAATCTAAATCCAGATGAAATTTATGACCAGGTGGTGGTTATCGACAAACAAAGTCGGTTGTATTTCAATCATAAATTGTCAAACATTGTTTTTATGGGCATGGGAGAACCCTTAATGAATTATAAAAACATGATGAAATCGATAGAAA
>TARA_B110000483_G_scaffold26421_1_pt1 | contig 22589 bp, 25 predicted proteins | sample TARA_B110000483 | Tara Oceans TARA_B110000483 (sample SAMEA4398176) | marine metagenome | biome: Polar Biome; feature: [SRF] surface water layer (ENVO:00010504); material: water (ENVO:00002006), including particulate matter (ENVO:01000060) such as... | depth 5 m
AGAGACTACTGAAGAAGCTCCGGCTGAAGATGTTGCTCCTGAAGAGACTACTGAAACAGCTGAAGAAGAAAAAACAGAAGAATAATCTTCATATAATTTCTATTAAAGCCATCCGCTAAGCAGTGGATGGCTTTTTTGTTTTGTCATAAATCCATAACTTAGCGAGGCTGGTCAATTAAAAAAACTTGGCCAAATTAAACAGCCTCATACTATCCGTGCAAAGTTCTTCCCCTACATATCAGATTTTTCCAAAACTAATTTCTATTGGTTATGTTCAAAAAACCTTAGGATTTAAAGGTCAAATTCATGTTCAGTTGGATTGTCCACCGAAGCAGAACAACGAAAAACCTGCTTTCGTTTGGTTTTTGCAGTTTGGCAAACCCGTCCCATTTCAAGTAATTGGCTACCAAGTCGAGTCAGGCGGTAAAGTTAAAATGCAATTGGAGGACATTGATGAAGAACAAGGTGCACTGGCTTTGAAAAATTTAACTTGCTTAATCGAAGAGGAACTCTACGATAAATATTTTGAGACTATAGAAAGCTATGATTACCTTTTTGGTTTTATGGTTATTGATAATCAAGACGGCGAGTTAGGCTTGGTCGAAGATGTGCTTGAAAATGAGAATGGCCATGATAATCTTTTGGTGTTTCATAAAAATAAAGAAATATACATTCCTTTTGTTGAACCTATCATCATCAAGATCGATGAACTTAACAAAAAAATATATTGCAGCTTACCCGAAGGACTAATAAACCTATATCTTAAATAGAATTTTTAAGTCAATGAATATTATCATAATAACAGCATTACCTCAGCTATTAGAAAGCCCATTGAGTCACAGCATTATGCAGCGCGCTCAAGACAAAGGCTTATTGAATGTAACGCTCATAAACTTAAGGGAATACGGCATCGGTAAACACCAGCAAATAGACGATTATCAGTTTGGTGGTGGTGCCGGCATGGTCATGAGTTGCGAGCCACTTGCGCGATGCATTGAGGAATTAATGGCTACGCATCAGTTTGATGAAATCATCTACCTAACGCCTGACGGATTGCCTTATAAACAGCAAACAGCTAACACTTTATCCCTTCAAAAGAATTTATTATTGATCTGCGGACATTACAAGGGTATTGATGAGCGAATCAGAGAAAAGTATGTGACGATGGAGATCTCTATTGGAGACTATGTGCTTTCTGGCGGAGAACTTGCTGCGGCAGTTCTTGTCGATAGTATTGGTCGATTATTACCCGGTGTTTTAAGTGATGAGACTTCTGCCCTATTTGATTCTTTTCAAGATCAGTTATTAGCCCCACCTGTCTACACCAGACCTCGTGATTGGCAAGGCATGAAAGTACCCGATATTCTGTTGAGCGGAAATGATGGAGCGATTGACGATTGGCGCTATGAACAAAGCCTAAAACGGACAAAAAAAAGACGTCCGGACATTTTAGAGGACAATGAAGAATAATTTGTGCGCATCATAGTATTTTATTCACAAATAAAATTTATCTTTGCACTCCGAAATTAATCTATATCATGGAAAGAGAAATAAAATTAGTACAGGATTCATTTGTGAGAAAAGAAGATATTCCAAGCTTCAAAGCTGGGGACAATGTTTCTGTATCTTATAGAATTATTGAAGGCGGTAAAGAGCGTATTCAAATATTTAAAGGAGATGTAATCAATGTAAGAGGTGCAGGAACCGATAAAATGTTTACGGTTAGAAAAATGTCTAACGGAATCGGCGTTGAAAGGGTTTTTCCCATTCACACTCCTTTCATCGAGGAAATCAAAGTTAACAAGGTCGGTAAAGTTAGAAGAGCTAAATTGTTCTACTTGCGTGATTTAACTGGTAAATCAGCTAGAATTAAAGAGAAGCGTTAATCAGCGTTTCTTCATACTCTATATTAAAAAAAACCCTTGCTTTTGGCAAGGGTTTTTTAGTTTAAACTGATTTGTTTGTGAATAGCGATAAACTAGGCTAAAAGAGATAAAAGCGATAGCAAGCATACAAGTATGGGTAAAGCTGCTCTAATGGCATTAAAAATAGCCTTGAAGAAAAAAACTGACGCCCTACATAAGGTTTTATTTCCCCAATACTTTGTCCAGCAGTTCAAAGAATTCTCGATAATCTGATATATTATCGTGCTGCGCTTCTTGAACGGGAATAAAATAAGTTTCATTCTTTGCTTCTTGAGCTAATTTGTTGCCACTTGAGAAGGCAACTATTTTGTCTTCTACCCCATGCATGATGAATATTGGATAGTTGACTTGGTTAATATAAGAATAGCTCTCAAATTTAAAACGAAGAAGCAATTTTAATGGGAATATAGGGGCAATTTTACCAGCTATATCAGCAATACTATAAAAGGGAGATTCCAGAATTAAAGCTTTAGCCTTCCGTTGAGCAGCCAATTGCAGTGCAACTCCAGTTCCAATTGATCGGCCATATATAACAAGATTTTCTTTTGGGTAAGTTTCACTAACCTGATCAAAGACAAAGCATGCATCATTCACCATATTCTGCTCACTCAGTTTGCCTTTACTCTTCCCATATGTTCTGTAATCGAGTATAAGCAAATCATAGCCTCTAGAGATGAAATCTGAATAGACCCAACCCCAATCACGCAAACTCCCTGCATTCCCATGCAAATAAAAGACTAAACCTTTAGAGTCTTTGGCACTAAACTTAAGGGTATGAATACAGCCATTATTGGGAGTTTCATACCATTTTTCTTCATACGGGTAATTGAAGTCATACACAAAATCTTGCGCAGTGCTCCTTGGATGAAAGAGAAATGATTCCTGATAAAAATAAAAAAATAAGCAAGCGCCTAAATAGACGAGGGTAAAAAATAGAATTAGAAGAATACAGTTAATCAATATATTTCTTTAACAATAGCATCAAATCTGCCATACGACTAGCATATCCCATCTCATTGTCGTACCACGCTATTAATTTAACTAATCTTCCTTGAACTGCAACTAAATCTCCTTGAAAAATACAGGAATAAGAAGAACTAATGATATCTGAAGAAACTAATGGCTCTTCTGTATATTGTAATACTCCGCCATAACTGCCTGCTGCAGCTTCTCGAAATGCCTGTTTAATTGAATCTACACTAACTTCCTTCTCTACCAAAAGGGTGAAATCTGTTAGCGAGCCCGTCACGACAGGAACTCGATTAGCGATACCATCCAACTTCCCGCTCAACTCAGGAATAACCCATCCAACAGCCTTCGCAGCACCAGTAGATGTAGGTATTATCGAATCTCCCGCTGCTCTAGCTCGGCGAAGATCACTGTGCGGGGAATCCTGCAAATTCTGATCGGAAGTGTAGGCGTGCACGGTATTAATAAAACCGCTTTCAATGCCAAAATTATCCAGCATTATTTTCGCCATGGGTGCCAAACAGTTCGTGGTACAAGATGCATTAGATATAATATTGTCATCTGCTGTTATATCTCCTTCATTGACGCCCAAAACAATCGTTTTGATATCAGCAGTTGCTGGAGCAGAAATAACTACTTTTTTGGCTCCTGCTGTAATATGAATCATTGCCTTTTCTGTGGTTCGATAGAAGCCTGTGCATTCTGCTACTACATCGACCTCCAGTCTTTCCCAAGGCAAATTAGATGCATCCCTTTCAGCAAATAGTGGAATGTATCGACCATCCACAATAATATGCTTATCATCGAAACTAACTTCGTGGTTGAATTTTCTGTGAGCAGTATCATATTGAAGTAAATGAGCCAATGTTTTTGGATCAGTTAAATCGTTAATAGCTACAATTTGGGCATTTTTGTTATCGATTAACCTTCTAAATGTTAATCTTCCGATTCTTCCGAATCCGTTTATCGCAATTTTCATAATTTCTTTTTTATATACTCAATATTTCAATCAGTTTCATCATTTCATCGTTTATGCGATGATTTTCTTTAATTGCTTTCTCTAATGGGGTGAAGACCATTTTTTCATTCAATACACCGACCATTACATCACTCTTCCCTGCTTTTAGAGCCTCAATTGAACCCACACCTAAACGGCTAGCCAACAACCTGTCATAGGCACTAGGTGGCCCTCCTCGCTGTACATGGCCTAGAACAGTTACTTTGATGTCAAAAGAATCGTCCATTAACTGCAATTGTTGAGCCAATTCTTGAGCATTGCCATTTTTGTTTCCTTCCGAAACAATTACAATATTGCTCGATTTTCTTTTTTGTGCTCCCAATTTAATTTTGGCTAGAAGCGCTTCTGGTTCAGTATGTTTTTCGGGAAGCATTACAGCTTTGGCTCCACTAGCTATCGCACAACGTAAGGCAATAAATCCAGCATCTCTTCCCATCACTTCAATAAGAAATAATCGATTATGCGAAGTTGCAGTATCCCTGATTCTATCTATAGCTTGAATAGCTGTATTCGATGCCGTATCAAAACCAATCGTATAATCCGAACCAAAAATATCATTGTCGATGGTTCCTGGTATACCAATAACCGGAATTCCAAATTCTTTATTGAAAACATGAAGACCTGTAAATGTCCCATCCCCACCTATACCTATCAAAGCATCAATTTTGTGCTTTTGAAGATTATTGTAGGCTTGCTTTCTTCCTTCCTTCGTCCTAAACGCTTCCGATCGAGCACTCTTAATAATAGTGCCTCCCTTATCTACAATTCTTGCAACAGAACGCTCATCTAGGGGGATGAAGTCATCATCAATCATTCCTTCATACCCTCGGTAAATACCTTCTACCTCTAATTGATAGTAACGAGCTGCACGAACAACTGCTCGAAGTGCGGCGTTCATACCTGGTGAGTCACCTCCTGAAGTGAATACTGCTATTTTTGATAGTTTCATAGATTAAAGCTACAAGATTTACTTTTAAATTTGACTCAACTTTATATTAGTGTAATTATTACACTAAGTCAAATCTAATAAAAAAAAAGGACACTGAGTTAAGCCATTGTCCTTTTTCTCCAAATATTTTTTATTGTTTCGCACTAACAGCTATGAAGCTTAACTCAAAATCATCGTAAATAGTTTTATCGCCAAGGTCTTCGAAGAACTTTCCTGATCCATATCTAATATCATACATTGTTCTGTCCACAAGCATAGAACCCGAAAGCGTCACTATACCTTCATTTTCGATAACCTCGTAAGGAAATTCAATTGGATGAGTGATATCCTTTATAGTTAAACTACCAAACGCAATTGCTTCATCCGTTGAACCGTCAATCTTTAATGTAGCTGTAGGAAATTCACTTGTATGAAAGAAATCCTTAGAATTTAAATGTCCCGTTAGCTTAGTATTCATCGCCTCATCCTTAATATCTTCAACCACGATAGTAGTCAGATCTGCATAAGCAACACCCCCAGTTAACTTGCCATTGGAAAAACTAAATTTACCATTGGTTAAAGCGATAGTACCGAAGTGCTCACCAGTGACTTTTTTCCCTTTCCAATTCAAAATAGAATTTTCTTTGTCGAGATAGAATCCACCCGTGATAGGCTCTTCCATTGCTACATTCTCCTCTACCGATACTTCTTCTATCGACGTATCTTGCTTACAAGCAGCAAGTATAACTAATGCAACTACCGTAATTGAAATTAATCTTAGGTTAAAATTTTTCATGTTCTTATTATTTATATTTATTGATAAACAGACCGAATGGGCAATAAGTTCATTCAGTAAAATTTGAGTAGAAACCTTCCCAAAACTAAAAAAGAGACGCAAATACATCTCTTTTTTTGTAGAACCTTTCTGTCGACTAGAAATGGACTAAAGTATCTTTCTTGTTGGTCTTACGTATATTTACGGGAGCCCTAAAAAAAAGTTACAAATCCATCAATATTTTTTTTCCATAGCAATGAAATCGCATAAACTTTTAAAACGGTTATCTGCAATAGCATACCGTTGATCTGTAAAATCATGAGGGGCTGGAATAGCTATACACTTCATTTTTGCCGCCTTTGCCGCTATCACCCCATTTACAGAATCCTCAAAAACTAAACATTCTTCTGGAGCAATTCTTAAATAATTTGAAGCACTTAAAAATACCGCAGGATGTGGTTTGCCAAATTCTTCAAATTCTGCAGAACACATGACTTTAAAGTACTTTTCAATATCTAAGGTATCCACCACACTTTGAATAATCCCCATAGGAGAAGATGAAGCTAAAGCAATGGGAATTTGTTGCGCTTTAAAGAACTCTAAGGTATCTATAACTCCAGGCAGCAATTGACCTTTACGCTCAACTTGCTCTTGCACACTCGCCAAAATATCAATTTCCAATTGCCCAAAGTTTGGGTTGACTATATCAAAATGATTTGTCCAATATTTAACTACCTCATCATTGCGCATCCCCATAGTCTCATAAAGCATTTGATCGGTCAAAGAACAATCTAGCTTTTTAAATGCTGCAATTTCAGCTATTCTCCAAAATGGCTCTGAATCAATCAATAGACCATCCATATCCATAATTACTCCATTAATCATTTGCTAAGTATTTAAATTGTTGGGCTATTTTATATATTTCTTCTTTCGTAATATTTTCCATTTGAGGCACTCGGCCTAAGAATTTTAACTTGGTGTAATTCAGAATAAAATCCTCACCAGGGGCATATATATCTCCACAAAAAATAACTCCCTTGATTGAAACATCCCTGTCTTTTAGCACTTCAACACTCATCAGGCTATGGTTGATACTACCTAAATAATTATTCATTACTAATATGAGCTCACAAGGTAACTGTTCAATTAGATCGACAACTAAGTCTTCCTTATTTAATGGAACCATTAAGCCGCCCGCACCTTCAATAATTAAATGATTAGCTGTGGCTGGTTTTTTTAGGGAATCAAGCTTAATATCAATACCGTCAAGCTCAGCTGCATAATGCGGAGAAACAGGAGTTTGTAAAGCAAAGGTGTTCTCATGAAACTTGGATTGAGTATTGCTTATCATTTGAAACACTTTATCGCTGTCACTGTTGGTTAAATCTCCAGCCTGTATTGGTTTCCAATAATCTGCCTGAAGAGCCTCCACCAAAACAGCAGAAACAATAGTCTTACCTACATCTGTCCCAATACCACTTACGAAATAATTTTTAACTGACTTGTTTATCATAATTCAATAACTGCTTGTTTATAGATTGTATTAATCCAATAATTTGCTCTTCCCTATGGTCACTATGCATACAAATTCGAATGCGCTCCTTTCCTTCTGGAACCGTTGGAGCGACAATTGGACGGACATCAAAACCATCCAATTGCACCTGACTACAAACAGCCTTCACACGTCTATTTCCGGGGATAACAACACATTGAATTGGGCTTAAACTAGGAATCACCGTTAGCGCTGAATAGTCTTGTAATTTTAATTTAAATAAACTTACTAACTTGTTCAATTTAAGTATATTATGTTTACTTTTTGACAATTTGTCATACGCCTTTTTTATCGTTAAAACTTGATGGGGAGATGGTGCAGTCGTATAAATAAAGGCGCGAGAATAGTTGATTAAAAAGTCTTTCAAAAACCCACTTCCTAAAACAATTGCGCCGTGACATCCAAGGGCTTTTCCAAAAGTCATTACACGAGCAAACACTTTTTCTTCAAGACCTAATTCCACCACCTTGCCCTGCCCTACTTCTCCAAAAATTCCATTGCTATGTGCTTCATCTACAATGAGTGCTGCATTGTATATTTCACAAAGTTCAGCAACTGCTCTCAAGGGCGCTGCATCGCCGTCCATAGAATAAACAGCTTCTACCGCGACATACACATTCCCTTTAGCGCGTTTCAATCGACTTTCTAGATCTGCGGTATCATTATGCTTAAAGGAGTATGAATTTGCCCTACCCATTCTTAGACCATCTCGAATGGAGGCGTGTATTAACTCATCGTACAATACCGTATCTCCTCGATACGGAAGCGCAGCAAACAAGCCAATATTGGCGGTATATCCTGAATTATATATTAAGCCAGCAGGAGCTATATGAAATGCAGCCAAACTATTTTCCAAATCAACAATAGCTGCAGAAGTCCCCGTAATCGTCCTTGCTCCACTACTCCCATTTACCTGTATTTGCTCTCCATTCATCAATTCTTCATTTACAGCATGATGAATTTCTGGATCTTTCGCAAAACCCAAGTAGTCATTGGAGCAAAAATCAATCTCCCCTCCATTGACTCTAAAACTTCTAAAAGCGTCCTTTTCCTTGCGCTCCGTAATTTTATCTATCAAGTATTGTTCTACTGCCTTTGTCATATAGGAATAATATTGAGTACAAATGTACAACTGCTTTAACAAAACATCATACTCTGAATTGGCAAACTTGTGCGCAATCAAAGTTCCTTGAATAATTATAACTTTACTTGATGAATAAAAAAATGGAAGCGAGTGAATTAGTGCTAAATGAGGATGGTAGTGTTTATCACCTTCACCTTAAGCCTGAGCATATTGCTGATGATATTATTATTGTTGGTGACCAAGATCGTGTTAAAGAGGTTAGTAGGCACTTTGACTCTATTGAATTTAAAACCAATAAACGAGAATTCGTAACGCATACGGGATACATAGGTAAAAAACGACTAACGGTATTATCTACTGGTATCGGAACTGACAATATCGACATTGTATTCAACGAACTTGATGCTTTGGTTAATATCGATCTTGAAACCCGTCTAGCTAAAACAAGTTTAAAATCATTAAACATTATTCGTATTGGAACGTCCGGATCTTTGCAGAAAGATATTCCTATTGATAGCATCTTACTTTCCAGCCATGGATTAGGATTAGATGGCCTAATGAATTTTTATCAAGTCATGAATACTGCTGAAGAAGAAGAAATCTTGAAGAAAATAAATACACAAGTTGAACTGCCCCTCACCCCCTCATTGACCGCAGCAAGTCAGGATTTACTGAATCTATTTAAAGGTGAAGACCTGCATTATGGAATCACGTTAACATCAACGGGATTTTATGGGCCGCAAGGCCGAACACTGCGATTAAAACCAAGCATTGATAATTTTATTGAGGATTTATCCAAGCTGCACTTTGGCGCGCATCGCGTTACCAATTTAGAAATGGAAACCTCTGGCATTTATGGCCTAGGAAGATTATTAGGACATAAGTGTTTATCTGTTAATGCGATTCTTGCCAATAGACAGGCCTTGACATTCAGCAAAGACCCTAAAGCTATTGTTGAGAAAGCTATTCTACTCACACTTGAAAAATTGGCCTAGAAGCGATCTACCCTTCGGTCATTTCTTCTTTCAGAAAGCGGATAAACTTTGTTATCGCTATTCCTCTGTGGCTAATAATATTCTTTTGTTGATCGGCCATATCTGCAAAGACCTTACTGAAACCTGCAGGTTTAAAAATAGGGTCATAGCCAAAGCCACCTTCCCCCATTTTATCCGAAGTGATAACTCCACGAATAATTCCTTCAAAAGTATGAATAACGCCATTCGCTGAAATAAAAGTAGCAACCGTCTTAAATTGAGCAGACCTATCGCTTTCATCTTTTAAGTTTTTCAGTAAAAGATTCATATTTTTCTCAGCGTTAGCACCATCTCCTGAGTATCTCGCAGTTCGCACACCCGGTTCTCCATTCAAAGCGAAAACTTCAAGACCTGTATCCTCAGCTAACACAGGCTTCTTGTATATGTCAAAAATAGTTTTTGCTTTTAACAAACTATTCCCTTCTATAGTTGATTTAGTTTCTTCGATTTCATCTTCAAAGTTAATTTCTTTCAAACTTAGGACCATAATATCATCGGGCAACAAGGATCTAACTTCCCGCAATTTATTCGCATTACTGGTAGCAAATATAATTTCCATCATTTAAACATTTCTTGGAGTGAGTTCCATAAGCTAGCTTTGAGTTGCTTATTGGAGTATATATCTAGTACATCGTTTACTAGAAGAAGCTTGAATTGATTGAATGGATAAACCCGATAATTGGATAACTCAGCATTTATATTTAAGTCTTTAGGTTCTGCGCCAAATACCACCACATGTTTAGCTTTGTATTTCGCTTGTAAATCATTTAAAAAAATACCATCGGAGTGCACAATTAAATATTCTACTTGGGCTTTATCTAATTTCAAGGCCAAGGCAATTTTGTCAAGCATTTGTAAAAGTTCAGGTTGTAGATCCACATCTAAGAATAAAACAAAAATTAACTCTGCGGCAATTGCATCCTTATGAAGTACAGCATTTGCCGCGCTATCTGGCAATCGATATAGCTTTGTATTTTTATATAATGCAGTCATATTTATTTTAATTATCTGTAGTCACGCAATAAACCAAACAAAAGATGCGTCTAAAATTTCGTACCTTTGCAAGAATTAAAGCAAACATAATGAATTATCAAATTAAAGTTAACAAAACATCTGAAAGTCGGTTGAGCAAGGAAGATTTTAGTAAGCTTGGGTTTGGTAAAATATTTTCTGATCACATGTTTGTTGCGGACTACGAAAATGGTAAATGGGGTGATTTTAGAATTGTTCCCTTTGACTATTTACCAATGCATCCAGCAATGTCTTCTATTCATTATGGGCAATCAATTTTTGAAGGATTGAAAGCACGAAAAAACGATAAGAATGAAATTGTTATTTTTCGACCAGAGAAGAATTTAGAAAGATTGAATCGTTCTGCTGTGCGTATGGCAATGCCACAAATATCAGAAGAATTATTTTTTCAAGCTTTGGATGAATTATTGAAATTAGATAATCAATGGATTCCTGATGCGGAAGGAACCTCTCTATACATTAGACCTTATGTATTTGCAACTGATGAATTTATTGGAATTCGTCGATCATCTAAATATAAGTTTATCATTTTCACCTCACCTGTCGCCTCTTATTACAGTGGACCGGTTAAGGTTTATGCGAGTGACGATTATGTTCGTGCATTCCCAGGTGGAACTGGATTTGCTAAAACTGCAGGAAATTATGCTAGAGCTATTCAGCCTGTTGAAGAAATCAATAAAAGAGGCTATCAGCAGATCTTATGGCTTGATGGAATTCATAAAAAATTCTTACAAGAAATAGGTACTATGAATATCTTTATAGTGATTGATGGTAAAGTAGTTACCCCGTCTTTAGAAGAAGGCACTATTTTACCTGGTGTAACTCGGGACAGCGTGATTACGCTGCTCAAAGAATGGGGTATTCCCGTTGAGGAACGTCCAATATCCATTGATGAAGTCACTGATGCTCACAAATCGGGTCATTTGGAAGATGCTTTTGGTGCGGGTACTGCAGCAACAATTTCACCTATAATGGCTATTGGGTATAAGGATGATGAATTTTCACTTCCTCCAATCGAAGATCGCAAGATATCATCCCGCTTGTTAAAAGCGATTACTTCTATTAAAAATGGCGAAATTGAAGATACCCATCAATGGCTGCGTGTATTGAGTCTAGCAAGCGTATAAGCTCCAGTTATTTCTTTGCTAAATTCCAGATTTCATCCATTTCCTCAAGGCTCATATCTTGAAGATTTTTGCCTTGTTTTTTTGCCGTCTTTTCGATGAACTCAAATCGGTATTTAAATTTCCTATTAGTACCTTCTAATGCGGCCTCTGGATCTATTTTTAAATATCTAGCATAATTAATTAATGCAAATAACAAATCTCCAAACTCATCCTGTATCTGCTCTTTACTGCCTTGCTCCACAGCTTCGACTAACTCTTTATTTTCTTCCTCAACTTTATCCCAAACTTCCGTAATAGTATCCCACTCAAAACCAACCTTGGCAGTTTTTTCTTGAAGCCTAAATGCTTTATTAATTGCTGGCATTGATGAAGGCACACCTTCCAAGATAGATGTCTTTCCCTCTTTCAATTTAAGTTGCTCCCAATTCCTAAGTACTTCTTCTTCTGTTTCCGCTTTCACGTCGCCATAAATGTGCGGGTGTCGATGTATTAGCTTATCGCATACACTATTCAAAACATCTGCTACATCAAACTGACCTTCCTCTTCTCCTATTTTTGAATAAAAAATAAGGTGTAGAAATAAATCTCCTAGTTCTTCTTTTATTCCAGCAGAATCTTCCTTCAAAATTGCATCACTTAATTCATATACTTCCTCTATGCTTAAATTCCTTAATGATGCCGTGGTTTGTTTTTTATCCCATGGACATTTTTCACGTAAATCATTCATTATATCCAGCAAGCGCTGAAAAGCTTCTAATTTTTTATTCATACCACGAAGATAAATAATTTGAAGCCCCGTAGAAACTATTAACGAGAGAGATTTGTTAACTTTGCATTATGAATACTTTTCTTCCCATGATGTTTGTGTGCATCGCGATTTTTGCATTCTTTGTAGCAGCTCTTGGTATTCGAATGTTCTTCGATAGCAAAGCAGAATTTAGAGGTGGCTGTGCTTCAAACAATCCTATGTTGCGCAATGAAATTGGAGAATGCACCGTTTGTGGTAGTATTCCCGAAGGTGATTGTGAAGTTCCCACAGCAGAAGATCTACCGAGAATAGGATAGTTTTTGGTTTTACGCGAAGGCGCGGATTCGCAATGAATCCGAAAGACGTATTCTTATAAAACTATTAAATCTTCTTGGTGTCCAACTTAGAGAAAATCCAACCAAAGATCATCGCTACTGCAAATGATGGTGCAAGCACATCTAGCGCTTGAAAGTACGGTCCTACTCCTTCTAAATTCTGAAAAACAAACTTGATAACTATTACAGATAAAAATCCTGCTATCATTGATGCAATAGCTCCTTTCTCTGTATAGCCTTTCCAAAAAAGAGATAAAATTATAACGGGACAAAATGTGGCTGCAATACCTGACCAACCAAATATAATCACCCAAAACACTTGCCGTTCAGGAGATAAGATGGCGATAGTCATAGCTATAGCTAATGCAATTAGTGCCATTACAATGGTTACAATTCTAGATAATTTAGTTAAGTCTTCATCTTTTATTTCTGGATGAAATATTTTTTGGTAAAAATCTCTTGTTATCGCGCTAGATGCAATAATTAACAATGAATCGATGGTAGACATAATAGCAGATAAAACGATAGCTACATAAATGGCTACAAGCACATAAGGCAGAAAGTTTTCTGTCATTAATTTTAAAACGTCAGTTGCTCCTATTCCAAAAATAGCTTCAGGATCTTGACCACTTTTCGTGAACAAAACCCTAGCGAGAATACCTATAGTTACAGCTGCAGCATCAGTAAGAAAAGTAAAAGCTAAGGCCACCCATTTCCCCTTATCAATCTCTTCTTCATTTCGTATTGACATAAAGCGAACATATACCTGTGGCGATCCTAGGAATCCTAAACCTATCATAGAGAATCCTAAAATAGTAAACACGTTCATCCATACATCTTCATGTCCTCCCCAGATGTCAGTCAAAGCTGGATCTATCGCATTTAGTCCACTTATTATGCCCTGACCATGATCCATAGAAAACCAAACAACAATTGGCAATAAAACCAGTCCAAAGAACATTAACAAACCTTGAAACATATCTGACCATACAGCTGCAACAAAGCCTCCTATAAAAATATAAACCAGAACAATACCAAAACCAAGAAGTGCACCGGCAAAGTAATTCATCCCCAATAAAGACTCAAAAGCAATACCTGTTGCATCAATTTGGGAGCTAACATAAATGATGACGAATATCGACAAAACGGAAGCCGAGAGTATACGAAGCGTATTGGTCGTTGACTTAAAATGGCTCTGCAAGTAATCTGGGATAGTAATCGCATCGTAACTATCTGATTTGCGTTTAAAGAGCTTTGCCATAAAAAACCAGGAAATGAAAACGCCTAAAACTTCACCTAAGACGACCCAATAACCTGACATACCAGCTAAGGCTCCCATTCCAGTTAGTCCTATAAGCAGCCAACCGGATTCGCCTGTTGCTCGAGCTGAAAATGCCACCGCCCAAAAGCCCATATTCTTCCCGCCTACATAGAAGTCGCTCATGCTCTTTACTTTTCGAGAAGCAAATATTCCAATTAAAAATAAAATGGCAACATATATGGCTAGTACAACAACTTTTGTAATCATAGGATTATATTAATTTAGGTGAAGATAGGTTTTTTGAGCCGGAAGTTTATTCCATGATATGTTATGAACAAAGTGCTACTTGTATTAATTATTCCTGTGTGAAAATTCTCAAAATGAATTGTGCTATGAGCTTATTCAATACCATGAGCTTGTCTATTCAACAATCATCTCTTCAAATCCCTTGGTTTGTTTTACCTTTAGTTGACCTGCCTCATCCGAATAAATTAGGTAGCCCTCTAATTCGGGATGATTGAGCAGAAAGTCGAAGCAAGTATCAATACCCATAACCATACAAGCTGTCGCATAGGCATCGGCAGACATGCAGTTATCTGCTATGATGCTTGCACTAAGAAGATTACTTATCTCTGGATAACCCGAGGATGGATTTATGATATGGACCACCTTTAGACCGTTATCCAAGATTTTAAAATTTCTATAATTTCCAGAGGTTGCCATCGCTCTATTCTCTAATTGCATGACTTCAAAAATAGATCGACTTTCCTCATTGGGTTCTTCAATACCCAATCTCCAATATACTTCGTCTGCATTTTTACCTTTACAAACCACTTCTCCTCCTATTTCCACCATATACCTTTCATAGTTCATGCGCTCAAGCAGATTAGCTACCTGATCAACACCATATCCCTTGGCGATAGCAGAGAAGTCTAATTGCATGCACCCTGAAGTATCTCTAATGTATACATCATGGCTGTTTATGCAGTTCAATAATGAATCAACACTTAAACTATCCTTAGCAAGTAAATTGCGTTTGTCATAATCACCAAAACCCCAGAAATCAATAAGCGGCTTAACAAAGACGTTAAACTGCCCATTAGTCACTCTCATAATTTCTAAGCTGCGTGTTAAATTTTCTTTGAAATGGGATTGATGAATCTCATTTCCATCTTCAATCCAAAATCCTTCTTGGTTGGATCGCGCAATCACAGAACTATCTATGTATGTGCTAACCCCCATATTTACATCATGAAGTAAACTATCAATTTTAAGTAAAACTGCAGTTTCATCTATTTCCAATGAATCACTTATAATTTTCACCATTCCATAAGTCCCCATCGTTCCGAACTGTATTTCGGCTGTATGAATTACTGGCTCCCGCTGGCAAGCGATGAAAAATAAACTAGCAATGAAAATGAATATAAAGGGCTTCATGATGCAAAGATACTTACTTATTTAAAGAGTTGCTTGATTGAAGTAGATCGGATACAACAAGACAATACAATTTAAATGTAACTTTCGGGAAGGATAGATTCATTTATAAGTGATGGCTAGGATTTCTACCAACAAAAAATCCCGCTAATGCGGGATTTTAACTTGTAATGCTTTAATCTAATACTTATCCGCCAAAATCATCGAAGGCGACTTGATCTTCTGGAATGCCCCAATCATCAGCCATTTTGATAACAGATTGATTCATCATTGGCGGTCCACAGAAATATAATTCTAAATCTTCTGGTGCGTCGTGCTTACTTAAAAATTCCTGAATTACAACATTATGCACAAAGCCTTTAAACCCATCACCATTTGGATCGCTCAAATCTTTTTTCAATGTCCAATTATCCTCTGGCATTGGATTATCTAAGGCAATAGCAAAGGTAAAGTTGGGAAATTGCTTTTCGATTTCTCTAAATTCCTCTATGTAGAATAACTCTTTTTTCGTTCTTCCTCCATAGAAGAAAGTTACTTTTCTATTTGTTTTTAAAGTATGGAACAAGTGATATAAGTGAGAACGCATTGGCGCCATTCCCGCTCCACCACCTATGTACAACATCTCTGCATCAGTTTCCTTGATAAAAAATTCACCATAAGGACCTGATATAGTTACTTTATCACCAATTTTTCTAGAGAAAACGAATGAAGAACAAATACCAGGATTGATAGCTTGATAACCATCCCACTTTCTAGAACCATCAGCATTTTTACCCCATTTGAATGGTGGTGTAGCAATACGAATTGTTAAAGAAACTATATTCCCTTCTGCTGGGTGATTCGACATGGAGTAAGCTCTGAAAACTTCTTCTTTATTCACCATTTTTAAGTCCCACATTTTGAACTGATCCCAATCGCCTTGGAACTTATCAGGAGTATCATGGTATTTAGGATGAGCAGTAATGTCAAAATCTTTAAAATCTACATCAACTTTTGGCACATCTACTTGAATATAACCACCTGCTTCAAAATCTAAAGTTTCTCCTTCAGGCAATTTTACAATAAACTCTTTAATAAAAGTAGCCACATTATAATTAGAGACGACTTCACATTCCCACTTTTTAATTCCGAAAACTTCTTCCGGGATTTCTATGGTCATATCATTCTTTACTTTCACCTGACAAGCCAAACGTTTTTTCTCTTGTACTTCCTTTCTAGTTAGGTGATTCATCTCTGTAGGCAGTGTATCGCCACCACCTTCTGGGATATGACATTCACACATGGCACAAGTACCACCTCCACCACAAGCAGATGGCAAAAAGATACCTTCTTCTGAAAGTACGTTTAGTAATGAGGATCCTGGCTTAGCGGTAATTTGTTTACCCCCATTCAAGGTTAACACTACATCTTCATCAGAAACTAACTGAGATTTTGCAAACAATAATCCACCTGCTAAAATCATCAAGATTAACATGAATATTGAAATACTTGCTCCTAAAAAAACTAGATCTACTAAGAATATCATTCTTTAAATTTTTCTATTATTAATATTATAATTTAATACCCATTAATCCCATAAATGCAAGCCCCATAAGACCTGTAATGATGAAAGCCATCCCTAAACCTCTTAAAGGAGCAGGAATTGCAGAATATTTAATTTTTTCTCTAATTGCCGCTAAGGCAACGATTGCTAAAAAGAAACCGAAACCACTACCGATACCAAACACTGTACTTTCTGCAAGGTTGTATTCTTTCGCAATCATAAATAATGTTCCCCCTAATATTGCACAGTTTACTGTAATCAATGGTAAAAAGATACCTAAAGACATGTACAAGGCTGGTGAAAACTTTTCAATTAACATTTCTACTAGCTGCACCAATGCAGCAATAACTCCAATATAAATAATGAGTCCTAGAAATTCAAAACTTTGATTTTCTAATGCAGGACTTAACCATGTTAACGCTCCTTCGACCAATAATGTTTCTCGAATGACCCAGTTTATAGGCGCTGTGATTGCCAAAACAAAGATTACAGCTGCTCCTAAGCCTACAGCTGTCTTAACTGTCTTAGAAACTGCCAAATAAGAACACATCCCTAAAAAATAGATCAGTACCATATTTTCTACGAAAGCTGCCTTTACAAATATATTTATTAAATCACCCATGATTTACGTGTTTTAAATTATCAAGTTTATTTATGAAATATCTACCAATTCTGTATTTCTACTTCTTTGAATCCAAATTAGAATACCTAAAATAAATATTGACGAAATCGGCAATACCATTAATCCGTTATGGAAGAAATCATTAAAAAATCCATGTTTTAAAAATTCTGCACCATGCTTAGCTTCTTCACCAAAAATAGTGAAACCTAATAATGCGCCTGTTCCAAACAATTCACGGATAGCTCCAACAATTAATAGAACCAATCCATATCCCAAACCATTCCCTATACCATCTAAAAAGGCAGGCATGGGCTTGTTTGCTAAGGCAAAGGCTTCTAGTCTACCCATGATGATGCAATTGGTAATAATCAAACCTATATAAACGGAGAGTTCCTTACTTAAATCATATGAAAACGCTTTAAGGAAAATACTAACTAAGGTCACCAAAAATGCAATCACCACTAATTGCACAATCATTCGAATTCTACTTGGAATATAATTTCGAAGTGAAGAAATCGTCAAGTTAGAAAAAGCAGCAACCATTGTAACTGCGACACCCATTACTAAGGCATTTTTTATATTTCCAGAAACCGCTAAGGCAGAACAAATACCCAATACTTGCACTGTTATTGGATTGTTGTCACTTAATGGATCTGTAAGTAATTGTTTTGTCTTTACATCACTCATGATAATTGCTTTATTTGCTTATATAATTAATGTAATTATCCTTGGTTTTTTTAACCATAGCATGAATACCGTCAGTAGTAATTGTCGCACCTGCTAAACCATCTACCCCTTTACTATTTTTAGGAAGCTTACCTGCTTTGTAAACCGCAAAATCGTATTCACCGTTCTCATCAAAAAGCGATTGACCGTAAAACTGCTCTCTGAATTTATTTTTTACCAATTCGGCACCCAATCCAGGTGTTTCTGCAACGTGGTCAAATGCAACACCTTTGATAGTTTGTTGATTATCTTCCAAAGCCAAGAAACCATTGATTTCATCCCACAAGCCACTTCCTATCATTTGATAGACATAAACTTTTGCTCCGTTATCATCATATATGTAGACCGGATATAATTTATCCTCCTGAGCAATTGTATTGTCTTTCATTTCCTTTCGGAATTGATATTTTGCAGGAATACTATCAGCAACAATCTCTCCTTGAAAATTGACCAGCACACCGCTCACTTTACCTTCGTATTCGCTGTTCACGAATTCCTTGGTAAGGACTTCATTCTCTTCCTCTTCAGATAAAGAAAGAATAGCTTTCATAACTTTCTTTCTCCTATCTAATTCTTGATTGGCATCTATCGTAGGCTGCAAGGCACTTGAAATAAATGCTAACGCACCTCCTACCACCATAACCATAATGGCTAAGAAAAATAGCGTATATCCGTTTGAATCTGTATTAAGCTTTGACACGACTTAACCTCCTTTTAATATTTTGTTGTAAAACCACATGATCAATAAGTGGAGCAAACACGTTTAATAATAAGATTGCCAGCATCCACCCTTCCGGATATGCTGGATTTAAAACTCTAATAATAATACCTACAACTCCAATCATAAATCCATATACCCATTTACCGGTATTTGTTCCAGAGGCAGTAACAGGATCGGTAGCCATAAATGCCATTGCAAAGAACATACTTCCCATTGCAAACTGATAGTACCATGGAACGCTTATGAAAACATTAGTTACTTCACTGCTGTAGGTTACATTGATGACGTTTAATAAGATAGACATAAACATAGTACCTAAAATCATTGACAACATAATTCTCCAACTAGCAATACGCGTAAACACCAAGAATAATGCACCGATAATAATCCCCACCTTGCTTCCTTCACCAACAGATCCAGGAACGTTACCCAAAATTAAATTGCTTACTTCATAAGGGTGATAGACTTCACCTTGGATAGTCACTGAGTATGCTTGTACGCTCTCCCAACCACCTTTAGAGGCAAGGGATAGCGGAGTGGCACCTGTATATCCATCAACTAAATTAGCTGGAACAGACATACTGAAAAAATCAGCACTTCCAAATAAAGAAGCAACAGCACTAAATCCTTTATGTAACCATGAATAATCAGGAGCTATCCAAATCTCGTCACCTGAAATTTCTGCAGGAAAAGCAAAGAATACAAAGACTCTTGCAATCAAGGCTATATTAAAGATATTCATTCCCGTTCCACCAAAAGCTTCTTTTGCAATCACGACTGCAAATGCTGTCGCTAAAGCTACCATCCATAAGGGTGTTGCAGGAGGCATAACCAACGGAATCAAGAAACCTGAGACTAAGAAACCTTCTTCAATCGCATGTCCTTTATTGGCAGCGAAAATAAATTCAATTCCCAAACCAACCAGATGGACAACGATTATCATAGGTAAGTACTGCAGCACACCATAAACTAGTTTTGCTCCAAAACCTGAAAAGAAATCAGGAAACAAACCTAATGCAAAATAATGCTGGTGTCCTATATTGTACATCCCAATTATAAATGCAAACTGCATAGCAATTACGACATGGATCATCGTACGTTTCAAATCCATACCGTCCTTAATATGTGTCCCTTTTTTGGTCACATGATCTGGAACATATAGGAAGGTGTCAATACCATCCCATAAGGTATGTAAGAACCGACTTTCTTTGTCCGGCTCTATTTTATCCATGAAATCCCTAATAAACTTCATTCTTAACTAACTTTAAATTAACTGATTATTGTTTTAATTCTGAGAACGGATATAATCTAAGCCTTCCCTTAAGATTCCTTGCAATGGTTGTTTTGAGGTACATGCAAACTCGCAAATTGCAATATCTTCCTCGATTAACTCGTAAATACCTAAACCTTCCATTTCTTCGAAATCATTCTTAATTATTGCCTTCATTAAATGTTGCGGATATACATCCATAGGCAAAACTTCTTCATACTGCCCTGATACAACAAAAGCTCTTTGCTCTCCACGCATGTTCGTGTTGGCATCGAATCGAGCGAGCTCCATCATCCTCCACGGGAAGGTTGGAGAAATACTAGGTCTTGCGGTTTGCGGAAGAATCCAACCAAACATCTCTTGCTGATTACCTTCTTCTATAACGCTAATGAGGTTGTCATAAGCTCCAAGAAAACCATCTTTTGAAATTTGCGTTCCACTTAATACGTTTCCCGAAACAACTCTAGAATTATCCTCTTCGATTTGCCCTTCAATCAATTGAGCAATATTCACTCCTTGGATTGTTTTAACATAGTGAGGATTCTTTACAATAGAACCCGTAAGTGCTACTATTTTTTCAGGAGCATATACTCCTTCATTAAATAGTCTACCAATTGTTGCTACATCTTCTATTTTGATGGTCCATACCACATCACCTTTAGCTATAGGGTCAGTGTGATGGATTTGAATACCTACATTTCCCGCTGGATGCTCGCCTAAAAAAGCATTGATTTCAACCCCTTTAAGTTGGTCCACTTTATTGGACTTATTGGCCTGCTTGTCTAGGTTTAAGTATACTTTATCACTTAACTCATTTAAAGCGTCAATACCTGTTTGTATGTTTTTTTGATTAAGTTGCTCAAGAACATACCTATAATCTACAGCTAAGGGCGCGGTATCTGAACAAGAAATATGGATACTGTTTGGGCGAAGTGTTGGATTGGCTATTACACCAAAAGGACGCTCTACAAAAGCTGTCCAGGCTCCACTTTCTAACAATTGACTTTTTACGCCCGATTCACCCAAAGATTTCGGAGCTTCTGCTTTAAATTTAACCGAGGAATTTTTACCATCGGATTGGATGACAATTTCTGAAATAGCGCGTTTTTCTGCTCTCCTTATTTCTACTAGCTCACCACTTACAGGTGAAGTAAAGAATACGCCTTCAAAACCTTTGTCATAAAAGATTTTTTCTCCCGCTTTTACTTTAGCTCCTTCCTTTAGCAGCATCTTAGGGATAGGTTGAAGACCTTTATAATCTGTTGGTTTTATCGCGTAAGTAGCTGAGTTATAAATCGCAATTGATTTTTTTGCTTTCCCTTTAAGTTTAATATCAAACCCACGGCTAAGTTTAGTTATTTTTTTTTTTGATTGTCCGGTATTTTGGGTACCGAAAACCAATTCCTTAAGTGATGGGACTAAACCAAACTCCTTATCATCACTATCTTTCCTTATTTTTCCTGCAGCTAACTTAATGATCTTATCCCCCATTATGGCTGCTAAAAACACCACAAGCACCATTACACAGGTAAAAAGTAAAATAACCAAAGAATTTGCTGAGGATGAAGCCTCTCCGGATCCTTGAGCAAAACTTAAAACAGAAAGTGAGGAAAACAATACACTTAAACTTGTTGCTTTTGTTAGATTACTTAAATTCATATTATCTATTTTAGCTTTAAAACCTATTCGTCTTAAGACCTGTTTAAAAACGTGGCAAAGTTACTACAAAGAAATTTATTTCTAAAGCTTACTTCTTCTTTTTTAAAGCATTTATCCACATTGACTAAATATTGTCCTAAAAGTTTTCTCCTATCAACTTTTTTTCGAATCTTGTGGGTATAGATTAACCCATATATCCCTGACTTATGGAGAATAAAAATAAAGAGCTAGATCGCTATAAATGGAACTACAAAAAAGAAATACGCAAACAGCTGCGTATTGGGTCATTTGTTCTTTCTCAGCCTTTTCTAGCCGATGATGTATTCAAGAGAACAGTTTGTTTAATGTGCGCGCACTCCAAAGAAGAGGGTTCTTTTGGTTTTATTTTAAACAAACCAACTGAATTTGTAGTCAGTGATTTTATTGAAGAGCTTGATGAATTAGCAATGCCTGTTTATTTTGGAGGACCTGTCGCTAGCGACTCCCTCTATTTTATACATGACAATAGTTTGCAAATTGAGGATGCTCAAGAGATTCTGCCTGGTGTTTATTGGGGTGGCGATTTTCAACAAATGATTGAAAAATTAAAAACAGCTGAATCTTCCCATAAACGCTTTAAGTTTATATTGGGTTATTCGGGTTGGGATCCCGGTCAGCTGCGTAAAGAGCTAATTGAGGATTCTTGGATTGTTGCGAAAGGAACTGCCAATGAAGTTTTCTCCAGTAGTGATGATCTATGGAAGGAAATCATGAATGACTTAGGTGACTTGTATCATCATCTTGCAAGTTTACCAGAGCGACCTGAGTTAAACTAAAAACAATAGGG
>TARA_B110000483_G_scaffold46401_1_pt1 | contig 22341 bp, 12 predicted proteins | sample TARA_B110000483 | Tara Oceans TARA_B110000483 (sample SAMEA4398176) | marine metagenome | biome: Polar Biome; feature: [SRF] surface water layer (ENVO:00010504); material: water (ENVO:00002006), including particulate matter (ENVO:01000060) such as... | depth 5 m
AAGTAGTCTAGAGCGTTATTAATTTAATACCTTTAAATAAAAACTAAATGAAAAAACTACTTATACTCTCTACTTTATTGATTTTTGCTTTTGGTTGTGATGAGGAATCAGATGATATTCCGTTACCAGCTTACACAATTGAAGGTAAATGGGTAATCGATGGCGGTGTCCCAGAAGGAAATACAATGTATCTCTATGAGGATGGCGTCCGATACACTTATTATTGTGTTGAAGGAGACTGTCAATCTTTATATGATTCATTTCAAGCAGGTGATGGAAATCATATTCCTGGGACTAATCCTTATACATTTGAAGATGATGTTCTAACGGTTGATTTACATTTCGGCAATGAATTAATTTCTCCAATCAGATTTGAATGTAATGGTGGAGAGGTATATTTTGAAACTCCTGGATATAGTTTATTTAGATTAAGTTCTGACTGTAACTAAGTCATAAGTATATCTTCTTCTATCCGTTTATCTATTTCCATACTACCTTAATAGTCTATGTTCATATTTTTTGTCTAAAAAAAATCAATTTTTTGAAGAATTTATTTTACCTAATGCTATTCATTTCTTTTACCTCATACTCACAAAGTATAATTGAAGAGGGGAGTAGTAATGTCATCCCCAAAAAACTATTAATCCAAGATAATATAGAACGTATTATACTTGATTATACCCAGTCGGATGAAATGGGGTTAATTAAAATGCACGCCCCTTTTGGATGGACAGAACCAATTATTGAAGCAAAGTTTGAAATTAGAGGAATAGTCTTGAAGGGGCTACTTGGACTAGAGTACCAAGGCAGCGAAGATCACATAGTTAGTGGTAATGGTTTCGTTATTCCAAAAAACACTCGGGTAAGAATATTCAACGCAGGTGAGGAAGAATTAATCTTGGTAGAGATCTTAAGACCCGCTTACAAAAAAGAATTAGTGCAAGAATTCAAAAATTTTAAACCATAGGTGTATCTCTTTTTTTCAATTTAGGAGGTTCTAAAGTTTGAAATTAGGATTGACTTACATTTTTAACATTTGATGTATGAATTATAAGATTTTAATGTATGTTACAATTTTACTGATTATTGTAAATTTAGTTACTCAATATTTTACAAGTTTTTGGGCTAGCACTAATTATTCTGATTCAATTAACTCTGTTTTGGGTGTTTTGTTACTTCTGTTTGGCACACAGGTTTTTGCTAAAAAAGATAAACGGTCATAAAACTAAAATGTAAACATGATTTCTTAATCTACAGGCATATCTTCCTCTCTCAATTCTACCTCTGTATTACTATCTTTTTTACACTTTTCTTTTCTCCTGTTGATATCTCCACTAGATAAACTCCATTATCAAGGTTACTAGTATTGATCATATTAGTTCCGCTAGTAGTAAGAGTACTCAAAATTTTTCCTGCAAGATCCAATATCTTAATCGACAATGCATCTATTGTCTTGTGGCTTATGGACAGACTTTCGTTAGCGGGGTTAGGATAGATCGTGATTTCATTGTCAAACTCATTATCAAGTGTACTAGTTATAAATGAATCATCGATTGCAATATCAAAATTAGTTATTTCTACCCATCCACCTTCACCATCCACGACATCAAATCGGAGCATGTCAGATTCACTACCATCGTCTGAATGTAAATAGGTGAGATTATTAAACTGAATATCATTCTGTGTCCATTGATCTCCTATTTGTAGAGTAACCAGATTAAGCTGTAATTGTCCATGCTGAGGTGCTGTTACTAGCGTATAGAATAGTTGATCAAATGTGTTATCAGGATCGGTGGTTAGCATTTGAGGTGACTGTATTACGTCTCTTGTTCCAGGAGGTAATTCTAGTACATTGTTATTTACAAGTACTGGAGGGTTTAGACTCACATTTGAACATATTTCTATAGTTGCTTGCTCAAATTTCCCGCTATTTCCTGTTACATTATCGTCGAGTTGCAATATCCACAATCCAGCAATATCTTTTCCATTCAAGTCGCCGAGGGCTACTTCTGGTTTGTATGTCTCTTGACTATTGAGTGGGCATGAAAAATCAGAAGGCGATTCATCATCAAAAGCACAATTGAAGTTACTTTGATTTCCACATTCATTGCCGAATAGTTTTACTCTATCTCCATCCGGAGCTTGCAAGTATGCTGTAAGATCTTTATTTCTTTCATGTAAGCCTTTGAACAGTTTTACATTTACGTCAGCTACTTGTCCTAGTCCACTTACCGGTATTTCGGCTAAAATGCTAGGTGTACCAGATTGTGATATGTTTTTAGGTAGATTATTTGCCTCGTATGATTGACAAGAAAGTGACTCCGTACTAAATGCATATACATCAGGATATTCTCCTTGTCTGCAATTATTCTCTGCTCTCACTCTCCAGTAGTATACACTTGATACTTCTAGTATTTCTGATGGTGTATAATTTGTATTAGTAACTATAGCCGAATGAACGATAGTTGCTTCTGTAAATCCAGGATTCGTAGCTATTTCTACTTTATAGTTAAATGCATTCTGAACCATTGTCCACTCTAATGTGGGTAAAGATGTATATCCTTTGATTCCATTTTCAGGACCTATATAAGCTAGGTCACTGAAATCTGTAGCAATATTACTTATTGGTATTATTCTTTCTAGAGAATCTACACCTTCTGCTATTGCTAGTATTTTCATCTCATAGTTTTCTGTAGATAGTACATTAGAAAAATCTAGATTGAGAGTGGTACTCTCTCCAGCCATTACAGTAGACGCCGTGAAAACAGCTTCTGCCTCTGCAGGAAGACCTTCTATTTCCATTTTCACAACTCCTTCATATCCTCCCAGTCCTTGCGTGGATATCTCTAATGCATAAGTGTCAGAGCAAAGGGAAAGTTTGGTTTCTGCTGACTCGAAGTATACCTTGGGTGTACTTGGCTCCTCCACTATATTGTTTCGATTGCTTACATCGAAAAATATATTGTCCGCTGCTCTTACTACGATTCTAGCTCGAGTGGTAAGTCTTGTAGGAATTACTATTTCTTGGGATCCATCGTTAGGCGTATTTTCTGCTAGTAAGATTAAGTCATCAGTTAGTTCATCAGTATTAAGTTCTGAATCATATGAGATATAAATATTTACATTTTGACAGTTTATTGGCGCGAGATCAGTGCCCGCCACATCCCATGTAACCATTTGTTGGTCACCAGCATTCATCACATCATTTGTGTTATTGGAAGTAACTAAGAAAGGACCTCCTACATCACTTGCAAAAAATGCAATCTCTTCCCAAGAGGCTGTACCGCCTCCAGGATTATTATCTCTAACTACAAATTGAAAATTGTAATTTCTATTGTATTCAGCTAGGACTTCCACTTTGCTACTACTGTTCGATAGTAGAAGATTATCTTTTGGAAATATTCTTGTTTTATTTTCATCTGGGTAGTATACTCTGAATGCAGGAGCATTATTTAAAGGCGCTCCAAGTGAACTCAAAGGCCCACTGTTCACCTGTTCCCAGCTATAGGTCATATTGTTTCCATCTTCGTCAGTAGCATCTCCTGTAAGGATAAATGGGGTGCCTATTGGGATAAAGAAACCATTAGTATAATTCAATTGTACGTCAGCTTCGTGATTGTTGATATTAATTTCTTCTGCACATGATTGCGCTGCATCTCTAGTGGAGCGATAAATATTAGTCAGCGAGCCTACGTGGTAATAGTCATCATTGCCTCCTTGGACATTATTAGATCCGCAGAGTCCTGCATAAGACATGATAGTAGTTCCTGATCCAGGCTCAAATCCATTAGGTAGTGATTCGTTACCATCACCAGAACAATTGTTGAAAGAGTGTGGTGATCCCAATTGGTGTCCCATTTCATGAGCGGCTATACTTACCGTTACGTATTCTAGATTACTCGAAGCATGACATGTAACTCCACCACCTTTGTTGTTACTACAGATAGAACCTAAATATGCTACGCCACCTACATCTGTACAAGCTCTATGATAAATATGTCCAAGATCGTAGCTTCCAATACCTATAGTATTATTAATTACTGTTGTATTACGAGATAGTAGCCACCTTCCCGTTCCTGAATCTGGTGGGAAATTGGTTGGGATAGCATATGGATCAGTCTGTGGGTTATCATAAATAATTTCATCATTACGATCCACTAAGATCATTCTTATGGATAAGTCATTTTCAAATATTTGATTTAGTCTAGTGACCGTAGTATTTATATCAGCTAGTACCTCTTCTATATCTGATCTTATCTGACCAAACTCCCCTGTACAAGCAACGGCCAATCTGTATTGTCTCAGTGGGATATTGTTACCTCTTAAAGTCACATTTGTTTCCTGTCCACCTTGTATTTCAATATCTTTGAGCTCATCCAGGATACTTTCAGGATCCTGAGAAGTACCGCAGGCCATCTGATGTGATTCCAATTGTACTTCATGATCTTTTACGAAATAACTAATATACTCTGTAGTCGTGTTTGTCGAATATGGATCAATATAGACAGTGCCATTTACTGTACGTATGGCAGCATAGAATCCTTTCTTGTTTAGACTAATTCTTAGATTTTCGTAGTCATTTGACCTTCCATAACCCTTATAAGATTTTATGTTGGGATACTTATCGGATATTTCCTCCATCATGGTGGGCGATTCGTATATCATGAAAGTTTTGAATGTTCCGTCTGGCATTGGCACCTTTAGGCTTATTTCTTGACTTACTCTATCTCCATCTAGCTCGTGAGGAGCTTTATCAAGATAATTATTGATCCCTTCGATATCTAGCGCTAAAGTTTGATAATGATTAGGTATTATAGTCCTTTCTTGATCTGCTCTCAGAGAGACATCCGAATCTTGAATAGGAGAGAAAAAAGATTGTCCAATAATTGAATTAGCAATTAAGCTAACAGCAAAAATCAATAATATTCGCATCGCGGTGGTTTAAAAATGAATCATTCTGACTTATAAAGTAAGTTTTGTTTATAAGTTTGAGCGCAAATATAAACTATAGAAAGCGTAGAAGGATGTGTCACAAGGGACTAATATATCAATTATTGTAAAGGGACTGATCAAAATGTCGCCTTGACTTGAGCCCTTGCAACGTGTACGATAGGTGAGATACCAGTTTTTCGTCCATCATAGCTGATATTTAGGTCTACATTTTTCGCCATTCTTCGCGTTATATTGAGATTCCATAAGTAGTTTTTACCATCTTTTAAGCCATCTAGAAGGTCATACTCTATAGTACTATTTGCTGCACCATTATATTCCACATTGACTAGCGAAAAACTAAGGTTGTAACTTGATTTACTGGCTTTACGGTAGGTAGATTCGAATGTAATATCGTGGCTATTTGCTGTTTCCATTCCACTCAATTGTTGCTGTCGGGTATCATATTGGTATGAGCTGATAATCCTCCAATTGGCTGTAGGCCTCCAATTTATTTTAGGGCTGACATTCCAATATTTGATGTGGAAATTTCGCTGGCTAAAAAAATTAGATTCATAAGTTTTGGCACCAGTCTTTACGTTGACTATAAAGTCAGTTGCAGAAATAATTTGAAATCGTAATCTACTAAAATATTCAGCCAAACCGCGGTCTTCGATTCCTACAATCTGAACATTCCTATTTTCAGTAAGTCTATTGCCCAATTGTATATCAAAAGCAGTACTCGTTCTATTAAAAAATAACGTATTGGCTATTAGAGACCTATAAGATGTAAGCGATACATTATCGAGGCTGAAATTCAGTGGCTGAAAATTAGATTCTTCACCATTATCTTCTACTTTTTGATTAAATCTGATACTGTGATTAGTAGCAAATTTTCTAAAGAAGTTCTTCTTGTTCTTAATCACTTTATAAGGGTTGACCCTAAGACTTATGTTTAAAGATTGGTTATTGGTCCTTATAAATTCATTGTTGAATAAAAATATTTTGATGTAGTTGGCAGTATCTATTTCACTATACTCGTAAAGAAATAATTCGTCTTCTTCAGGCGTACTACTATTCCCAATGTATATATAATTTCCTTGACCAGGCTCTACTTTTTCATAGGTAAATTCTTGTTTCGGTTCCTGCCCAGAGCTGATATCGTAGTTCATTGTAGACCTCAATAGACCATTCCAGAGTTTGATATTATATGCTATTCTTGATAGTATGGTGGTTTTAGATTGTTGATCTATAGCTTCTTGATCTATTACTTCAAAATCCCTTACACCCAATGTCCATTTTAAGTTATTAGAATCGTTGATTTTCCACTTCGATTCTGCGGATAATTCATTGGTTTTTATGGATTCTACTAAGGCCCCATTAATAGGTAGTTGATCTGATCTTTGCTTGGCTTCTATTCTGATAGTCAGTTGGTTATCTTGATTGTTTTCTATGATAAACCGATTGATATTGAAGTCAAAACTTCTATCTTGCAACGATTGATCTAAAGTTTGTATCACTTCATTTTTTTCTTGCTCATAGCCATATCCTAAGGTCCAGCCTCCTAATTTATCTATGGTCTTACTTATGTTTATTTTGGGTCGTAGAAATAGACTATTTTTTCCATAACCTTCACTTTCGAGGTACTTACCTATCGCTATCATATTCCAACCTTTATGATTGTATTTGGCATCTATGTAATGCTGTCTTCCTTCGTATAGCGATAGTCGCTCATAGCTAGATAATCCATATCTAATTGAGAGCTGATTTCCCTTTTGTAGATTTATAATGGATTTTATTATCTGTTCGTTACCAGTATTGGGTTCCGTTATACTCCATTCTCTACTAAATTCTGCAACTCTATAAGGATTTAATGGATTAAATTTTTCATCCACGTATTCATAGTTGAGGTCTGTACTCAGTCTCCAAAGTTTAGCACTGTCCAGAGCCCATTCATGTTTATACCCTATATTAGTCGCTAGCCCTTGATTATCTTCTTTGTTCAGAATGGAGAGCCGATTAATGTCTAAATTGGTCCATCCCAATTCCCCGTAGAGCATGGCGTTTTTGGATATTTGATATTCTATCCGACTGGTTAGCATTTGTTTTTGCTCCGGAGGTACGATTCTGATTGTAGGTAGGTATGTACCCATGCCAGTGCCTACATATTTGTATACTCTACCATTCGTACCGATTTCATTATCTATGATATAGTCACCATTCCCCCCTTCTACCTCTGAGAATATGGCTGTGAAGAGGGGCATATTAGTATCATTACTATATTTGAGTATAAAGTCATCTGGATTTGAACTAGTTGGGTGATCTAACATGATATATGTTATTCTTCCTTGGTCACTAGCATCTTCTTGTAATGCATTTACTCCAGATCTTACTGCGTCCATTAGGTTGTCTCCACTTGTAGCTAATATTTGCTTATCTATACTATCTAATGCAGCTTGCCCGCTTCCATTCTTACTATCCTGTTCGCTATAAAATTGTGTGCTGATTTTAAGCTTATTGCTGGTATAGTTTGATTCTAGGGTATATAGCGTTCTTAAGTAATTTTGGTCAGTATATTCATATTCTATAATTATACGACTTTCTCTTGCAACGATTCTCTTTGGGGTAAATACTATTTCTGCTCTATTGTAGTCAATGGTATAATCGAAATCTTCCCCACGTTCCAGTAATACTCCGTCATAGTATACTCTTTCTGATCCAGCTAGTACGATTAAAAACCGTTCTCCGTTGGCTCCGGTTAGTTTATAGGGGCCTTGATTCCCTTCCTCTACCGGAAGGGTTAACCTATTAAATTTTCCTTTGGATACGGCAAAACTAGCTCTAGATTCCAGTTTTTTGGTAGTAGATAAAGATTGTCCGTGAGTTACACTAGCTCCTTTTAGTTTTTTAAAGTATTTCATGAAGTAGCTATTGCGGCTTTGCTGTTGATAATCTCCAGCTACTACTGAGGTTTTATCCTTACTTAGCCTTATATACACCTGGTCAAATTCTTGCAAAGACTGGGTATTGCCTTCCGGTTGTATAGGGATATTATCGTCTGATATAGCTGCTACTATCTTGAGTCCATTACCTAGATCGCCAGCGAGTTGCAAATTAAAATTACTATTGAGTACTAGACTTTGGCTATTGCCCACAGAAAACCCGCGTGTAAAGCTTCCATTGTAGTCAAGACCTTTTCCAGATATAAGTGCCTGATTATTTGAGTTTTTGAAAGGGCTGTAGTCGTATCCTATGTATACGATATCTTTTTTCACCATTTTAGTGGTGTCCAAGTGGCTAAGTACTTCTCCAAACCTAAAATCAAATGTGCGATATGAAATTTTTAGAGAATCAGATTTTTTGCAAAGAGAAGGTAGACCTAATATTTCATTGTCAACTACAGTATATTCATTAGAAAGCAATCTTATGTTTTGATACTCTATGATTACTGATGATGGCAGAATACTTAGACTGTCTTGTACAAGAATACAATTACTATCTTTAAGTCCTATGTTGTTGGTTCTTTGAGAATTACATATACTAGTTATGCCTAATGTAAATATTACAATTAAGTCTAAGTATAGGTGTGATATAATGGTCGTTTTAATCAAATTATCTTTGATTCGCTCAAAATGCTTGTTTTCGTTAACAAGCATAACGTAATATTCTATCAGAAAGCTATACTTACTATTATTAATTTGGAAAAATCTCTAAATCACATTGGTCAAAAGTTAAATATTAACTTTTTTTAAGCTGATTCTTTCTATTTTTTAGTTTTTTATTCGAAATGCAAACTGCAAATAAAATATGTTCGGATTTATAATTCTTTGAGATATTTATACAGTATAACATTCTTTATAGTAATAATTTATTTGACTAATAATTCAGTTATATATTAGATTTTAGTATTATATTTGTTTTATTTTCATTTATCTTCTAAATGAATTAGTGATGTAATCCAAATACGGAAGCTTTTTTGTTCCAAATGCTTCTCACCAATTACAACTTTAAGGAAATTTATAATGTTATATAATTTTTTAAAGACAAAATACCGTCTTTAGTAATAAGTCAAAACAAATTCAATTGATTATATTTGTGAAATAAGTTAATTTTTTGGTGATGCAAATTATTGCTCTCCTCCCAAGAGCGTTAACCCAGTGACTTAATGAAATCGAAAGTATTTATTCCTCTTATCTGTTCTTTTTTGTTGTTTAGTATATCTACATCAGCTCAGATTTACAGATCATTTGATGGGAGCCAAAATAATTTAAACAATCCTTTTTGGGGTGCTGCAAATACTCAGCTCACTAGGATTGCTCATCCAGACTATGCTGATGGCATTTCAGTTCCGAAGCTAGATTTGACTTATGATAGACCTAACCCTAGGGTTATCAGTAATAGACTTTTTGCACAGTCAACTACAATATCTAACGGATTAGCACTTTCAGATTTTATTTGGGCATTTGGTCAATTTGTAGACCATGACATTTCATTGGTCGAAAATGATCCAGATGAAATCTTATCTAATATTGAGATTCCAAGTGAAGATCTATTTTTTACACCTGGCTCTACTATGCATATGTCTAGGTCCATGGCGGCTCCAGGAACAGGAACTGATATTAACAATCCACGTCAACATACCAATCAGATCAATTCGTTTATCGATGCTTCAACAGTGTATGGATCTGATGAAGATAGAGCCAATTGGTTAAGGACTTTTGATGGAGGTAAACTTAAAACTTCGCCAGGTAATTTATTGCCTTGGAATACAATTACCGGGAATATAAATGATGAGATAGATTTCAATGCTCCATTTATGGCTGATGACACAAGATCATTGACAAGATATTTTGTTGCCGGGGATATAAGAGCTAATGAAAACCCACTTTTACTTTCATTTCACGTTGTCTTTTTAAGAGAGCACAATCGGCTTTGTGAAGAATTAGGATTAGCGCACCCTTCATGGAACGATGAACGTATATATCAAAGAGCACGTAAACTTGTAGGTGCCCTCATTCAAGAAATAGTATATAATGAATGGCTGCCTGCAATGGGAGTAGAGCTTCCTAATTATTTAGGATATAATGCTACTATAAATCCATCTATAAGTAATGAGTTTTCAGCAGCGGCCTTCAGATTAGGCCATACATTAATCAATTCTAATATCATCCGTATGAATAACGACGGATCAGATATATCAGGAGGAAATATCTCTTTAAGAGATGCTTTCTTTAATCCATTTGTAATGGTTTTGTCTGGAGGAGTAGATACTTTCTTTAAAGGGATGGCTACGCAAGTGCAGCAAGAAATGGACTGCAAAGTAGTAGATGATGTAAGGAATTTCCTTTTTGGAGCTCCCGGACAAGGTGGATTGGATCTGGCGGCAATTAACATTAATAGGGGTAGAGAGCGTGGGATTCCTTCTTTCAATCAAATAAGACAGCACTTAGGTCTACCCTCAGTCAATTCATTTTACACATTGACTAATGATCAAGAGGTAGCTGATATATTGCAAGAAGTATACGGGAGTATCGATAATCTTGATCCGTGGGTAGGTATGGTGAGCGAACAGCATGTAGGATCAGATGCACTATTTGGTGAGTTGATAATGACTATACTCGAGGAGCAATTTCAAGTGCTTAGAGATGGAGATAGATACTATTACGAAGTAGATAATGAGCTGACTGCAGCACAAAAAGAAATGGTATCGAATACTACAATGAAAGAAGTTATCGTGCGTAATACTAGTATAGATTTAATGCAAGATCAAGTTTTCATAGCTATGCCTCATGAAATGATTTCTGATGGACCAGTAATCAAACAATTTGATCTAGAAGCTCAGTTATATCCTAACCCAACTTCTGGTAATGAAACTACTATCAAATACTTCTCGGATATAGATCAGAATATCAATTTAGATGTTATTGATTATCAAGGAAGATTGATCACTTCTGTGGTCTTGCTTGCTTATGCAGGGGATAATTATTTCCAGATGGTATTACCAGCTAATATGCCTAGAGGTCTTTACAATATTAGACTTCAAACGCAGTACGGCTATAATATTCTGAAGCTCATAAAAGAATAACATACTATCAAATATAGTTTAAAAAATAATCGCTTTGAAAAGGACCATTCTCCCAATAGGAGAAGATTCATCAAGCAAGCGGGTATGGGAACTATTGCCGCGAGTTTCGCTGGCTGTGATTCTATTGTAAATTCAGAAAATCAGAAATCCAAAGAAGATCCAAAGGGTATTCCTACACCACTTATTATTAGTACATGGCCACATATCTTGGATAACCAGATAGCGCTTAAAGCGGTCAAAGAAGGCAATCTATTAGATGGCATAGAGAAAGGCATTAATAACGTCGAGAATAACCCTCTAGATCAGTCTGTAGGAATAGGAGGGCGCCCTGATAGAACAGGTACTGTTACACTTGATGCTTGTATCATGGATAAGGAGCATAGGGCTGGATCAGTCTGTTATCTCAAAGATATCAAGAATCCTATCTCTGTAGCTCGATTAGTAATGGAAGATACTCCACACGTGATCTTAGCCGGTGATGGTGCTTTGCAATTTGCTCTAGATAAAGGGTTTCAGAAAGAAAATCTACTCACAGAAAAGTCAAAGGCAGAATATGTAGAATGGCTCAAAACTGCGGAATATAAACCTAAAGTCAATGTTGAATTACATGATACAATAGGGATGTTAGCGATAGATCAAAATGGTGATATCTCTGGCGGTTGCTCTACAAGTGGACTAGGATATAAGATGCAAGGTAGGGTGGGAGACTCGCCTATTATTGGGGCAGGACTTTTCGTAGATAATGAGGTCGGGGCAGCTACAGCTACAGGTATGGGAGAGTTGGTTTTGACCACTTTAGGATCGTTTCTTACTGTTGAATTTATGCGTCAAGGAATGTCACCGTTAGAAGCCTGTAAGGCAGCAGTAATGCGTACCATAGAGAAGAATAAAGACTCCTATAAAGAGATGCAAGTCGGCTATGTAGCATTGGATAAGTATGGGAGATATGGTGGTTACAGTATTCAGCCAGGATTCCAATACACCGTAACCTATGAAAATCATAACAAAGTTTATGATGCACAGAGTTATTTAAGCTAAATTTCGGTAGGTTAATTTGTCCTACGTCTATTAAATTTAATTTTCGTTTTTCTGACGAAAATATTGATATTCTCTTTTAGAATTTTTAATGAGATACTTCTCATGTAAGTGTCAATCAATAGGTGGTTTACCACCCTTTTATCGCATTTGGCATTCCTTTTGCATTTGTTCGCTCGAAGATAAGTTTATTGACTTTGGTCAAGACTGATTATTAAAAATATAAACTAACATATGCTATCTATGGTATATGTGATAGGAGAGTAATATGAGCATGATTAATACTATTATAGCCGACTGCCAAATATTGATGATCGAAGGGTTAACTGCCATTTTTGATTCTACAAGGAATCCGTCAATTAAGGTATCTGCGACTGCAAACAACTCTGCAGATTTACTTAAGAAAGTTAGCTTGGGTGATTGTGACTTATTGATAATGGATATTAATTTTCCTGGAGAAGATGGGATTGAATTAATACCGATACTCAAAAGCTATTGCCCAAATATGAGAGTGATAGTATTGACTACATATACAGATAGGAAATTTGTCAAGCGTGCATTTCTGAACGGAACAGATGGATATATCTTAAAAAGTAATGATTCTCTAGACCTTTTTCAAGGTATTAATGCTGTGATGGAAGGTGACACCTATATGTCCGATGGATTGAGAGTGACACCAGCATCAAGTAGGACATATGTAACACAAGCTGTAGCTAATTTAGCTAATAGGTTTTATGAGGATAGCTACACAATGAAACAAAAATTAACCAAGAGAGAGCAGGAGATATTACATCTTATTGCTGAATCTAAAAATAATAGAGAAATAGCTAAAGATCTATATATCAGCGACCAAACCGTAGGTGTACACCGCAAAAATATAATGAGAAAACTAGGCGTACGGAGTACAGTCAACCTCATAAAATTTGCGATTGAGCACCAATTGGTATAAGCTAAGATCCATTCTAGAATAATAATTGAGAGATCAGTTTTTTTCGAATAAAATACAAGTACCCAAGAATTATAAAATTTACATTATGAGAATTACTACATATTTATTTCTGTTTATCTCATCTATTGGTTTTTCACAAACCACTCCCATTAACAATTCAAATTTTAACGATGCTGTTAACGACTGTTTGGAAACTCATCCAGTTACTGGTCTTTGTATAGATAGCGAATATGGTCCTATGCCTGACTGGGATGTGTCTAATGTAACCTTTATGGAATTGGCATTTATAGATAGAACAAATTTTGATGCAGATATTAGTGATTGGGAAGTCTCTAATGTCACGAATATGGCAGGAATGTACATTCGAGCAGAATCATTCAATCAAGATATTAGTGATTGGGAAGTCTCTAATGTCACCGACATGAAAAAAATGTTTAAAAATGCAACTTCCTTCAATCAAGACATTGGTGATTGGGATGTATCTAATGTTACTAATATGTCTGAAATGTTTTTTGTAGCAACTTCTTTTAATCAAGATATTGGTGTTTGGAACGTATCTAATGTGACTAATATGAGTGGCATGTTTGATTTTTCTAATTTAACTACAAATACATATGACGCAATACTTCAAGGTTGGGCAACTCAAGATCTTAATACTGGCTTAAGTTTAGGGTCTCAATCTTTGAATTACTGTAACAGTCAAGTAGAAAGACAAAGTATTATAGACAACTTTGGATGGACGATAAATGGTGATGATTTAGACTGCTCATATGCTACAGAGTGTACCTTAGCGTGTAATGATAATGTACAAATCTCTTTGAACAGTAACTGTGAAGTGGTTGTAACTCCTGGTATGCTTTTGGAAGATGAAGGTGGACCAACGTGCGCCTACACAGTCGAAATATACGATGCCGACGACAATCTTATACCAGGCGCCTTATTAGATGCCTCTCATGTTGGACAAACACTTCAGGCTAGTGTTTTTCTATATGGTAACTCTTGTTGGGGTACCATTAGTGTAGAAGATAAGCTCAAGCCAGTTATTGATTGCGCACCAGATTTTAATATTTTTTGCTACCAATCATTTAACCCAGGTCTTCCTGATGTTACAGATAATTGTGACTCTAATCCAACGATTTCAGTTTTAAGTGATATTACTACTGATTTAGATTGTAGTGATCCTAGTGGACTTAGTGCGATTAGAGTTATTTCCTATATCGCTGAAGACGCGAGTGGAAATGTATCAGATATTTGTACTCAGACAGTTAATTACGTCCGTGTTGGTATAGATGATATTCTATTTCCAGATAATTTAGATGATGTAGAAGCTGATGCTTTAGTGTGTACTAATTATACCGCGGATACATGGAACGAAAGTAATCCTGATTATCCATTCTTTGATATTACCGGTGTTCCAACGACACTTAATGGCTCTGCTATTCTACCAAACAATCCTCTATGTGAATTGACGGGTGGATACTCTGATCAAATATTTGATATCTGTGATGCCAGCTTTAAAGTATTAAGAACATTTACAATTTTAGATTGGTGTACAAATGAGATAGTAGAAAATGTTCAAATAATTAAGATTAAAGATGATCAGGCACCAGTTATAACTCCTATCGAAGATAATGATGAAGCGGCTTATACCAGTTTTTATGCCTGTACTGCTGATTATGCTGTACCAGCACCAGAAGTAACTTTTGATTGTTCCTCATGGACATACGAAATTGGATATGCAACGCCAGTCAATGGTATGGATCCATCGAATGGTATATACTATACTACTAATGTAATAGGAGATGCAGATACAGGATATACAGTTACGGATCTTCCTGAAGGAGAGTCGTGGTTGCGATACAGAATTATAGATGCTTGTGGCAATATGACCGAAGCATTTACAGTAATAACAATAGTAGATAATGTGCAACCGGTCGCTATTTGTGATGAATTCACAGTTGTATCACTGTCAAATGATGGAATTGGATATGCATTTGCAGCTACTTTTGACGATGGTTCTTTTGATAATTGTAATGATGTAGTATTTTCTGTAAGGCGACCTAATGGAGGTTGTAATGGTAATAATTCTTACGGTGATTTTATTGATTTTTGTTGTGATGACCTAGGACAAGATGTAATGGTAGAGTTAAAAGTAACAGAGGATAAGCCTGGAGGTTTATCAAATACTTGCTTAGTCACTGTACACGTACAAGATTTCAATAACGCTTGTGAAGTAGATAGAATAGCTGGAACAATATCTACGGAATTATCTGATGATGTCGACCAAGTAGAAGTGATGCTCGAAGATATGCATACACACGAAGAAAGCTATTTCGTGACAGACGAAACGGGATACTACGAATTCTTTAATGTAACAGAGGGTGCGGACTATCAGGTGTCAGCTACAAGAAATGATGATCCTGTAAATGGAGTAACAACACTTGATCTTGTTATGATTCAGAGGCATATACTTGGATTGTCTGATCTAGGATCACCATATAAGATTATTGCAGCAGATATAAATAAATCTGAAGGCGTGTCAGCTGCCGACATAGTTGAATTGAGAAAAGTAATTTTAGGTATACAGACTGAATTTGTCAATAATAATTCATGGAGATTTATCGCTAGCGATCAGGAATTTTTTGATTTTAATGAGCCATTTCCAGTAGTGGAAAATATCGAGATAACAGATTTTACAGATACCGCTATGGATAATAACTTTATAGCTATAAAAGTAGGTGATGTTAATGATACTGTTGCTGATGGTATCACTGGATCGGATAATACTGAGGTGAGAACTTCTAGAACTATCTTAAACGCTGTAAATACTGCCCATAAGTCAGGTGATGAAGTAAGAATGGATATTAGGTCTGATGATTTTAAATCTATCGCTGGAATGCAGTTTACCCTCAACTTTGATGCTGATGTTCTAGAATATACTGCTATCGAGGGAGGCAAATTAAACTTTAGTGATAGTAACGTCGGAGGACAATTAGCTAATAGAGGCGAGATCATTGCAAGTTGGAATACGGCGACTGATATTTCAGCCGCAGCTGATGATATATTGATGACAATAATATTCCGAGCGAGGACGAATGGTGATTTATCGAGTATATCTATATCTTCAGATCAAATAGCATCAGAAGTTTACTCATCAGAATTAAATATTATGGGTTTAGATATAGAGTTGAGAGATGAAAATAAAGTACCTACATACGCAGAAATAGTCTTACAACAAAATAGACCTAATCCGTTTACTTATAAAACTACAGTATCATTTACTCTTGCCGAAGCAAGCATGGCAAAACTATCTGTTTATGATATAAATGGTACATTGGTTCATAGAATAAATAATTCATACCCTCAAGGTTTAAATAGTATTGATGTCAGTGCTAATCATCTTAATGTATCAGGTGGAATTTTTTACTACACTCTAGAATCTAACGGTCAGACAGCAACTAAGAAGATGATACTTCTAAGTAAATAAAAAGTAAGAAATGTAATTTAAATGAGCCCATTGACGCAAGTCAATGGGCTCATTTAGTTTTCTAATGTTTTAGGAATTAAAGTTCAGCTCGCGAAGTGACTTTACAAAGTTTAAATCAAATATAATTAAAGGATTTTCTATCAAATTGCCAGTATACACAGGTGAAGTCTGTATAAGACTTGCGGGTAAAAAAACTAGCTTGATATAGGTGTCATAAATTGGGTTAAGCGTATCCGAGAAACTGTGATGATAAACCGTTTCATCAATCGAAATTGTCCCTAACGATTGATAGCCTTTAAGAGAAAGATGCTTTGAAGGTTTGATTATTTACTTATCGATTGTCTTTGGTTTTTCTACATCCCCCCAAACTATTCGTATATTTATTATTATCAATAGTTGAACCTTCTTTCCCAAGAAGTAATTAAAAAAAAGAAGATTTTCAGACACATTACGATTTTATGCAATGTATTGGCTCGCTATTTGCACCTGATATTTTTAAATAGAGATTACAACAGTAATATGTATGGCGTTACATGGCAATTTTGACGAAATGATTGTTAACTTTGTTGATTATAGCGACTGTTAAATCCCATGCAGCACATAGAGGCTTTTAGTCATCTGTTTATGTATGATGGATTTCGAAAATTTTGATTGACAACATATTTTAGAACAATATAGAATTATTAAGAATAAATTTTACTCATAATGAGAATACTAAAAAATATATTTCTATTCCTTTTTCTAGCAACAGCTAGTGTGTCTTACGCGCAACTTACCATCTCTACTGAGGGTGGGGAAGCAGCGATGGGCACTAATTTAGAAGTAGATATCACCGCTAATGAATTTGACTCTCTCTCAACATTTCAATTTAATGTAGTTTGGGATACTTTAGTGATGACTTTTGTAGAAGTGAAAAATATTAACCAAGATCTTACATCTTATTCTGCAGCCACCAACTTTGGATTGCCAGGTGATGGTTCGATCCAGGATGGTACGGTAAGCACCTCTTGGACAAAATTCACCCCACCAGCAGAAAGTCTAGCAGATGATGCACGACTTTTTACCATTGTATTGAATGCAATAGGTGCAGAATGTGCAACTTCTTCTTTTGGATTTGAAAATGAAGAAGCAGGAGACGAAAACTTCGAAGAAGTAACTGTTACTTCTACCGGTGCAGATATATTAGTTTCTGGTACTGATTGTGAAAGTTGCATCAATGAATGCGAAGATTTTCCTGGTGTCATCTTATCTATGCCATGTATTACAGCACCTGCAGGAAGTAGTATTTGTATTCCTATTACAGTTTATAACTTTATTGATATAGAAGCGGTACAAGCAGGTATCATTTGGGATCCCTCAGTAATGGAATATACAGGTTTCCAAAATCTTGGATTTGTTATTGATCCTCCAAATGACCCTAACTCAGGTTTCATTTTTAATGTTAACGATTCCGAAATGGGTATGATTCGCCAGTTCTGGTCTGATGAGACAGGTAGTACACCTCAATCTCTTCCTGATAGTACTGTGTTATACGAACTATGTTTCGACTTAATTGGTGATGACGGAGATATGATATCAATTGAATTTGGTAATATTGGAAACTTTGGTGTAGAAGTAGTGCAGTTAGGAGCAGGAGTTGAATTCTGCCTCGATCAAGGTACTGTTACTATCGGTGATATTGTAGGTGATGGTGTTCAACTTATCGCTAATGATGTAAGTGGTCTAGAAGGTGAGGTTGTGTGTGTGGATATCACAGTAAGAGGTTTTACAGACGTCACAGGTTATCAAGCTAACTTACAATGGGATAATACCATTGTCGAATACAGTAGTGTTGAAATGCTTAATACCACTTTAGGACTTACTACTAGTAATTTTAACTTTACAACAGACCCAGATAATCTAAGTTTTACTTGGGATAATATAAATTCTGCGACACTTGATGATGATGCGATATTATTTCAAGCTTGTTTCACTGTAGTAGGAGATTGTGAAACCACACCTACATCAGTAGTTACCTTTGAAAGTACAGACATTTCAGATATAGAGTTTAGCGATCCTGTAGGTATGGCAATACCATTCACGGTTTCTAATGGAAGCGTATCAGTTCTGACCTGTATCCATACTTGTAGCCTTGTAGAGGTCTCTCAGCCTTTATGTCCTGGAGGCGATGGAAGTATCATAGTAATAGTGGAGGCAGATGACACTTGCGATTGTAACTGGTACCTTAATGGAGAATCCACGCCAATACAAACAACACCTGGAGACGCTAATTGCAATTTAAGCGCTGTAGGTGCAGGAAGTTATACTTTCGAATTAACAGATGCATCTGGTGCGGTCGTATGTATGTTTGATCAAGCAATCATAGATCCAGCTTCTATTGCTACCAATCCTTCTTTAACTAATGCAGCATGTGAAGATACAGGAAGTATCACAATTAATGCGACTGGAGGAACAGGAACACTTACTTACACTTGGGTGCCAGATGTAAGTACAACAGATTCTGCTACAGAATTGCCGGCAGGAGATTATATGATTACAATATTTGATGAAAATAATTGTTTAGTTACTGTTATGCTTACAGTTATTACGGAATTAGATCCTTTAATATTTGATGCTACCAATTCTATAGTTACGAATCCTATATGTAATGGATCTAATGATGGATCTATATCAGGAGCTGCAATTGGCGGATGTCCTCCATATATGTTCGATTACGAAGGCGGAGGAGATGGAACAGGATTAGCAGCTGGAGATTACGGCGTGACCGTAACAGATACGAATGGAAATACTGCTGAAGGTTCAGTTAGTTTAACAGATCCTGAGGAAATTACTTTTACGGTATCCGTTTCTGATGAATCTAATGGAATGATGGACGGGTCTATTACGATAACTCCTAATGGGACAGCTCCTTATTCATATTTGTGGAATCCTGATGTTAGTAATACAATTGTAGATGACACTAATGTAGCAACTGGATTATCTGCTGGATTGTATGATGTAACTGTTACAGACTCTAAAGGATGTACAGTGTCACAGCTAGGTATTGAAGTTAATAATATTATTACTATTCCATTGATTGGAACTGTAACTACAACAAATGTTGATGGTTGTTTCGGTGACTGTACAGGTGTTATAGCTAGTTCTGTTCTCAGTGTGACAGAAGGAACATTAACAATTGTCCTTTCTGGTCCATCAAATTCTACTCAAACTTTAGATTCTTCAGGACCATTTAGTTTTGATGGATTATGCGCAGGTATTTATTCTATAACAGTAACTGATATTAATAATGCTACTGACATTCAAGTAGACATAGAAATCAATGAGCCATCAGATCTTGATGCTACTGTTAGCACAGGGGATGATAATAATAATTGTGATGGATTTATAGATGTAGTAGCTTCAGGAGGCACAGGGTTTTATACATACCAATGGGTAAACCAGGACTGGGACACACCATCTGTTTCTAATCTTTGTGCAGGACTTTACGATCTAGTAATAACTGATGATAATGGCTGTGTGTTTATGCTTATCGATATTGAAGTGGGTGGTGGATTTGATGTTCCATGTTGGGTGCCTCGAAAAATAATTACTCCTAATAATGATGGAAAGAATGACTTCTTTACATTCACTTGTATAAATAATAGAGTAGCTGGATTATATATTTTTGATAGATATGGAAGAGAAGTGTATTCTAATGCTGATTATGACAACTCGTTCAATGGAGTAAGTGATAGTGGAGTAGTGCTTAGCGAAGGAGGATATATGTGGGTGCTCAATATTAATGATGGAGCACAGGGAAGAAGAGTAGAGCAAGGTACACTGACACTACTCAGAGATTAGTATACTATTTAAGAAAACAATAAGTAAAATCAGCTTTTTAAAAAAGCAAAAATTATAATAGATGAAAAATCAAGTATTATTTACTTTGGCATTAGTCATTATGTCATTTATGGCATCGGCTCAGGAGAGGTACTTCGATGAGAGATATATATCTGCTCAGAGCTTTATGTTTCCTGTATTAGTTAATCCAGGTGCTATCGGAGTATCAGGCGATCATGAGCTTCTGTTTAATTATCGTAATAGCTGGTCTTCTTTTGAAGGATCACCAAGTACTATACATTTCAATTACAATGGCAATCTAGGTAATCGGGTAGGTTTCGGTGCTGGGCTATTTAGAGATAGTTTTGGAGAGTTAGAAACTACCAAAGGTCTAATAGGTTTCTCTTACACGATCGATTCACCTACCAATAAGTTAGGTTTCGGTCTGAATACAGAATATGTTCAGCATAGATTGGGTGGTGGAGCACTAGATGGTGTCGACGCTACAGACGAAGTTATCCTGAGGAGATTAGATGGTGCTCAATTTTTTGATATATCTGTGGGGGTGCACGGTGTGTATGATGAGAAAGTGACGTATGGAGTGTCATTTCCTTCACTGGTTAGTAGTAGAGTATCAGAAGATGTGCCAGGAGAAGAGACAGAAAGAGAAATAGGTATGATCTTATATGGTGGTTATGATTATCATTCTGTAGGAAGCGGTATTCATATTATACCATCGATTACGATCAAGAAGCTAAATCAAGTACCTACGCATGTAGATCTTAATATGATGTTTAATTTCTTAGAAGAAAAGTTAGTAAGTGGGGTAAATTATACTCTAGGTGGGGAGAAAAGACTTGGATTCTTGTTAGGTACAAAAATAGACAACGTTGGGTTTAACTATTCGTATAATATATCGAATACAGAATTTCAAAAATATAACAACGGTGCTCATGAGATTACACTCAGTTTAAACCTCAGTGCAAAGAAAAAAATGGTCAATATGGAAGGTATGCAGTAAAAAAGTACCTCATATAAATTATTCTAAGGGTTCACATGCAAGTCATGTGAACCCTTTTTTTTATTGATTATTTCTGGTGTATTAGCCTTCTTTTGACTTTCGAAAAGTATGCTTAGTCCCTGTGAGAGAGTGTAGTTATAAATAGAAATATTTATATATAAATTTTTTTAATAGGTTTAATTAAATATCTTTGTGTTTGAACATTGTTGTTTATGTACTTAGTGTTTACACATTATATATAATTACCATGTAATAATTACCCGCGTATGGGTAGATAGTATGTTTGGTGGAAATGTATCTTTGTGTTATTCAAATATGTTTAGAATCATAGAAGTATGGTTTGAACAATGTTTAAGACGAAAAATAAAAAGACGACTACAACCCCGTCATTCTGGACTGACTATAATTAAGACGATAATCTACCACCCAGGCTGACATTATTTTTTCTCTAAGGCCTCTATTAATTATTCTTTTTACTTACGTGAGTGGGTAAAGGGATACGTGCGTATGCACTTACAGCATTGGCTAATTTTTTTTAATCGAAATACATTTAATAACCAAAACTCAATCTCATGAAAAAACTGATGTTCATTTGTTCATTAGCATTCACGTTCTTATTAGGAGTACAAGAAATGTCAGCACAATATGTGCCTACAGATCAAGCTGCTACAATAGTAAGAAATGAAATTTCTACACTCCAGCAGGTAACGCCAGTAGTTACGACTTCGTCGTTTGCTAGTACACCACCGCAGGTTTCAATTGACGTAAGACTAAAGGAAGCTTTTCTAGGACTCGTTCTAGAAGGTTTAACAGCGTCTCAAAATGCAGAAGTGCAAGCGGCAATAGATTTTGCTTCCAACTCAATGGCAGTAAACGTAGATGCTAACAAAAATGCAATGGTAGAGGATGTGAAGAAATTCACTGAAGAACTACTCGCAGACTAAAAACCAATTTTTAAATTAAATAACTAAACTTAAACTCATGAAAGATAAGATACAAATTTTACTTTCGATGGT
>TARA_B110000483_G_scaffold217811_1_pt1 | contig 22311 bp, 20 predicted proteins | sample TARA_B110000483 | Tara Oceans TARA_B110000483 (sample SAMEA4398176) | marine metagenome | biome: Polar Biome; feature: [SRF] surface water layer (ENVO:00010504); material: water (ENVO:00002006), including particulate matter (ENVO:01000060) such as... | depth 5 m
CGTAGGAGTCTGGACCGTGTCTCAGTTCCAGTGTGGCTGATCATCCTCTAAGACCAGCTATAGATCGTCGCCTTGGTAGGCCTTTACCCCACCAACTAGCTAATCTAACGCGGGCTCATCCAATAGCGAGAGCCGAAGCCCCCTTTCTCCCTTAGGACGTATGCGGTATTAGCTTGCGTTTCCACAAGTTGTCCCCCACTACTAGGTAGATTCCCACGCGTTACTCACCCGTCCGCCGCTCTACTCACCCGAAGGTTTTCGCGCTCGACTTGCATGTATTAGGCCTGCCGCCAGCGTTCAATCTGAGCCATGATCAAACTCTTCAGTTTAAATCTTTAACCTCTGCCGAAGAGGCAAGAGGAGACAGTTTCACAGTTGCCCGTGGCACTATCTAAGAACTTGGCCAAACGAATTGGCCATATATTCGGAATGACATATATGGATGATTGCGTTTGATATTTCGTATTGTTCGAAACATCTCAGCAAGCACCCACACGCATTGCTTGATCAAATTTTTAAAGAACGTCTCATTCGCGACTGCGGTGAGGGCTGCGTATTTTAGTCAGGTCGGCTCTGGAGTCAACCTAAAAATTCATTTATTTCGAGGATTAAAAATCCTAACTTCGAATCGGTGCAGCGAGGCCTGTTTCGAAGAGCGCGCATCATACATTCATATTTCGTTTTGGGAACCCCTCAAACCAAGTTTTTATGGGTTTTTTAGCAAATAAAATTCAGCTTCCACTGCCTGAGCCGAATGAAGCCAATATCTACCGCTTTTACAGTCTATAAAATACTATTGCGAGTCAATAAAATTACTTCATTTTCAGGCCGCATAAAAAAGACCGGCAAGTGCCGGCCTTTTTTAGTACGACACTATTTCTATTCGTAGAAAATAGCTATACCGAAATAGCAAGGTTCAACGTCACACTCGTACATATCAACATCAATGGTGTATGCACCATCTCTGCGAGGAGAAACGTTGACTATAGGGTAGTCGTCTTCCAGTAAATCTTCGGCGACAACATCGTTGTCATCATCGAGAATTGTTAAATCAATGTCTCCGCAATCATCATCACATACACCAATAATAGTGTAGTCAGAACGACCGTCTAACCAAAAAGTCCAGGAATCGGAGTCATCTTCATCCAACTTTCCAACTATATAGTTTTCGACGCTGTAGCCGCGGTCACTGTAATCGTCGTACCAATCTTGGAGCTGAGCCCAAACATCATCTGCATAGCCTTGTGCTTGCAGGCTAGATGACATAAAAGGGAAAAGCGCGACTAAACTCAAAAGCACCAGTTTTTTCATATTATTCTCCAGTTTCGCATTTGTACGATATTTGATTGGTCGAAGGGTGAAAGTGACGGTGCCCTGCTTACACCTAGTACTAGCGGAAGCAAAGCATTTCTCCAATCATAACCCTGAGAAAAACCTATTTACAACTATGAATCGGGAATTTAAGCCAGAATCCCCTACAATGTAGCCCTTAAAAAAGTAATAAGTGCGTATTTTTGCGCATTCCCCAAAATACCGGAGTAATCATAATTGGAAACCTTCGTAATCGGCCAGAGATGGGTGAACGACGCAGAACTGCAATTGGGCTTAGGAACACTAATATCATACGAAGGTCGAACCATTACCTTAATGTTCGCCGCAGCTGAAGAGACACGGACCTATGCAACACATAGGTCACCCCTAAGCAGAGTACGTTTCGAAGTTGGTGAACAAATTAGGGATCAGACCGGCATAGAAATCACCATTGAACTGATCCAGGAACATAAGGGGCTCTTCAGCTATGAAGGCCAAACTACTAGTGGCGAACTGCTCACAATTCATGAAGGAGGGCTGGACCCACATACCCAGTTCAATTTACCTAACCAGAGACTGTTTACAGGCCAAATAGACAGGCCATCGCATTTCGAGTTGCGCAGAAAAACTTCTCAGCTTGCCGATCACCTAGCTCATTCTGAGCTCCGCGGTCTAACCGGAAGCCGCACTAATCTAATTCCTCACCAGCTGTATATAGCTAACGAGATAGCTAAACGTCACGCACCCCGAGTATTGCTGGCGGACGAAGTTGGTCTTGGTAAAACCATCGAAGCTGGATTGATTTTAAATTATCAGCTTACTTCTGGCAGCGCACAACGGGTTTTGATTCTTGTGCCCGAAACCCTGATTCATCAATGGCTAGTGGAAATGCTGCGACGCTTCAACTTGCACTTTAGCCTGTTTGATCAAGACCGGATTTATACGGAAGATGAAAAGATCGATTTTGAAGAGAATCCATTTGAAACAGAACAGCTGGTTATCTGCAGCATCGATTTTTTAGCCGAGAACCCCGAAGCTCATCAACTAGCTTGCGCTGCTGAGTGGGACCTATTAATTGTCGATGAAGCACACCACCTGGAATGGACAGAAGGATCCGTCAGTACTGAGTATCAACTTGTTGAAGAGCTATCTCTGCGCTCAGCCGGTTTATTGCTGCTTACTGCAACTCCGGAGCAACTCGGAAAGTCTGCTCATTTTGCTCGCCTACGCCTATTAGACCCAAGCCGGTTCCACGATTTCGAGACCTTTGTAGAACAGGAACAATCTTACGGGGCGATAGCAGACATGATCGACCAACTAGAAGAAACGGATTTAAAAGATCTGGCCAAAGACAGCTGGCAACAGAAGTTAACTCAGTTTGATTCGGAACTAGCAGAAGAAGCAAAGCGGTTGGCCAATGAAACGGATACCTCCGTTCAGGACCATCGTGAATCCCTGGTAGACCACCTATTAGATCGTCATGGCACGGGGCGAGTCCTATTTAGGAATACTCGTAATACTATTAAAGGTTTTCCCAGTCGCACACTAAACACCTACGCTCTCGAATGTCCGGATGCTTACTTGCTAGACCAGGAAACGAGGCACGAAATACCTCTAAAAGCATTACTGCATCCTGAAGTGCTTTATCAACTAAGCGACGAAGATGGGAGCAGTCAAGGCTGGACTAGCTTCGACCCAAGATTAAAATGGCTTCTGGAGTTTCTTGCAGCCAACCGTAAAGAAAAGGTATTGGTAATTGCTGCCAGCGCAATGACAGCGCTGGATATTGCCGATGCCATCCGCATGAAGACAGGAGAGCCGCCAGCAGTATTTCACGAGTCTATGAGCATCCTAGAAAGAGATCGGGCAGCTGCCTATTTTGCGGACACCGAATACGGTAGCCAAAGCTTGGTATGTTCAGAGATTGGCTCAGAAGGCCGTAATTTTCAATTTGCACGCCATCTCGTATTGTTTGATCTACCTCTGAATCCAGACCTACTTGAGCAACGAATTGGTCGCCTGGATCGCATAGGTCAAACCGAAACGATTAAAATTCATATGCCCTTCCTCGAAGGAACTGCGCAGGAATCGCTGGTATCCATATACCATCAGGGCACAAATGCTTTTGAAAATATTAGCGTCGCCGCCCTTAAAGTGTTTGGCGAATACCGCTCTGAAATAGAAGCAAGCCTTCGAGCAAGCGAGATCGCCGATAACCTTATTACCCAACTTCGCAGCCGCCACGACGAGCTTGAACGCGAGATCCACGCCGGTAGAGATCGTTTGCTTGAGTACAACTCTTGCCGACCGGGCCAGGCATCACGACTAATGGATCAGGCTCTCGAGCAGGACAATGAATCTGAAGTTTCCGCTTTTATACAGGAGTTCTCAGATATATTTGGCGTAGAGCATGAGATTCAAACAAACCAAACCGTAATATTGCGGCCAAGTGAACACATGATGGCCCCGCTTCCGGCCTTGCCAGACGGCGGCCTAACTATTACCTATGAGCGGGACATTGCCTTAGCGCAAGAAGATGTGCACTTCATGACAGCGGAACATCCACTACTCATACAAGCAATGGACAGCATCCTTGCAAGCGAGACCGGAAGCACTTCTCTTATATCGATCACTTACAAGGGCGTTCCAAAGGGCACATTGTTAGTTGAATGCATTTTTACTATCGAAGGTATTTCCGGTCGAACCAACCAGTCAACAAGGTATCTAACCAGCACAAGCATTCGCACATTGATAGACCAGCAAAAACGATTGCATACCGGGTTAACTAGTGCATTGTTAGAGAAGCACAAGCAACCGGTAAAACGTTCTATCGCAGCAAAAATTGTCGCTGCCCACAGACCGGTAATTGAAGATCTTCTAGATACCAGTAAAAAGGTCGCATCTAAGTACGCCGAAAAAATTCGGCGCCAGGCACTAGAAGCCGCCAAAGAAGATATGCAATCCGAAATCGAACGGCTACATGCCCTAAAACGTGTAAATTCAAATGTCCGCGACGATGAGATCGCTCATCAGGAAGAACTACTAACACAGACAATAAAGACTCTGGAAAGAATCGATTTCAAATTAGACGCCATCCGTATTTTGGTTAATACCTAAAATTTGTAGAGGTGATAACTCTTTTTACCTAAACGCACTATAAAATAGGCTTTGTGAAGGGCATTCGCCGCGATGAAAATTTCTGAAGCCGTCATATTTTGCTCCATTCCAATGGCATTGCCATTCACCAAAACGGCGTTGCGTTGCAGTGCGTCCTTCACCTGACTGCCATTTTTAGCAAGTCCAGACTCTACAAACAGACTGGTAAGAGGTTGACCTTCTAGCTGGCCGAGTTGCGATGTTGGCAACCCATCAAGCTCCAACTGCTCACAGTCCGAAGCCGTTAGGGAACCAAGTTCCCCGGAGAACAGTGCTTTGTTTATGCGTTGGGCTGCGGCTAGAGCTTCTGTCCCATGAACAAGCTTAGTTACTTCTGCAGCCAAAATTTCTTGAGCCTTTGGCTTGCCTTCGGCTTCTTTATCAAGGCGTTCAATTTCCGTAATTCCGTCAACGGACAAAAAGGTGAAATACCTCAAAAAGTCGTATGCGTCAGCGTCAGCTGCATTTAACCAAAACTGGTAAAAACTATAGGGGGAGGTTTTAGCAGGATCCAACCAAACCGTTCCAGCCTCGGTTTTTCCGAATTTTGTACCATCAGCTTTGGTAATTAGCGGCATGGTTAATCCAAAGACTTGGCCGCCGTGAATGCGCCTGGTTAAATCAATACCACCGGTGATATTGCCCCACTGATCTGATCCACCGATCTGCAAAGTACACCTGTGTAACTTGAAGAGCTCAGCAAAATCAAAAGACTGCAAAAGCATATAAGAGAACTCGGTAAACGATATGCCGCTGCCGTCTCGGTCAATTCGCTGTTTTACAGATTCTTTTTGGATCATGCTGTTAATTGAAAAGTGCTTGCCTACATCCCGCATAAACTCGAGTACAGGCAGGTCTCCAGTCCAATCGTAATTATTGACCAAAATGGCCCCGTTATCGCCTTCAAAATCAACAAATTGTTCAATTTGCGCACGTAATTTTAAACACCAAAGATCTACCGTTTCCTTTCCGTTTAACTGGCGCTCAGCTGCTTTAAAACTAGGGTCACCAATTAGTCCGGTAGAGCCACCCACTAAAGCAATAGGACGATGGCCAGCCAGCTGAAAACGACGCAGCATAATCAAAGGGACCAGGGTACCTATATGCAAGCTGTCTGCGGTTGGATCAAAGCCACAATAGACAAGCCGAGACTTTTGTAAATGCTCGTCTAATTCTGTTTCCGCGGTGCGCTGCGCGATTAGCCCACGTGCTTCGAGATCCTGTAAAAGGCTGTTGCTCATTGATTCGTATCCAATGCTACTAGTTATGAAACCACCAATAATTCAAATAAATGGTAGTTTGAGCGGCTACATTAGCCGAATCCCTTGGAAATTCAACACTTGCGACCCAAAAACCTAGTCCACAGAATAGCGATATTTTTTTGTGTATTTTTTTATTCTTAATTACAATCACTTAAACCAGCAATCACGAAACTTCATGAAGGCTCAGGCTACCAAAATTAAGAAGCGAAACGAAATACAATATTTCGAGAGTTTTGCGCGCCACATTGAAACAGTCATGCATTTACTCACCCTCCGAAAATTAAGAATAGCGGCCGGATTTGCCGGGGTAGCAGTTATTGCCCTATTCGCTCTGGTAGTCCAGAGGTTTAGCACCGAGAGCCTTTCTACCCATTATATATCTTCGCAATTAGTGGTTCCGTCCGAAGAAAACCTAGCTAGCCCAATTACAATACCACTCCCGATACCAACCAGCTGGGAACCGGCAATACTCGACCCATATGCAGATTTAGAGCAGCAGATTACTAAGGTTCGTTCGGGCGATTCCCTCTCCCTTATCTTTGACCGAGTTGGTTTCACTCCAAGACAACTCTACGAAGTAGTATCTGAGTCAGAACACGGGGATGAATTGGGTCGTCTCTACCCCGGAAAGGAATTAACCTTTTATTCTGATAACTCAGGCGACCTACTTCACCTTGAATATCGCATCAGCGCCCTCGAGTCATATCTGGTTGATAAAACCGAATCGGGATACCAGTCTCTTCATGAGAAACGCACGCCAGAGTCTTTTTCCGCTTTAAAAAGCGGTGAGATCGAATCTAGCCTCTATTTAGCAGGTTTAGATGCAGGCCTATCCGACAGCTTGATTATGGAACTAGCGGGGATATTCGGCTGGGATATCGACTTTGCCTTGGAGATTCGAAGAGGCGATACCTTTAGCGTGATTTATGAAGACCACTACCTGGACGGGGAAGCCATCGGTCAGGGAAATATACTCGCGGCGGAATTTACTAATCAGGGACGTAAACACAGAGCCATACGCCACACAGATGGTGAGGGAAGAAGCGCTTATTACACGCCAGAAGGCGAGAGTATGCGCAAGGCCTTTTTACGCACACCCGTTGATGTATTTTGGATCAGCTCTCACTTTGATCCTAGCCGCAAACATCCGGTATTGAATACCATTCGCGCGCACAACGGCACAGATTATGCCGCAGCTACGGGTACACCCATTCGCGCCACAGGCGACGGACAGGTTAGCTCTGCCCGCTATAGCTCAAGCTACGGCAATGTTGTTGAAGTTCAACATGGACAAGATTACAAAACTCTTTATGCTCATATGAATGGATTTGCCCGCGGTATTCGCGCTGGCACCAATGTTCAGCAGGGCCAAATAATTGGCTATGTGGGCATGACCGGACTAGCCACAGGGCCGCACCTGCATTTTGAATTTCATGTGAATGGTATTGTTAGAAACCCGGTAACTGTTGACCTACCAAATGGCGCACCGCTATCTGCAGCTCAGTTCTCCAAATTCGAGCAAGCATCTGCTGAGCTGATACAACTACTAGACAACCCCGCGGTTCAATACGCCGAAGGCTTTTCGCTTCCGGAAAATCGAAGCTAAGAATATTCATGCCCTCCAGTCGTAATATATTTCTAGGCTTAATGTCCGGCACCAGCGTTGATGGCATTGATGCTGTAGCAATTGACCTTGCCGATAATTCTATCGCCCACAATGAACGAATATTAGGTCACTGTTCTCTTTCGATTCCCTCAGATATAAAATCTCGGGTAATAGCTTTGTCTTCAGAAGCCACAGATTCATTGTCTGAAAACCTTGAACTGGATTTTTTGCTGGGACACCTATTTGCAGACTGCGTTTTAGAGTTAATTAACAAACTCGAACTAAAGGCTTCAGACATACAAGCCATAGGTAGCCACGGTCAAACTATTCGCCACAAACCTCCCCTAGCCGGATCTACGCAAAACCAATCTAGCTACAGCCAGCAAATTGGTGATGCCAACATAATTGCCGAGCGCACTGGAGTAGAGGTGGTCGCGGACTTTCGAAGCCGGGATATTGCCGCTGGAGGACAGGCCGCACCCCTATTACCTGCCTTCCATGCCCATTGGTTTGGGGAGTTTGAACAACGCAAAGTTGCAGTAAATATCGGCGGCATGGCAAATATAAGCGTGCTAGAGAGCGACAGATGCACAGCAGGTTTTGATTCTGGACCCGGTAACGCGTTAATGGACTATTGGTGTGAAAAGAACACCGGTGCGCCTATTGATCTCAGTGGTGAATGGGCTGTCCAGGGCAATGCGGACAAAGCACTACTGGACCAACTTCTGTCAGACCCCTACTTCCAACTTCCCGCGCCAAAAAGCACGGGGCGCGAACGTTTCAATGCCCAATGGCTGGAACAAAAGATCACCGACGATATTGCACCGCAAGACGTGCAAACTACTTTGTTAGAACTAACGGCGCAAAGCATATGCGCAGCCATCAAGCTTTATGCACCAGTGTGTGGAGAGATCATTCTCTGTGGGGGTGGAGTTCACAACACAACTCTTTATCGTCGCATTCAAGAACTCGCGAAGACAAAAGTAACAAGTTGTGTCAGTTATGGATTACAGCCAGAGCAAGTCGAAGCTGCGGCCTTTGCATGGTTAGCCAAAAAGCGATTGGAAAATGAAGTTGGTAATTCGCCGGCGGTTACTGGGGCATTAGGATATCGTGTGTTGGGGGCAATTTATTCGGCTTGATTTGCATTCATCCGCAAAGGTGGCAGCAGATATTTCAGTAATCTATTCTTGATTGATCAATAAGTTTTTACTACTCGTATCTATGTAATTTTAACCATTTCCGTTGCCATGGGGGCGTTCTTTTTCTTCACGCACCCAAAGAAAAGAACCAAAAGAAACAGCACCCCGATCACTTGGCCTGCGGCTGCCCTCGCTCCGAGTTATTTATTGCGGTCGTACTCGTCCATGTGCACTCAACCCCAATATATACCTCTCCACTCTGCAAGCTCAAACGGGGCCATAAACTCAGCACTTCCATTGATTGTTTTGTTTTTTAGCTTCTGTTTGTGAGCGCAGCGACGGAATCGCGAATTTGAGGCTCCGAGAAGCGCTGTCTTTATGCGTTAAAAGCGAGGAGTTTTTGAGGGAGCCGAGTTGTCGAGCTTAGGATAAAGACGAGTATCGAAGGGGACCCTTAATGCGAGTGCTGGAATCGAAGCAAGTGTTTTTGGGTACTTTTGGCGAAACAAAGTGCCGCCCCATGGCAGCGGAAATGGTTAAATATTGCTAAAAAATTAGAGAAATCTAATCGGTCGCCTAGACAGAAAAAGAAGCCCCACATCCGCAAGTTGTATTAGCATTAGGATTGGTAACCACAAATCGTGCGCCTTCAAGACCTTCTTGATAATCAAGCTGAGAACCAACCAGATACTGGAAACTTAGAGAATCTACCACCACCGAGATGCCATCTTTGTTAACTAAGGTATCGTCTTCGTTTTGAATTTCATCAAAAGAAAATCCGTATTGAAAGCCTGAACATCCGCCGCCAGTTACGAAGACTCGTAACTTAAGCCCAGGGCAGCCTTCTTCTTCCACCAGAGCTCGCACTTTGGCAACAGCGGAGAGACTTACATTAATGGGAGTAGGTGTATAAACCTCGGCAGACATATCTTCTAACGCAGTGATTCTGAGCGCAGAATTCTCTCATTACCTGAGTATTTTAGTCAAGTATTCGCTAGAACCTAATTTACCCCGTTATCCATTACCTCAGTTATGTCGGAGCTGGGTTTGGAATCTTTAGATGGTCCAGAACGGTGCACCATATTGCCGCTAATTTGAGCGCCTTTTTCCATTTCAAGTAGCCGATAGTGAACGCTGCCTTCTACAACTGCCTTGGCCGCAATATAAAGCTGATCAGACGCGTAAATGTCACCATTCACATGCCCATTAACAATAACTCGAGGAGCATTAACCTGGCCTTCAACCACTCCCTGTTCCAAGATAGCCACTTCTGATTTCGCGCCCTCGTCAGCAGCAATATCGCCTATTATGCTGCCTTCAATGTTTAGATACCCGGAGAAATTTACCTTGCCCTGCACGGAAGTATTCCTTGCAATAAGGGTTACAGATTTTGTGCCGCTATTTTTACTTAAACTGCCTAACATTTAGTTTCTCTTATCTACTAGCGGGAAAGGGCCAGTCGTATGTTTCTGTAATTGAGCCGCTATTCGCGCTCGCTAAATCCACTTCTACCATCCATTGCGTAGGCGTAAATTCTGAAGGTAAATATATGATTCCATCCATCTGCTGAAAAATCTAAACCCAAGGGCCAATTCCGAGCCTCCATCGGTCAAGTTCGCTAGTCCCAAGCTTGTATACCGGTTCTCATTTTCCGAAATTACTTGAAGCCTGACCGCACCATTTACTCTCGGATGATCTTGAGATTTTTGTCCAATTACTACGGAATACCTATAAAGGCCCGGGTCTTCCATGGATACAAGCTCAGCAGATTGAATAAAAATTCTCTGACTGTTCGAAGAAGGCTCCATCAAAGATAAATAGAACTGAATTTCGGACTGAAGCAGTTCATTGCGTTCCCGCCAATTAACTAATTCGTTTTGCAGATGCAGCTGCGCCTCCTCATCCATAACTGCCGCCATTATCAAATTGGCATTTTGCTGTTCGGAAAGATTTAAATCAGTGCGCAGTATCGCCAGCCTAGTTAGTAAATCAGTGTTCTGATTGTCCAATACTCGCTGAGTTCCATCCAGATACCATTGAGTTCCGTAATAAGCAGCAACTGGAAGGGACAGGATAAAACAGCAAAAAGGCAAATCGACGATACCAACGATGCCAAATATTTACGCGTACTACGTAAACTCGCTCGGCATGAATTCGGTGTCGTCTAGGCATAATTATATCTAGCCGGGGAGCATCGCCGGCGCACTAAGACCAGCAGCTTCATCTAAATCAAACATCAGGTTCATGCACTGTATTGCTTGCCCTGCAGCACCTTTGGTTAAGTTGTCTACCACAGATAAAACCACGATCCGATTACCTCGAACATGGATCGCCAACTGACAGTGATTTGTTCCCTTAACAAAACGAGTTTGGGGTTGCGATCCACTTGGCAGCACATCAACAAAAGGCTCGTTTTCATATCGTTCTTCGAATACCGCCTGAATATTGGCGCTTGTATCGGCTAATTCAGCTACCACTGTAGAGTGAATACCTCGAATCATCGGAACTAGATGCGGTAGAAACAAAACTTCGGCCGGCACATCAGTTTCTTTTTGCACATCTTTCAATCCCTGAACAATCTCAGGTTCGTGTCGGTGTCCCGATGTCGCATAAGCTTGGAAGTTTTCCGAAGCTTCGGACAACAAATAGGGAACCTTGGCATTCCTACCACCTCCACTAACGCCAGATCCCGAATAGGCAACTATACTCTGGGGATCGATCAGTCCATTTTCCAATAAGGGAATCATGGCCAGCTGCACACTAGTCGGATAACAGCCTGGGCAGGCAATTAAACTTGCCTCGGCTATGGCGGCTCTATTTGCTTCCGGCAAGCCATAAACAGCTTGCTCAATATATTCTGGGGATTGATGCGGCTGACCGTACCACTGTTCCCAAAGCCTTTGGTCTCGAATTCTAAAGTCAGCGGAAAGATCAATAACCTTGATTCCTTTGGCTGCTGTTTCTTTCATCATTGTCTGAGCCACACCATGAGGCGTCGCAAAAAACACCAGATCAGGTTTCGCCTGAACTAAATCAGCCGGTTCTGAAAATGCCAGGTCCAAATGCCCTCTTAAGTTAGGGAACAACTCTGTAACTGACTTGCCAGCCTCCGAGCGAGAACTAACCGCAACAATTTCTACCATTGGATGACACACCAGCAATCTCAGGAGCTCTACTCCCGTATATCCGGTACTACCTATAATTGCGACTCTAATCACTCACGCGCTCTCGGTTTAGCTTAAAAGGCCTAGCATTATCCCTTAACAGACGATCTCTGACCATTAACGGCTCACAATTGCTAGAATGTCGCCTCGTTTAACTCAGGGAGGCTATTTCCTTTGGAAGGTTCACCTTTTCTCGCTTCAATATATCTTTGGCTCAAAGCTTTTCATATAGTTGCGGTTGTCTGCTGGTTAGCAGCTCTCTTTTATCTGCCGCGTTTGTTTGTTTATCACAGCATGGCGGAAGACGAGATAAGCAAAAAACGATTCATAATTATGGAGCGCAAGCTCTACAACGGTATTGCCACCCCGGCGATGATAGCCACCCTCCTATTGGGCGCACTTATCGTTATGGCAGTGCCTGGCTTAATACAGGGCAATTGGTTTTACGCAAAAATATTTCTGGTAATCATTTTGGTGCTCTATCACATCTCCTGTAGTGCACATATGATGAAGCTGGCCCTAGGCGAGAATATGAAGTCTCACTTATATTTCCGTTGGTTCAACGAGTTCCCCGTTGTCATACTTATCCTCATCACCATCTTGGTGATCGTAAAACCTTTTTAAACCGTATTTATAGGTCGTCGATTAATGTCAGTTTCAGAACAGCTTTTTGAAGAAGCTCAGCAATATATCCCCGGCGGCGTTAATTCGCCGGTTAGAGCATTTCGCGCAGTGGGCGGAACTCCCATATTTTTCGAAAAAGCTAAAGGCGCATACCTCTACGATGTGGATGAGAAAAGATATGTTGACTACGTATTGTCCTGGGGCCCGATGGTATTGGGCCACGCTCATCCGCAAGTGATTCAGGCGGTCGCAGACAAAATTCAGGACGGTCTTAGCTTCGGCGCACCTACCGCCATCGAGTCTGAAGTAGCCAAAGAAATCTGCAAATTGGTTCCAAGCATTGAACTGGTGCGCATGGTTAACTCCGGCACCGAAGCCACCATGAGCGCCATCCGTTTGGCACGCGGTTATACCGGCCGCAATAAGCTAATTAAATTTGAAGGCTGCTACCACGGTCATTCAGATAGCCTGTTAGTTAAAGCCGGATCCGGTGCACTTACACTCGGCACTCCTAGCTCTCCTGGAGTTCCGGCCGGCACCGTAGAGCACACCATCAACCTGCCTTATAACGACCTAAACGCGGTGTCGGATTACTTCGCCAAGTCTGGCGATGAAGTCGCCTGCGTAATTGTTGAGCCAGTTGCCGGCAATATGAATTTGATACCTCCGGTGCCGGGTTTCCTGGAAAAGTTGCGTGAACTTTGCACAGCCTCTGGAGCCGTTCTTATATTTGACGAAGTAATGACGGGGTTTCGGGTTAGCTTGGGCGGCGCCCAGGAGTACTACGAAATCGTTCCAGATTTAACCTGCCTCGGTAAAGTAGTTGGCGGCGGAATGCCGGTGGGAGCTTTTGGCGGAAAACGGGAAATCATGGAAATGATCTCTCCTCTGGGTCCGGTCTATCAAGCGGGTACTCTGTCTGGAAACCCTGTTGCTATGGCCGCTGGGTTGGCAACGCTCAAACTGATTCAAGAAGAAGGGTTTTACCAAAAGCTCACAGACAAAGTCGGTTATCTGATGTCGGGGCTGCGTTCAGTAGCATCTAGCCATGGGGTACCACTATCAACCAATCAACGTGGCAGCATGTTCGGATTTTTCTTTAGTGAAGAAGAACAGGTGAGCAACTACCAACAGGTAATGGCTTGCCATGACGAACGTTTTAAATCCTTCTTTCGCCAAATGGTGGAATCGGGAGTCTATTTGGCGCCAGCGTCGTACGAGTGCGGATTTATGTCAGCTGCGCACAGTCAGGAAGATCTGGATTTTACTATTGAGCAGGCAGACCGAATTATGGGGTCTCTGTCTTAAAAAATTTATTTGAGGCTTTCAAGAGCCCTTGCCGTCGCAGTACCCGCTTGGGAGATAGCCAGTCCACGCGCTGCATATTGACGTGAAAGAGCTAGATTCCCCGATAGGCGATGCGACTGCGCCAACAGCAAATACACTCTGGGATCATAGCGATCAATACTCATGGCTCGCTCAGCAGTGGTAACTGCTCTCGGGTAATCTCTTTCCGATAAATAGCCCACTGCCAAGTCAACCAGCTGATCCAAGGCCCGATTCTGGTTACTCTCAACTACTCTAGGTTCTTTTACAACTACCCGTGGAGGCTCAGGAATGTATTCCGGCTCCGCCGGTTCCAATACAGTAGAAACCACCTGGGGACTGGACGGCGCAAGAATAGAGGCACTGGGAGGGCTACTCGCACAGCCAGCCAATAATACCGTAAATCCTAACACTAGGTAGGTAACGCCTTTCATCTTAATCCTTGGTGATAAGTAGCGCTATGCTCTTAGGCAAGACAAAAACGCACGGAGTAAAAGAGTTTATATTTATGCACGACTGAGTGAGTACGTTTTACCAAAAGTAAATGCTTTTAAGCGATACAGCATAAAGGCAAATAAGCACTTATCAAAGGCCCAAAAAGCGGGTTAGCTAATTCTCTGTCACCTCCGTTCCATCACAACTCATCCGCTGATCCGGTTCACTGCCATAGGCATAGGGAAGATAAACAGCATGAAAGCAATTGTTATCAGTTCTTGCGTTAGATTCGGGATCTATCCAAAAATATTCAACATCCGGCGGGCGCACATAGTTTATAGATTCAGCGCCAATAGCTCTAAAGGTTGAAGACCAAAGTTCCAATGCACCAGTTGCACCTGTAAGTGGCATCGCCTTATTGTCATCTCGTCCGACCCAAAATACACCTAGATAGCGTCCATCATATCCTGCAAACCAGCTGTCTCTTGAATCATTGGTTGTGCCGGTTTTACCCGCCAGAGCCGTATTCGGAAAACGGTTTATTAGCGACTTACCCGTGCCTTCCAGCATAACTACTTGCATCGCGTACTGAATCAGATGCACATAGGCCGGATCGACACGCTGCTCTATTTCACGAACCGGAATATCGGCCTGCTCACCCGATGAATCATAGATCCCCTGAATAGTAGTTAGTGGCGAATAGAACCCGTCCGCAGCAATGCTGTGATAGAGCGTCGACACTTCTAACGGAGTAAGTCCACCCGCTCCCAATAAATAGGCCGGAAAATCCGGCCAGCCGGTCTCTACGCCTAAAACTGCCAAGGTATCTATTACCGTCTGTACGCCTAACTTCAACCCCAATCGAGCCGTCGCTAAGTTGAGCGAATTTGCCATTGCAGAGTAGATGGCGACAGGGCCCCTCGCCAAGCCGTCGTAATTTTTCGGCAGCCAGTTTTCACCATTGGGTTCTTCCAGAATAAAGGGCGCATCTTCGATCATGGTAGAGAGCGTATATTCATGAGAACTCTGCAAGGCCGTCAGATAAACCACCGGTTTTATCAGTGAGCCAATAGCCCTATCGGCAAACAGCGCCCTATTGAATCCATTAAATTTTGGGTCTCGCCCGCCTACTAAAGCGGTAATTTGCCCACTGCCAATACGAGTAAGCACGCCAGCTGCCTGCAACTTACCCTCTTCTATGCGATAGCCAGACTCAAGAGATTGCACACCTCTGCTGATACTACTTTCTAGTTGATTCTGTAGCCAGGGGTCCAGAGAAGTAACAATATCGTAGCCTTCATTCTGGGTATCAAGGCTGCCGTATTGCTCGTCTAGTTCATCCAATACAAGACGCATGTAACCCGGAAATGGATTTAGAGACCGTAATGGCCTATCTACTGTGTTTAGGGAGCTCCCTTGCAACACAATTAGATCAGCCGGATCAACGATCTCGGCATTTGCCATCAACTGCAAAACCACGTTGCGGCGCGCTGTCGCTCGATCAGTTCCAGACCAGGGATCGTAAAAGCCTTTCAATATGCCTACCAAAAAGGCAACTTGCTCGGCCTCAAGCTCTTCCAGCGGCTGCCTAAAATAGTGCCAACTGGCCATGCCAAAACCATGGATTGCTCGGTCGCCAGACTGCCCGAGAAAAACTTCGTTTATATAAGTTTCCAGAATCTCGCTCTTGCTGTAATGAAATTCCAATAGCACAGACATCAATACTTCTTTTACTTTACGGCTAATGGTTTGTTCATTGCCAACGTAAAAGTTTTTCACCAGCTGCTGGGTAATAGTACTTCCGCCACCAACAATTTTACCCGCAAACAGGTTCCCTAACGCAGCTCTGGCAATGCCCCGAATAGAAAATCCATAGTGTTCGTAGAAGGCACTATCCTCGACCTCAAGCAGCGTTTCCACCAGCAAAGGCGGTACATCTTCAAGAGCAACCGGCAGCCTGTCTTCAATGGTGTCGGGGAATACGCCACCTATACGCAAAGGCTCTAAACGAACTATTGCCAAGGGCGCAAAATCGGCATCACTAAGGGCGATTATTTGCTCTCTGGAAAACTCCACCATGAGCAACTTGGATTCTTCTACTTCATCCCAGAACTCAAATCCTCGCGCAAACAACTGCACTCTATTATTGGCGACTGAAAACTGTCCTTTGGATTGCGCAGAACCTACCCGCCGATAGCCGAGCTGCTCCAACTCCCAGATCATTTCACTTTGGCTAACAGAGGCACCCGTAAATAACTCGAGTGGCCGAGCGTATATATGTGAAGGCAAATCCCATTTCCGGCCGCTGAATTCTGCGGTTACGCGAAAATCTAGCCAAAGTATATAGCCGACCAAAATTAGCAGACAAATCAAACCTAGCTGATAAAAGAATTTTAGTATTTTTAAGGCGCGCGCCATCGAATCAGCAAATGAAAAGTCAGGGGCTATTCTAACTCAGCCACCAAGATGGAATAATCACGCACTGTAAAAAACACAATCCATCACAATTTGAGCCCAAATGACTAAAAAATATAATGTTGCTGCTATCGGCGCCGCATTGGTAGATACCGAAGTGCTAGTAACAGATCAGAACCTTAAAGATATCAATTTAGAAAAAGGGCTAATGACGCTCTCTGATGCTGCTCAACAGCAAAAAAATCTGTCGTTCCTGCGAGAACATATTGATACCGCCAAAAGAGCATGTGGTGGTTCAGCAGCAAATTCTATGATTGCAGTCTCATTGTTGGGGGGCACCAGCCACCTAACCTGTCAGGTTGCAAATGATAAAGACGGCGACTTTTTCCTCTCAGATTTAACTAAAGCAGGTGTAGCCTACAACCGTAACCATCAAAGCCGCGAGGGCATAACCGGCACATGCTTGGTACTGATAACCCCTGACGCAGAACGCACCATGAACACCTGCCTAGCTATCAGTGAATTTCTGAGCGTCGACAATATTGAAGATGAAACCATCGAACAGTCTGAATGGGTCTATATCGAAGGATACCTAGCAACATCAGAGACCGGCAAAGAAGCAGCACGCAAGATAGTTGAACGCGCTAAGCAGGTAGGCACCAAAGTGGCATTTAGTCTTTCCGATCCAGGCATTGTTGAATATTTTGGCGATGCGCTTCGTTATATAGCTGAGCCGGGGGTTGATCTTATTTTTGCCAACGAGGACGAAGCCAAGACCTTTACCAAAACTGAAGATTTTGAATCCGCCGCAGAAGCTATAACAGGTTTTTGTGCCGAATACGCAATTACTCTGAGCGCCGAAGGCGCAGTTGTAGGCAATGCGGACAGCCAATGGAAGGTTACTAGTAAACCGGTCAAGGCTATCGATACCAATGGTGCCGGCGACGCTTTTGCCGGAGCCTATCTTGCGGCTATCAGCAAGGGTGAAGTAGCTGAATCTGCTGCCGCTTTTGCCTGCAAAGCCGCAGGACTTGTTGTTAGCCAAATAGGTCCAAGACTAAGTCAAGCCGATGCGGAAAAACTGCTCTCTTAAGAAATAGCTTCCGAAAATCAGCCTCCGCCCTTTTTGTCAGCATTCATCAGAAAGTGTAAAGTTGCACAACTTCCCGAGGGGCACTTATGAACAAACCACACCGATTTCGTAATACTGCCTTTTGCTTTCTTCTGGCGGGCACGCTTGCCGCCTGCTCTGCCGACCCAGATACCGACACTAGTGTCGACACTCCGACAGTGCCCCTTGCTGAACTGCATACCGGCCCCTTTCAGATTCTGAATGCATTTAGCGCAGCAGGGTCTTCCTCAAAAACGGCTCAAATAATTGCTCCAAAAATCGAGCAATATCTGGATCAGCCGGTTGAGCTAGTATTTAGTCAGGGCAGAACCGCAGGAGTCGAATCAGTTGCTGACGGAAATGCTATTGCCATGTCGACAATCGGCCTCATGGCTTTACTTCCAGCCGTAATGGCAGATTACCCGGTTGATCCATTTACAGACCTTCGTCCCATCACACGCACAACCGGAACTCCTGACCTCTTGGTCGTGCGTTCAGATTTGGACATAAACAGCGTCCAAGAGCTGGTCGATTATTCAACCGCTAACACGGGCGAACTGAGATACTTTCATATAGCTCCTGCCAGCATCCACCGATTGGAATGGGCCGCATTCTTTGGAGAACTGGGCATTAGTGGCACCCTAGATACTTCTCGCTCAAACGGTAACGACGATGCAATGGCAGGGATCATCGACGGTACTTTAGACATGATGATTAGTACCTCACCCTATATGACTGAACTAATCGAATCCGGGGCGGGAGTTCCTATTGCCGTTGTCAATCCGACGCGCATGCCGCTTTTTCCTGATGTGCCCACTCTGCTCGAGCTAGGCTCTGAGTCTATGCCCTCTGGTTCCTGGGCTGGCGTATTTGCCCCCGGCGGTACCTCAGACGAGGATATTAATCGTATTTTCGAAGCTATGCAGTTTGCCATGGCGGACCCCGAGGTTATCGCGGCAATAGATGCGATTGGCATGGAAATCAACCTGAGCGAATCGCCTACTGAATTCTCCAGTTTTTTGCAGTCGGAAATTCAACGTCTAGCTATTGCGGCCGAGCAATATAATTTTAGAACCGACTAGAGCAACCTCTTTGATACTTCGTCCCCCAGTACCCCAACGACGAGGTAAAGGCAGCGTATATCGAGGCGGCATTAACGCTCTCTTTATTGTTACCGGCCCAGAAGTTCCCCAGGGTGAAGTATCCGAAGCGCTCGCCAACTCAGCAAATTTATTTATAACCATTATGGAATTGGCGGGGCTGAATGCAGATGACGCTATCCCTTATGATGTAGTCACTGACTCCGTCAGTTTTCGCAACACGCTGTTACACCCATCAGAAATCTCTAACCGAGATTGGATCTTTGTCGACGAGTTGTTTGGCAGTTTTGCTGGCATAGAGACAGCGAACTATGCAATCCGCAATAAACGCTAAAAGGTGCTTAGAATCGTTAGCGAAGAGCAGCTCTGTAACTTAAATAGTGACCCATGGGAAGCTGTTGATCTTCTAGACACTGGCCTTTCATCAGCGCAGCAGGCCGCATACGATGAACTGAAAGATCAGGTGACAGAACTTCGCGCCGGAGGCTGATCTAGCATTATTGGTTATTAGCCTTCTTCTAGCGCGGCGGAAGGGTTGGAGACCATTACAGACATAGCACCAAAAAATATTGCTTTTAATTCTCCGATTTATTGATAACAATGGATAAAGATTAGTGGGGGACTATCTATGACTATATCCATGTTTATATCCGTGTTTATATCTAAGCCAAAGCAAATATTTGCCATTGCTCTTCTTGTCTGCAGCCCGTTTGTGATATCACAGACTCAGACCACCAGTTACTCAGCAGTACCTGGCCAAAAAGGTGGCCAGGACATGTTCGGACCCTATGAAGTAGTTCAGGATTGGCCGCAAGACCTGTCTGATTTACCCGACCATCAGGACTGGACTTACGGCTCTGGTCAGGGCGTCTTCGCCGAGAGCCCAGATCGTATATTCCTATTACACCGCGGCGAATTGCCCAATATTGAAGCGCCCGCGCAAACCGTTTATCCAGAAGCAGGCCCTGCCCTTTCATTCCCTGTAGCTCAGCTTCCTTGGCGCAACGCATCCGTTGGGCCAAGGTCCAGCCTGCCCGGCGCACTGGACGGAGACGATACCGATAGAGGCGAAGCAGGAATCGACCACAACTGGGAACATTGCCTAGTGGTGGTGAACGAAGAAGGCACCATTATTGAAGAATGGACCCAGTGGGATGATTTGTTTCGTCGTCCGCATTTTGTGACCATAAATCCGTACGACCCTGAGAAGCATGTCTGGGTTGTTGACGATTACCGACATGCCATCTTTAAGTTCACCAACGACGGTTCCGAACTAGTGCAAACCATTGGCACACCAGATGTGTCGGGCGATGATGGAGATCACTTCTATCGCCCCACCTTTATGGCCTTTTTGCCCGATGCCATGTTCGTCGCCGACGGCTATGCCAATACTAGGGTCGTAAAGTTCGATCAAGACGGCAATTACCTAATGGACTGGGGCCAAGCCGGCAATCCTCCCAACGAAACCCGCCCGGGCTATATGAACAACGTGCACGGCATCGCAGTTGATGCGCAGACCAACCGCGTATTTGTGAATGACCGCGCAAATAACCGAGTGCAGGTATTTACCGACAACGGCGAATATCTGGACGAATGGAGTTTTGGACCGGAACCTACCGACATTCACCTCTTCTATATTGGTGCGGACAATATACTTTGGGCAGCCGACCGCGCGACCACCAAAATTCTTGGCTACGATTTAGACGGCAACTTCCTCTATTCCTGGGGAACCTTCGGTAATTTTCCGGGAGCCCAGTGGGGTGTGCACGGAATGAGTGTCGATCAAGAGGGCAACTTTTACGTTGCTGAAGTCGGCAATGGCCGAGTACAAAAGTACAGTCCAAAGCCAGGCGCCCGGCCAGAAACCATTATTGGAAAACCCGTTTATTCAGCTTGGGAATAGACCAAAATCTGCAACAAACTAGGGGGATTTTATGAAAATCAATAATTTACTAGGGCTTATTATATTAATTTTAAGCACCTCAGTTTCCTACGCGCAGTTACCACCCGCATCCATTGCCACTATGCCTATGGACAATTTAGCCAGCCATGGTTATTTCTATGTCGGCGGCGATTACGTTGGCGAGCCCGGACAAGAAACCATGGGCGGCGCAATGTATGTCGAAGTTCTGGTGCCGAAAGAAATAAAGCACCCCAACCCCATAGTGTTTATGCACGGCAACGGACAAACCGGCGTGAGCTTTCTGCAAACTCCTGACGGCCGACCCGGCTGGGCCTATAACTTTCTTGATATGGGTTATGTGGTCTATGTACAGGATTACCCCGCACGCGGCAGGTCCCAATATGTCCCGCATATAGATGGCGGTTTGGGCATGCGGAGCGTTGCTACGGTCGAAGCAATATTTACTGCCACCGCCGAACGAGCCGATTACCCCCGGGCAAATCTACAAACCCAGTGGCCGGGCACAGGCTTAAGAGGTGATCCGGTTATGGATCATTATATGAAATCTCAGGTGCAGTATCTTACAGCCAACCAAGACCAGATGACGATCGACGCCAATGTCGCCTTGCTAGATATGATCGGCGAACCCGTTATTTTGCTAACCCACTCCCAAGGAGGCCGCTTTGGTTGGAATATTGCCGATCAAAGGCCCTCCCTGGTCAAAGCCATAGTTACCTCGGAACCCGCGGCACCACCGATTCACGGCGTCGACTCAACCAATATTGAATATCGAACTACTGGTGGATTGCCATGGGGCGTGAGCAATGCACCTATTACCTATGATCCGCTTATCACTAGCGCTTCAGAACTTCAGGTAGAGCTACAAAACGAAGCCGAAGGCCCAGACCTAATAGCCTGTTATCAACAGCAGGAACCGGCACGACAGCTAGTTAACCTGACTGAGACTCCAGTGCTGTTCATTACCGGCGAAGGCAGCTATCACCGCATATACGATCACTGCCTGGCCAACTGGCTTAACCAAGCCGGTGTCGATACTGAATATGTACGCTTAGAAGACGCGGGCATATACGGCAACGGCCATATGATGATGTTGGAAGAAAACAGCAAGGAAATCGCTGAATTCATAGGTAGCTGGCTGGAAGCCAATACACTCTAATAAATTTCAACTGTGAATAAAATGTGGGACTAAAACTCCTTAGAGAGAATTAGCTCTGTACAGCTGTTTCCTACTTAATATGTTGAAGAGGATACAGGTATGAATTTATTCAAATATCCCAAGTTTTTCTTTTTGGGTTTTCTGGCCATTGTGCTGGTTGAACCTCTATCTGAACTTGCCAAAAAAACCTTTCCAGAAGCAACAGGCGCTAAACCGTAAAGGTCCGCCGCTATTAACTTTGCCAGTCAGGACGGTATTAAAAACTGGAACTCCATAGTCAGCTACACCTTGCAAATTCAGGTCCTCAATAGTCAATGGTGCTAGGCAGAAATGTTCAGCTTCTGCTACGGATTAACATCTGCAAACGACATCGGATTTGTCGCTGAACATGGTGGCAGTTTGGATAAATACTCTTCCGTGCTGGCACGCGGTCAAGAGTATCATTTTAAATCTTTTGAACAAGTTGATCTTAGCGCTGAAGATCAACAAACCGAATCAGCAGCAGAGGTATCTGCTAAATAACGCGCTCCCCCTTGTGTTATTAGTTGAGTGCGAGGAATATAGGCGTGGCAGCCCCCT
>TARA_B110000483_G_scaffold142539_1_pt1 | contig 22209 bp, 18 predicted proteins | sample TARA_B110000483 | Tara Oceans TARA_B110000483 (sample SAMEA4398176) | marine metagenome | biome: Polar Biome; feature: [SRF] surface water layer (ENVO:00010504); material: water (ENVO:00002006), including particulate matter (ENVO:01000060) such as... | depth 5 m
CCCACATTTACGTGGGGCTTATTACGTTCAAACTTCTCTTTTGCCATGTCTAGCGTCTCCTAACATCAGCCTTACTATGCAATTCATTTGATGAATGGATTTTTCTAAACCGTAAAAAAATCAAACACCTACCTAATACTCTGGAGCTCATAACCGGATTTGAACCGGTGACCTCTTCCTTACCAAGGAAGTGCTCTACCGACTGAGCTATATGAGCAAAACCTTGTCCGCTCACCTTTACCGCTAAAGGATGGAGCGGGTAGCGGGGATCGAACCCGCATCATCAGCTTGGAAGGCTGAGGTTCTACCATTGAACAATACCCGCCGTACCTAACTCATTTGGCGAGTCCAATTCCGGTTCTCACCTACCTTTATACAAAATCCGTATAAAGGCCTATTCACTTTCGAGCCAAACCTTCTGACTCGACATCACCAATTATTTGGTGGTGGGGGGTGGATTCGAACCACCGAAGCTTTCGCGTCAGATTTACAGTCTGATCCCTTTGACCGCTCGGGAACCCCACCGAACACTACCTTGTTTTTGATGGAGCTGGTGAGAGGAGTCGAACCCCCGACCTGCTGATTACAAGTCAGCTGCTCTACCAATTGAGCTACACCAGCCTTACTAAAACTACCCAACCAATATGACAGGGCGCAGTGGAGGCGGGATTCTATTGAAACTTACCCCTCGAAGCAACCTAAAAACAGGAATTTTGTTCCCGTGTCAATGAAGGGAAGTCTAACTCGAGCTCAACCCAGTAGCTTGAGGCCATTAGAGAGGATTCAGAGAGGGGTAAATTGACAGAATATTGAGTCTCTTCAACTACATATCGATATTGGTCTGTTTGGTACCCGAGATTCTCTAGTTGAATTGACCGGGCAAGAGCATTTTGCGCGGTGCCAAATACACCTACTGAGATACCATTTTGCAGATCGCCTTCCGGGATAATAAAGCTTTCAATATCTTCGCGACGCAGCACATTTAACTCTAACGTCGCTTCTCGGGCGGACACAAAGGGCGGCACGTAAACCATGATAGGCCCTGGTTTGCCCACAACCTCTTCTTCTAGACTTGGATTTAGGTCAACAGAGCGCAATCTTTCCAGCAGACTTGAGACCTGCTCTTCGGGCAAACGAAATACCTCGCAAAGGCGTTCTAATTCTGGATCTGGCTCAAGAACAGAGCCAGCGACTAAATCAGAAAACGCTCCGGATTCAGCAATACTAGATTGCCGTAAGAGGTTAAAATCATCGGCGATCGGCTCTCTATTCGCCGATGGGACGAGACTGACCAAAGCTTCTTTCTGAACACGAAGTCCATTACGTTCTGCAAAATTTAGTTCGTCAATTAATATCAACCGTGCAGAACCAACCGGACGCGGCAGATCGATTGAGATCTCCTGATTTTGGTCGGCACGGAAGAAATTGAAAGCCAAGGCGTTCGCCAAGAGCAAAACCAGCGCGATCCACTTCATGCCTATGTTAGCTCCCCGGCTTCCAATTTCTGGCTATAACAAATCGCCAGCCCCTGTATTACCAAATCTATATTTTGATTATTTATCTCAGTATTCTCTATAAACCAGCGCGCGTCGCCGCCTATTATCACCAGCTGATCCTGAGAAAGCCCAGTATTGTTCAAAACTTTTTCTACCATTGCTTCAACCGATATAAATATGCCTCGGTCTATTGCTTCACTGGTATCTAGCCCCAAACCAAACCTAAAGTCCGCCTCCCCGGCAAGCAAGATCCCGATAGACTCACTGGTAGCCATAAGCGCGCGGCGCTGCATTTCTAGTCCTGGCAGGATATAACCGCCCAAATGCCTACCCTTGTCGTCCACCGCATCTAGGGTAATAGCAGATCCCATATCCACCAATAAAAACCCGGATTTCTGCCGTTGCCAGAGCGCCAGCATCGCTAACCACCTATCTACGCCCAGATTTACCGGCTCGTGATACCCGCAGGTTAGCCCCGAATTTTCCAATTCTGATTGGGCCACCCAGAGAGGCATACCAAGCTCTGAACAAATAGATTGAAGGGTGGCATTCCACTCTTTTCCCTGCACACTACTGAGAGCAAGAGACTTAATTTCTGAAATATGCTCACGCATCCAAAGTTCCAGGTCAGCTATATTAATGGCCTCGCATCGGTGAAGCTCCCCAGCGCTGCCGAGTTTCCATTTCACCGAGGTGTTGCCAGCGTCCAGCAACAAGATATTGGTTAGATCTGTCATTCTATTAAAACCAGTGCAAACCCGAAGTACAGCAAATGCTTGAGGTTTCGGAAAGGCGATCCGATCATTTTTATTCCGCAGTAGAATTTCTGGATATTTAGAGGCTAACACAGCATTCCAATGCTGGAAATCCGAACCCGGGCAAAACCCTCTGCCTTTACGATTTTTAATACGCTCTTTTTTAAGCAAAAAAAAGGACTATTCCTAGGAATAGTCCTTTAAATCGAATTGCTATATGAACCTAATCGGCGCTAACCAATATTGGCGGTTGGCAGTTTGTTACTGCGAACTCGTAATCTCCAGTCTGTAGCTTGCGCCACCCGGCTTTCAGGGGAGCAGCCAAATTGATAGGATCGGTATAAGTAATGTCGACTGCCAAGGCGGCATGCTGCTCATCATCCGCGCGGCTGTAGCGCTCGGTAATAGTCGCTTGGCCACTTAAGATATTGCCGGCACCGCTAGAGGCTCCGATTAGCAATTGTGTAGTCTCAACTACCAGGGTATCGCTTTCATAGTGAGCTGCGGAGTGCCCTCGCAAAGTATGTTCTGTAGTTGCCGGTCCACGTCCATCCAAATAGATAAGCCTTGGAGTGTTATTGTCTTCCTGCTCAATCAAGACATAGTCATCTCTCTGCGTAATACGCACAGTCTGATTAGTACTCACTACCCGCTGTAACCCCCGCGGTTCACAGGTTAAATAGGCAGGATCCTTAGTTGCATCCCAAGCATCCTGAAGCGCCTGTCCGGTAGGCGTAAATTCTGCTATACCCCGTACCATGCTACCAGATCCGCCCACGCCAGTGGCCAACCAAGCGCCGGATAGATTGGGCAAGCCGTTTGCAAGCTGTAGCTCGGGAATCTCCAAGTCCGGAGTTTGGTCTGGCTTTGGCCCTTCCAAAACTCGAACCAAGGAGCCGTCATCTGGGTTTAATTCGAAAAGCTTTCCGCCTTCTACATCGCCCCGCTCCATCAAAATCATTGGGCCGTTATGGCGGGCTTTTCGTCCTACCAGTCGCAAATATTGACCCTCTTCGATCGTATTTTCAGTCCAACCCCAACGGCGAAACCCAGCTACTGCCGGCCCACTAGCGACCCAGTCTTTCTCCATGCCATTCTCGTCGGTAACTGCGAGAGTGATGGCAATATGCGGATTATTAAAAGCAAATTCTTTTACGTAGCCTTCAATTTCCATAGTCTGGCTAGTATCAAAGGTGGCTGTAGCGGCGTGATGCGCGAAGGCAGGCAAACTGACCACTAGAAAAAGGCTTGTCTGTATAAGAAATGTTCGACTATTCATATGCACTCCAAATAAAAAATTTACTGCCTTCCAGAAACCTGACGGCTATGCCCATTTATTACTTACCCCAGTTAGTTTCTGGATAGCTTATTATCAATAATAAAAAATCATTTAACAATACTCCTAAGCACCAAGTGTTTGGGGATATAAACTAGGGAAGCTTACTTAAACCCTGAATAGATCTAACTCTTCCGACAGCACGCTCCAGGGAAATCTCGTAGTAATTTCGGGCCATTTCGTAGTTACCGGTCTCTCGATAGGCATCTGCCAGTAGCTCAGCCATGGGTTGCACTGGCACTGCCGGGCCATACTCTGAAGGCATAGCGGCTTCGATTTCCTCCGCTTTCTGAATTAAAACGATCGCGATTTCGGAGTTGCCCGCGGCCAGTTCAATCTGACCTTCAAGAGCCAGACGCAATAAATGCGGCGCCACATCAATACGTTTACCACTAGCCATAGCCATGCCATCCATGGTTGCCATAGCGCCGACTCCTCCCATATCACCGTGCATCTTCGCCAATTCTTCGCGGGCTAAATCCAGTTCTCCTCTGTTTAGTAGAACAAGTCCCCGGACATAAATGTCTGTCATATGGGCATACATGCTAAGCCCAGCGTGGCTAATTCTTACGTCAGCCAATTCGCTTTCCCAATCTTGCGTATCTATTAGATATGACGCTCTGGTTGTCGCATAGTGACTGCGGTGTACTGGACTGTCATCGCCATATTGTTCAACTTGCTTGGCAATGCGAGATATATATTCACGGGCCTCCGCGTTCCTACCCATCTGCTGCAGACCATAAGGCACCCAAGTCAGCGCATGGTAGGCCTGCCCACCGTAGGGATCATTAGGATCAGCTTGACGAGATACATCTTCTTTATAAGAACGAATATTTCGCTCAACGCCCTCTTCCCACATCCCTAGTGCGTAGTAGATATGCGATCCCATATGCAATGCATGGACTGCGGAAGGAGCTACTTCGTTATACACACGAGCAGAACGAAGACCAAGCGGCGCATGAATTGGATCGTCAAAGCTATGAATATTGTAGTGCAGAGCCCCCGGGTGAGTAGGATTTATCGCCAAAATACTTTCTGTTATAGCTCCTGCTCGCATGTAGCGGCCATAGTCTCTACCGCCATAGGTAGTCGCCAAAATCGATAATGCATAGAAAGCTGCGGCATCTAGATCGTCGGGGTATTTCTCATGGAGTGCTCCAAGAGCATCAGAATAGGCTACCTCTCTTTCATGCTCGCTTCCCTCACCAAAGAGGATTTCAATAGTTTGAATGTAGTCCTTCTCGCGCTGAGTAACCGCTCGCGCGGCTCGAGCAACAGGAGTGGGTCCTAGCTTAGCCAATGCGGCTCTGGATTTATCCAGCTGGTGCCGGTGCCAGAAAAACTGATCATAGGCTAGAGCTTCGCCCCAGTATGCCATGGTGAAATTTGGATCTATAGATTGCGCCTCTTCGAAGGAAGCCAGAGCGTCGCCATATTCGAAATTGTGCATTTTAAGAAGGCCAAGAATAAACGCTTGGTGCGCCTGCGCCGAGCCTGTGGCCTGAAAATCTGTAGAACCATAACTAACCTGCGCTTGCAACTGAGAAACTCCTAGCGACAATGCCAATAGTAAAGTCAATTTAGTACATTTTAAAATTGTCATTCTACATCCTCCAATACTTAGTTTTGTTTTCAAATGCTTCTTTTAGCCTGGCCCAGCTGCCTCATAGGTGATGCTGTCTTCGAGTGCCACATAACTGTGATCAACCCAGGCAGGAATCGTGACAACATCTCCCGCTTCCATAATAAATTCTTGATCTCCGCTCATAGCAAGCAATCTACCGGATACTACTGTAAGAACTAGTTCATTTGCATGGTTGTGCGCAGTGGTGGTGGCGCCTTCAGGCCACTCAACATAGACCAAACCCACAGTTGCAGCACTGTATCTGTGCACAACTCGTCCGTCAGGCATCATGCGCGGCTCTGTCTCACTTCGGCCCTGAACCGACATTTCCGGCGTGCTAACACCAGTATCTTGAGATAGCGCAGCCGTGGAGGCGACCGACAGAAGAGTCGCCGCAAGAAAAATAAGTGATTTGTGCATAATCAACAACTCCTTTGTTGGCCAGTGCTGACCAATTATTGAAATTAGATTTCGATAAAAGGCGCCCTTAAGCGCAACTTTCTTTACATTTCAGCATGTGCAAAATTTAAGATAGTAAGCCGTGCCTTGATTTAGGTCATACTTTCAATTATTACAGTATCTATTAGCTTGAAGAGTCCACTTCCGCGGCACAGTCGAAAGGTACCATTTGCGTGCCGGGCTGCCAGAGCCATGCACGTTCGAGCTGTATAGTGCCCGTTGTGTAGACAAGATCCGTTGCTTCAAGGCGGTAGTTCAAGCGGCTGTCGTCCTCAGCAATCCAGAATGTTTCCTTATAAGTCATCTGCTTAGACTGTGGAGTTCCGTAGGGGTCAAAATACTGCCAATCAATATGACTGGTTTCCACGACCAACGATTCACCGTCCATAGACCCAGTGGAGTAACCTAGGCTCGAATAGCTTGGGTCTGGTCGATCCTCAGTCATATAGACCCTGCGCTTCAAATCGTACTCTTCGGTATAAATAACAATGTGATCGTCATTGTTAATTAGCTGCATCGGCGTAGGGTCAAACATATTCGATGCCAATCCTGAGCGACAATCCAATTCAGGATTGTCCATCGCAAAATCATATTGCGCTGCCAATTCTTTCCCCTCATCTGTAAAGAGATGCAGATATTCGCCTTGGCTTGGTCTAGGCCCTGTGCGCCGGCCCCAGACTCTGAAAAACCCGTCGGCAGATTCTTCGGCAGCTCGAATCTGCTGTACTGTCGGACCACGGCGGGTAGACGAAATTCGTTCATCGGACCAAAGCGTTGGACTAGTATCTCTGGTAACCAATTCCTGGCCGTTGGAAAGTAGTAAGTTTTGCAAGCCTATGGATGCTGGATCTCGCCTAGACACAACACCGGCAGCTCTTACCCTATCACCAATTTGAACGAAATCTTCGCCAATACCCATAGCATTGTATCCATTAACATTGCTGCCCATTTCCAGCTCCCATTCCTGCTCTCCGCCCTGCTCGTCAATAACGGTCAACATCAGCCGGGGGTGAGGATTTCGCCAAAATATCTGACTGATTTCGCCATCCAGACGCACCAGATTTTCAGCAAGATACATCTCAGGGTTATTATTCGCACCGTGATGTGAATAGGCGGCTAATGGAATACTTAAGGTTATTAGAAGTACGGCCACGTTTAGATGTTTACTCATGCTTCTCCTCCAAGATTTTTATCAGCTTGCCTAGAATACTTTTTTAGTGTGCCATTCCCGTAATTAAAGGCCCTCTAGTATATCTAAGTGTCACTTTAATTAATAATATGGGCGGGCAATTGAACTGACCGTTGATAACTCAGCGATAAACTTTAATCCACTAATAACCGTCTTAATATAGATGCAAAATCAACAGCGCGGTACTATTGGTTTACCAAATAACCCAATTGGTTTTTAGACTGGGACAATTTTTCGGCTGACTTTTGCTTAACACTCATCGCTTCAATTCGCCTCAGAGGACATCTAGTGAAAGATAATTATTCGACATGCATACACCTTTTATTACTAGCGAGCTTTATTGGAGTAGCCGCCTGTAGTGACAATTCTGATGTAGCTACAAATGAAACAATGTCTCACTCTGTTCATTGCGATGATCTCTACCTGACTAACGGCCGTTTTTATTCGATGGAAGATCTCCCCAACACTTCAGGTGGAGCAGTTCAAAGTGATTTCAATAGTATGCGTATCAGCGGAAACCAAATTGCCGAAATTGGGGACAATCTCAGCCCATCAGATTGCGCAAAAAGCATCGATCTAGGAGGTAAGACGGTTGTTCCCGGTTTTATCGATACGCATATGCACTTTGTGCGCGCGACCTTAAGACCCGGCTATGACACTCGTGAACTGGAACTGAGCAGAAGTATCACCGAAGCAATGGAGATGGTGGGCGCCAAAAGCAGGGCAATGGCCGAAGCAGGTATATCTACCAACGAGTGGATTACCTTTATAGGCGGCTGGGACCCAATCCAATGGGATGAAAATATTGTCGGTTCTGGGCGTGAAAACGGGCCTGAATCGATATATCCCTCACTTGAGCAGATGGATGCAGCTGCCGGAGACTATCCTTTTTATATCCATCTGCGTTCAACTGAAGAGGCTTTTGCCAATAGCTTAGGTATGGCTCGACTCAAGGAGCTCGCCGCCAACTCAGAAGGATTTGTTGATCCTGAAATAGATGAGGCAACAGGGTCTATTGCGAACTCCACTTCCTCTTTTAATCTGATCAAATTAACCAGCGATACGAGAGATCAGGCGATTCGTGTTATGCGGGGATTTAACAGTGTAGGTCTAACTTCAGTCGTTGATGTAGGTGGCAGCATCCGCGGTTCTGGTGCTCAATACTTCGATGTCACTTCCCACTACGCAACCATTAAAGAATTGTATGCCGGTGACGAACTGTCCATCCGTGTTCGCTCGCGCGTACAGGGAGATTTAATCACTCCTCTAGAAGGTTATGAGGATCTAGTCAAAGAGGTCGAATCCAGTTTTGGAAGTGAAAGCGATAGCATGTTCAAAGTAGTGGGACTGGGCGAGGACCTAGGTAATATCCAAGTAAATGGCCTACAGGAAACAATGGAAATGGCCCTGTCAAATGGCTGGACCGTTGGTAAACACGCAGGTCGAGCCGCCGATATTGAAGCCTTCCATGAAGCCTCGCTCGCTACTGGCGAACTCACCCGCTTTATATTGGAACATTCCTATCCCCGCCAAGAGGAATTAGACCTTATAGCGGAGTATGGCTATGAAGATGTTGTAGCAGCCAATCTCGCGATTCACCCCTTTCTTGGACGAGGTGCGGCAGGCACCGTTTGCAACGGCACGCCATATCGCACAATGACCGAGCTGGGAATAAGAGCAGGAATTGGTAGCGACAGTACAAATGCACAACCCAGTAATCCTTGGGTACACATTTATCACATGGTAACCGGCAAAGATGTAAAAGGTTTTGCCTCCAATGCCGGTGGATTTATTACCAATGGAGCCAGAGACGGTAGCGATTTAAATTGTCCGGACGAAACAGTTAGCAGGGCGCGGGCCATCCAATTCTTCACAAAAGGCAGTTCCTGGTTAGCAAGCGCTGAAAACGACTATGGCACTCTTAAAGTAGGCAAGCTTGCTGACTTGATAGTGTTAAGCGACAACGTTTTCTCAGATTCCGTATCGGACGAAGAAATCCAAGGCATCAATTCATTGATGACAATTGTTGACGGCAAGATCGTTTATTTAGACGACAACGCACCTTTCTAGGCAGAGTAGCGCTGATAAGTTACTAAGTTTCTTTCAAAAAAAAAGGGGTGGAATTTATGAGCCATGCGCGAGACTAGTCGACTATATGTCTACTGCTCGCTTCGGGGTCACAACCGTATTCATCCTGAAAGGGGTAACCTACATCAAGCCCTAGTTGGGTCGATATTGTTATGGGATGCGTTAAATATACGGGATCGGTCATGGTGTATTCATAGTCGATGCGGCGTCCGCCATCAGCTAGCGTGAAAGACTCGACTAGATGTTTTTGTTCACTCGAAGAAACTCCTCCGCCAATACCCCATTGTGCTGGTGAAAAATGTGCAGTGTCGACTAAAAGCGTTTCTCCCTCGAACCAACCAATCGAATGACCCAAATGCGAGGATTGAGTATCAATAGGGTGCTCTGTCATCCCAAGGTGTATTGTGCGATCGACATCATTTATTTCGTGCCGAATGGTTAGACTGTTATTTTCGCGAGTGATTCTATGAGCTCCGACAACACCTGAAAGTAGCCAGGGTGGAGTTTTAGAAACGCAGCGAAACCAGGGGTTATCTTCTGCGTCGAAACCTATGTGTTCAGCATGACCAATTGCAGTTAATGGCAATCCCACGGCAGCGCCTTGCCCGCCAAGGGACATTCGTGACGCTTCTTGTTCAGGCCCGGCATTAACACCACCGACACTAAAGCGACCGCTAGCTACTCGCCAGATACCACTAAAGTCTTCAGATAATGCTTCTGCATCTACTTGCCTAGGCGCTTGTTGTCGGACTCCCGCACCTGCGCCTGTTGAAACCATAGTATTGCCGTCAGGCAAAACCCAGTAGTTAGAATAGTAGAGGTTTTTATTTGCATTTAAATCGGGATTTGCCACCACAGTAATCCTATCGCCAACCTGGAGTGTGTCGCGCGTCCAACCAGCTCGAGACAAAACTGACACTGAATTTAGCTCAAACAGAAGTTCTTTTGTACCGCCTGATTCATCTTCAACTGCAACAGTGGCAAAGGTATGAGGGTTACGCCATGAATACTCGGTAATAGTGCCAGAGAACTCTAGTTTGGTATCCATATCGAAATTGCTCCGGGAATGGTGCGCTGAAGCAGTGCTAGAAAGACCTCCTGAGAGCAGGATCGCAATAGATAGGGAAAGAACTTTTTTACCTGAGAGTGAATACATAGTTTTTTTAATCTCGCTTAAGCTTGAGCCTGGAAAAATCATTTACTGCCAATTCACTGTCTCAGTGGATGGATAACTATCCTATGACATCGCTAGCATCATTATGAAGAGACTTAACAAAAGTCAAAAAAAATAAAGTTGGCGGCTAAGGTGGTTTAGTTGTTCTATTCAGACTAACCGACATAAATTAAGTAACCAATCCCTAGTTAGACCGCTCAGAACATCACTACTATATTCCGGGAAATCGAAAAATTACTCACAACCAAATGACCTATGATTGAAATGTGCAGCAGCCTAATATTCAGTCTTCTAGTGCTGGCCAGCTTTGTATTGCAGCAAACCCATGCTCAGCCCTTTGGTTCGTTCAGTCTCCGACCTGTGCAAAATGATCCTCCGAGTACTGAAGTTATTATTGCTCGTCTCCACTTCGGCACAAATGGCAACACCAGGCATACGGGGTGGTCTCACAACTATCCGGGGTCTGACCGCGAGATAAACGGATTTCTTGAAAGAAAGACGCTGATTGATAGCGACGAATTTTCTTACCGAATAGTGGAACTTGGAAGCAACGAAGTATTCGACTATCCCTTTGCACACGTATCAGAGCCTGGAGAGATGGAACTTACGGAACAGGAGGTAACTAACCTACGCGAATACACCCTACGTGGTGGAACAATTATCATGGATGATTTCGATGGTGATTGGCAGTCGGGCCAGATGGAATCGCAAGTTCGCAGAGCTTTCCCCCTACGGCCGCTAGTGCCCATTGATGCGGATCACATACTATTCAGTGCGCATGAGCAACTGGAAAACTTACAAGCTATGTCTCAATATGTGCCCGGCAATGATATCGCCTATTACGGTCTTTTTACCGACGAGGGACGCCTAGTAATTCTGGTGGGGCACAACAATGATCTAGCCAATTTCTGGAACTGGTACAGCGATGGATCAATGCCGCTAAAACCCTCAGCAGATGCTTTTCGTTTGGGCACCAATGCCGTCATCTATTCGATGACGCATTAGGTCTGAAAGTACCCAAATCGCACCTATAAAAAAAGCTCTTCCTTTCGGAGGAGCTTTTTAGTTTAGATCTAGCCTCCTTGTGGGCCTTGAAATTGGCCTGCACCTGGAGGACCTGCGGCGGGGGCAAAGGGTCTTGGAAGCGTGGCCTCCTCCAGACCGTTCCATTCCGATCGCAGCTCCCAAGCTTGAAGTTCGCTGGCTATGCCATCACATTCTTCAAAGCTGATATCACGCATAATATGAAGAGGCCTGCCACCACCTCCGGGCAGAACAGAAGACCCGGCTGTAAGACACAGATCTGGGTTCATATCTGCAACAATCTTTCCACTTTCTTCCAACGTAAATCCTTGGGTATCACGTCCATCGCAGGTTTCAATTGAGACAAAAGATCCTGGTTTCGCCTCATAGAGTGTCATACACAAATCTGAAAAGCCGGACATCCTGAATTCATTTTTTTCATGAATATTTTCCACAAAAAAGCCTTGATCCAAAGCGACACCTTCACCCTCATAGGTATAGCAAGTATGCCCATGCACGCCGCCTATTGGCTCGGCATTGGCTCTGGAACCTCGAAGGTCTAGACACCAACCTCTATCCTCTTCCAAAGGAGCGATAAGCTTTACCTCTGCCACAGTTTGAGCATTCAGATTTATCGCCAATAGCATTAACAATGGACCAGCTAGAATTTGTAATATCTTCATCTTTATTGACCCTTAACCTGTTGTTATGTTTAGGTTTTTCTATAATTCTTGAATGTAAGCGACTACATCTGCAATTGCTTGGTCGGTTGTAAGTATTTTGGCCATCGCAGCCATTTGTTGTCCGCTTACATCTGCAGGCTGACCGCCCCGTATTCCGTCCCGGAAATACATTAATTGTCTTTCCATATATATAGAAGATAAATAACCTAGATTGCCTGCTCCTAGGAGCTCATTTCCGCCGCCCTCTGCTCCGTGGCAAACAACGCAGACAGATTTGTAGGTGATTTCACCCGCACGCGCATCGCCTGTTATAGACGGATCGAGTCCCGCGTAGGGAGAATCCCATATGAAGGGCCTGTCACCCAAAGCGTTTCTAGCCATTGGTAATCCTGGCTCTAAGCCAGCAATGTACTCTGAGATACTTTTAATGGTGAAATCGTTTCTGATCATAGGTGTACTGCCGTGCATCACCTTTCCGGGTATATCCTGATCCGAATAGCCGCGAAGACCGTTCCTAAAATTGTATATTTGCTTTTCTATATACCAAGCTTCAAGGCCCGCCAGAGCAGGACCATCACGCCTATCGTTCCCCTGGGCCTCAGCACCATGACAGAAGGTACAGGCGACATATAACTCTTCGCCAGTAACCGTTTCATTTGGTGTTTCCAGTGTCGTTTGCGCAAGAGCGCTAGTGCCAAGACACAAAAGAAACCATACAGCTACTGAATACAATCGATACATACTTCCGCCCCATTTATTATGGCAATCATTATACTCATGCATTAAACCGAGGGCAAAAACTTGCCATGTTGTAATAGAGCAATTAGATCATCGGCTAAACAGGTATACGGCGCCTGAATCAAAAGCCGAGTTATCACTCGGGTCACCGCCGTTTCCGGTGGCCGAACTGTCTTCGAAGTGGGCACCAACAGCCAGCACCGAGCCATCGTTACTCAGGCTCAATGAACTGCCGAACTCGTCGAATTCCTCGGCGTTAGCAGCTTTTACATAGTCCTCTTGTTCCCACTCCTCCCCTGTCCAGGAGAAAACATAGACTGCCCCGGCATCAGTTGCCGAATTATCTTCTTGCGGACCGTTTATCCCTCGGGCAGAACTGTCTTCGAGTTGAGCTCCAACAGCCAAGGTTAACCCGTCGCCGCTAAGGGCTAGGCGTGCCCCAAATACATCGTCTGGATCAGTATTCGAAGCCTTGATATATGCCTGCTGTGACCATGCTCCGTCATACACCCATGCATACACCGCACCGGTTGAGATATTTACATCGCCATCGGGACCGGGGATGTCGTTAACACCGTTAGTAATCCCGTCTTCATCCAGGGCAGTACCAACGATAATTCTTCCATCGTTACTGATCGCGACAGAGGCACCCAGTGAATCACCGCGCTCGGCGTTAGAAGCTTTTAAATACGCAGTCTGCTCCCAGCCACTTTTATTTTGATCAAAAACATAGATAGCTCCGGAGCCCCGAGCTTCATTGTCTTGTTCGGTATTTGTGCCAGCGATAGAACCATCCTCGTCGTAGCTACCTACCGCGAGTCTTGTACCATCGCTATTTAGCGAAACCGAATAGCCAAAGAAATCCTGGGCATCCGGATTAGAAGGTTTTATATATGTGGTTTCTACCCAACTATCACCGCTGCGGTTGAACAGGTAAACGGCACCGGCAGTTAGTGCTGAATTATCGGAAAAATCGGAGTTAACTCCAGGCAGCCCACCATCTTCGGCAACCGCAGAAACTGCGAATGTATTTCCATCCTCGCTGATCGCGACCGACGCTCCAAACTGATCACCGTCAACGTATTCGTTCTCACCCCCCAGCTCACCAGTATTAGATGCTTTGATGTATGCCTGTTGCACCCAACTCTCACCATCTCTCTCAAAGAGGTAGACGGCACCGGCCTGGGGAATGGAATCATCAGTTTGATCAGCGTCGACTCCCTTTCCGCCACCCGCCTCAAAGTGGGCAGACACTACCAAGGTGTCACCATTACCACTTAAAGCGGTCATGAAACCGAAATTATCGGCAAATCCGGGGTTCGAAGGCTTGAGATAAGCTTGTTGCAGCCAACTCGCCCCATCTCGAACGAAAACGTAAACGGCGCCTGAACCATAGACAGATTCATCATTCTGATCACCGTTAACACCGGCCGTGCCGCTGCTCTCATAGGGCGCGCCGACGACGAGTGTATTTCCGTCACCGCTCAAAGTGACGGCATCGCCGGCGATACTGCCTCCGGCGCCGAAGTTATCGCCGAAACCTGTGTTCGAGGCCTTCAAATACGCAATCTGAGAAACGTCCGCCGCAACATTCGAGGTGAATGCCAACCAGACTAGCGGTAGAAGAACTTGATAGTGATGCTTCATTTCGGTCAGGGAGCCTCACTGGATTCAGCAGAAACGAAGTTTCTCGTTTTGAATATCTGTTCACCGGTATCGGTCATAACCACCTGAGCTCTTTCAGTCAAGTTTATGAAGGGTGCCCCGCTTTTCAGGCGCCGGCCGGTCAAAGTGACTTGATCACCGGGTTTTAAAATGTCCCGTGTCCAACCGAAATCACTATTCATCCGATTCGGTTGACTGAACTCCGCATGCCAGCGCACAGTTTCTCCGTTCTCATCGAGAACATCGAGAATAAGTTGAGAATGCGGATTGATAAACAATAAGGTGACTACGGTACCATTGATGTTAATAGCCTCTTCCACGTAACGACCTGCATCACCGTGATGCGCGAACGCAGGAAAAACGATACAGCTAACAAGAACCGTCAATATAAATCGATAAAAATATCTCAAATGCTTCATGTTGGATCCCCCTTCCGGCACTTCAGCTCCACAACTATACACACACTTTAGCCGGTCATCACAATACGGATAGTTAAGTTATATTTCGCGTAGACCGCTGATACCAGCCCACTTCAAATGGGAAGCCGCGTTAGAGCATTGCTGCACCATTTTTATTCTTTTAGTTTTGTATTTTTGAATTACTATCTCATTTTTCAAAGGCCTCCATTAGCGTGACAATAAAGTATGATCAACTCAACCAGCTTATTGGCGCTAGCCTGCGCAGAAGTAAATTTCAGGTCTTTGAACACAAAGAACCCATCTTGGCGGGATATAAACTAGCGACCGGTCAATTTAGTGTGTTGTTAATTATTAAGACCTTTCCAGGCCAGATGCAGATTTGAATAGCTAATAAGGCAAGCCTTGAGCGTAGTTCACTCACTCCAGTTTTCAAGCGACTCGAAAACTCGGCTGTATAAAGCGAAGCAAACACACTGAAAACGTTTATGCGCTGGCGGTCAATATCACTGAAAAGGGGCAGCAGGTAATTGATAAAGCATCCGAAAAATTAATTGAGTTCGAGGCTAAACTTGAGGACCTATTCACAAACGAAGAAACTAAAAATTTGGTGGGTTATCTGCAGCGACTAGAAGAGTGTAGTAAGGATTTAAAAACCGCACCTAAGAAGTAAATGGGGCCGTAGCTTTTCCAAATCACTGAAGAAACCCATTGCAGACTATTCAAGCCTAGCTTTTTGTATTGTTGTAATACTTAAATAATTTTTGGCTGGTAGTTACAAAATGAAAACTGATCTCTTTATCAATGGAGAGTGGCAACCTTCCCGCTCAAGAAACACATTCGAAGTGCTCAACCCCTTTTGGATAAAGTGCTGCGAGAATAAACAGCGTATTAGATCTGCGCAAAGGCAATCTGGGATGAAATACTTTGCTTGCATACGGATTCCCCTGACAAAAGCAGTTTAGCTGCTTACAATCCCATATCAATCCCATCCGGAGAAAGAACAATGTTGCTGAAAAGTTTTGTTATTTGCGTCGGCTGTCTGGTCATCAGTGCGACCTGGGCGCACCACAGCGATGCTGTCTATGACCGCAGCCAGCTTGTCGCCTTCAACGCTACAGTAGTTGGCTTCAAGTTTGGTAATCCTCACGTCACCGTTTTTGTCGAGGAACAAGAGGGAGATCGCCGGCAATGGGAAATTGAGACAGGTTCCACTCCCATCATGCGCAGAAGTGGGTGGTCAAATGAAACTTTTTTAGAAGGGGATGTAGTTCAGGTTAGAGCTCACCCTTCGCGGACAGGTGAATTGAAAGCCATTCTTAACAATATACAATCTGCCAATGGCGACACCTGGCTACAGGTGGAAAATGCTCCGGAATTATCAGAGGCTGCGGAAAGCCTAGAGGGCGTTTGGCGCGGTGAACCATCGACAGAGCTGAGCATGCACAACAGCACAGTCGTATTCACCTCAGCTGGTATTGCAGCTGAGTACGCCTATGAAAATACGACTCATTCAGATAACTCACGCTGCGTTCCTTTACCTCCACCCTTTTTGAATTCAAACGCCCTGTATTTAACCGAAATTGAGTTTACTGAAGAGGCTGTATTTATTAGAAACGAGTTTTTTGACGTAGAGCGCACAGTCCACATGGATGGTCGATCTCATCCGGAAAACGGCACGCCTTCTCATCAAGGGCATTCCATTGGATGGTGGGAGGAGGACGTGCTGGTGGTCGAGACGCGGCTGTTGGCAAACCACCGCATCGGAGGCGCATTTTTTGGTATTGCATCAACCTTGGAGAAACACGTCATAGAAAGGTATTCCCTAAGCGAGGACCGAAAACGCACCATAGTTGATATCTGGTTTGAAGATCCAGAGTTTCTCGAGGAACCATTTGTAGGACAGACCACTCTGGTGTATTCGCCGGAACTGGAGCTCTATTCGTACGAGTGTGTCCCGAATTAGGCTCAACATAACTATGGCGGAACCACTTCCATTCCTGTGCAAATTGCTATTTAGAGAAGCCGAAAAGCGGAGGCTCAGTGGCAGACGTTATTAGATAACCCAATGCCAAAAGCACCGATACCATTGTTGCCTGCAGAGATATATCTAATCTGATAATCTTCAAGGTCGATGATGGCAATTTCCGGGCTATCACTAAAGGCAACATATGTGGTGTGCCCATCTAGCGAGCCTTGTGTATCAAGAGGCATGTGCCGAAACTGACCGGATTCAATAACTGATTTACTCAGATTATCGTAAATATAGAAGTTTTTGTTATTGGAGCTGGCAAATAAATTCATTCGATCAAAGCGGCCGACTGTAACTAGGTTAATACCTTCGCCGATGACGATATCTTCGTATTCCCCAAAGCCGTTCTGCTCTGTCGAAACAAAGCGGCCCGAGGCCTCATCCATCATGTATAAAAAGCGGCCTTCGGGAGTTGTATAAGGTCGAGCCGGGGATTCGCCGATCGCGAATGTGCGATAAAGCGTTTTTGAGAATACATTCAAGCTATAAATTTCACCGCTACTCTGATTGGCAACATAGACATATCGGCCATCCAGACTGCGACTGGGTGAGGATAGTATCTGGTTGGCTGTATCAGTGACCTCAATTTCGAATGTTCGTTGCGTATTAGTATCAATTAAGCCAATTGTTCCTGCTTGGCCGTTACTGTAATAAATATCGATGTCATTGGGGCTAAACAATACATCTGTCGTTGCAGGGAAGTCCTCTAAGGTAAACATGATAGCGGCTGCGTAGGGCGAAAATAAAACGAAACCACCATCTTTACTATCGGAGAAGCCGATTTTTGTACCAGTGGTATCGAGCACCATGTGGCGTGGCGCGATCGGTAATTCAATCTCTCTGGCTACTTCTTGAGTTCTTAAGTCGTAAACACTAACAAGTTTACGTTCAATGTTGGTGAAGACAAGTACAGGTGCATAGGGTGTCGCGATGACATCATCGACTTGATACTTGGTTTCGATTCTGAAAACTACCGCTTCTTCTTGCAGATCAATGACGTCGATAATGTTGTCTACGGAGTCCGCTGCAAACATCAAATTCAGTGGGTTGGAAATATCCACAGCCCACAATGGAAGTGCAGTGATTAAGGCAGTAGTGAAAATCACTGATCCTAAGAATCTCTTCGGTAGGTAATCGAAACTCATTGTGTTTAATTTAAACCGAGGTAGGGATAAATCAAATCGCTGACAGTGTGGAAATTATCAGTAACTAGAATCATGCCAAAGGTAATAATGATAGCCATACTGGCAATGCTTAATGATTTTGAGTTTTGTGCAAGAAACACCAATATGCTGTCTACTCTCGTAATGTAATAGGCTGATAGTAAAAACGGAATTGCGACGCCAATAGCAAATGTCAGCATAATGCCTGCACCAATGGTTGCACTTCCAATGGCACCAACATAAACAATTAAAGTGGCGACAATCGCCCCCCCAAAACAAGCAGTGCAACCGAGCGCATAGCCCATCGAAGCTAGCGCAGTGCCTGCAATGTCTTTGACCGAAAGCGAATTCATTTCTATACGATTCGGTATGCGGCAGGCCAATTCGCGGGTACCACGAAATCCGATCCAAATTCCGAGCAGAATCACAAGGATGCCCGATAGGACGGCGACGAGGCGGCTGTATTCTGCGAATACTAGCTGAGCTTGATGTCCAATCGCGCCGATCAGCGCGCCCGCAAGAGCGTATAGCACTACGAATCCGAGCACGAACGCAATTGCGATTTGCATGACCTTGCGACGAATAATCGGTGTCATGCTCTGCACGTCAACGCCTTTCTTGCCGGGCACGGTTGTGAAACCGGCGATGATTCCACCGAATACGACGACGAGTTGAAGCAAGCAGGGCGTGATGACCGACGCCAATAATCCTGCACCCAGTGCGAGCATGGCAATTGGCGTGACGTCAGCACGCGACTTGAGTTCTTCCGGAAGCGAGTATGGCGCTTCCCATACGCCGGCAAAAGTGATTGGGCCCTGGCTGCCTAGATACGGGCTTGCGACGTATAAACGTATTTGTTCCGCCGACTCGAAATCAATGGCCTCACCGTTCTCATCCAGCTTTGAAAAGCTAAATACACTAAGCCGATGGTGCTCGACGTTCAGTGGCCCGTCAGCGAGCGTGGGCTGAAACTCTTGTTCGCCAACGCGTAGCGTCACAATTGGCAGTTCCGTCGGTAGCGTACCGGTATGAACCGTCTCGGCGACGAAGAAAACCATGTTTCGGTCGGGTCGAAGGTCCGCGACGACGGCTGCACGATCAACGTATTGAAAATATTCGCCGCTCGCAAATGTTGCGGTAATTGAAAGGTTTGGTGTCTTGACGAGTTCTCGTGTTAGGTACTGCGAGACCGTATCCGCTTTGATCAATCGACTTTCGTTACCCGCACCACGCAGCAATTGCTGGCCCTGAACGAAATATGGAAATACCAGCCAGGAACAAGCGATTACAATGCCTATGAAGACGAGCAAACCGAGCTTCAACCGGCTCGCTAGATGCCACTGTCGGATGCGTAGTGCGGAACTCATTCTTATATTACCTGCTGCAACGAATGGCCTTAAGCGCATTCTCTGGTGCAGGCGAGAAATCGATTGAGTCGAAAAACGCCCACAGGGCAAAATACAAGCTTGCGCGCAGGGGTAACAATGCTAATTCCTTTTTCTCTCTGGATCTCTAGTTTTTTACAAGACTCGCTAAGTTCAGCGCTGTCAAACTAGTAGTCCAGAGGCCGCCCAAGAATCGGATTTACGCCGTTGTGAAAGTTGCCTTGATCACGAACTGTTAGGGCTTCACCATTTTCATCGTAATGCACCCAAATCAAGCCATGCGCATCGCCATTTCCGGGCATATCTATCGTACGGATGTGCTCTTTGCTATCGGCATCGTAGATGTAGATGCGGCCTTCACCGTTGCTTGTCGCCCACATCTCTTTGCCATTGGGCGAGAGCAGGACATGATCAACCTTGTACCCACCGAAAAGCGTATCTGTTGCGTGGCCATGTTCGGTGTCGATGACAGTGATGGTTCGGCCAAGGTGGTGGGCCCCTTCGCCCTTATCGGCAATCCAAAGTTCGCTCTCGTCGGCGTTGAATGTCGCACCGTAGGGACCGATGCCAGTACCTGTCGTCCAGACAATCTCACCGTCGCTGAGGCGAACCTTGGACGTATTTGAACTCATGTTGACGACATAAATATGCTCATTTGCCGAGTCGACTACGGCCCAGTTTGGCCGATAACCCGGTGTCGGATACTCTGCCTCAACCTCCCAAGTATCGGGGTTAATTACCGCAATCCAGAATGGCCTTAGCGCTTGGTATTCCCCGTGATAAATCTGCGTCACTGCGCGCATTCCGGTACCACGGCCCGGCGCATAGCCTGCCGGTTCTACCATCGCATAGATTCGCTCGTAGTTCGAATCCGTCCAGGCTGTATAAATATATCCGCCCATGTCCACGTCGCGAATGCCGCCTAGCACTTCATCGGTATCCGGATCGTAAATGAATAAGCCGAGGCCGTCCGGGTCGCGCGCGAAAGTGTCGAAAAGGACTTTGTCGCGGAAAACTTGGCCGTGATGTAGAGTCGCTCCGATTGTGACTTGCAACACGGGTTGAAGCGTCAGCGCGTCTAACTTGAGCATCGTCATAGCGCCAGCAGGATCCGGCGTGCCGTCTGCGCTTGGCTCTCGTGGTCCGACCATATAAGCCCAGCGCCCGTCGCTTGACATCGCCGAGGTATGCACGACCGCGCGTAATTTTTTATCAATTGCGTAGCTGGCGATAATTTCGTGGGTACTGGCGTCACCCACAACCAGCTGGTTCTGTTCCGGCGCCACATAGCCATCAAATAGGACTGCGGGCGAGCTCGTTGTGCCAACGTTCTCATACCAATAGGTCTTGCCGGGTTCTGGAGTAAATTTCGGTTCGCCTGGATCGAAGCGTGCAACGATTCGCGAAGGATATTCGGTCCAAACGCTACCTTCTATCGCTCGTCGCTCCCAAGTTTCCTGAACGGTATCAAAGCGTTCTACCTTCTCTACTGCGAGATCGTATTCGGTTTTACGAAACTCCTGCTCCTCAGTCTGGATGGCTGCCAACGCGGCCAGTTCATCGCGCCAACGATCGGGTAGATCAGGATCGAGTTCAAGGCCGGCGAGTGAGCGGATGTACATCGAGATCGCGACGAGATCCTCGTCCGAGGGATTAAGGTTTTCCGTGACTACGATCATAATCGGGTTGGAAATGAATTGATCGACGATATTCACCGGGGACGGGCCGAAATGCAGTGTGGGACCGACTAGCCCTTGGGCATTGGAAGCGTGGCAGGTGGAACAGCCGCCTACGGGCGTATCAAAGAGCTCCTGGCCACGTGTCACGAGGTCACCGACCGGGTCCTGAGCTTTAGCCGCCCCACATGAAAGTCCTATAAAAATAAAGAGTAATATGCGTGCTAGATTGCTCATAGGTCGCCCCCAGGCTTTTATATGATTGTATTCAATGCATTTAATTATACGTTATTCTTATCGTGCTCCTAGCCTAGATTCTCAGCATAGGCCCGAAAGTATGAAAAAATGGTGGGTTCAACCTTAGCTGAGTAGAGAAAATATGAGCAACTTGTTTTATCTAGCCGAATTATGAGCGAAATCCGGTTTTTGACCTGCTAGGCACTTGTAAACTGCCGTCGCCAATGGACAAATGTCAGTGGCAGGGTCCACTTTCGTCTTGGAGCTGTATTGTTCAATGAAGGCGAACCCAGGCGTGACGGTCGTTGTAATTGAACGACCGTTGGCACCTATTGGCTCTCGGGCAGCGCCAAAATCAATAAGTGCAGGGTCACCGTTACTGCGAAACATGATGTTTTCCGGCTTGATATCGCAGTACGGAATCTGCTTGTCATGAACCAGTTGCAGTCCGCTCATGACCGGAATCAGGAAATCCTTAACCTGTTCTTCACCCATAGGCTGATCTGGCGTCAGTCGTTCTTGCAGACTCCCGCCCTAGCAGAATTCCATCACCTCATCACCCTGCTCGAGAGTAGGGCATCACTTTAGGCAGGTAATAAAAAACCCCAACCACTTTAGTGGTCGGGGTTATTTTATTAAAGCCTGACGATGCCCTACTCTCACATGGGGAAACCCCACACTACCATCGGCGATACAACGTTTCACTTCTGAGTTCGGTATGGGATCAGGTGGTTCCGGAGCTCTATGTTCGTCAGGCAAACTGGTATGAAATACCGCGTTTGCGTTATTTCAAATAAGTCGGTGAATAATTGAGTCTATATCAGGTTTGTGTGTCTATACACCACAAGTTGCAATTGGATATCGAAAAACGTGCAATCGCGCATTATATGGTCAAGCCTCACGGGCAATTAGTACTGGTTAGCTCAACACCTCACGGTGCTTCCACATCCAGCCTATCAACGTCGTAGTCTTCAACGGCCCTTCAGGGGAATTAAATTCCCAGGGAGATCTAATCTTGGAAGAGGCTTCCCGCTTAGATGCTTTCAGCGGTTATCCTGTCCGAACGTAGC
>TARA_B110000483_G_scaffold240311_1_pt1 | contig 22209 bp, 20 predicted proteins | sample TARA_B110000483 | Tara Oceans TARA_B110000483 (sample SAMEA4398176) | marine metagenome | biome: Polar Biome; feature: [SRF] surface water layer (ENVO:00010504); material: water (ENVO:00002006), including particulate matter (ENVO:01000060) such as... | depth 5 m
GACTAAATCCTCAGTGTTTGTCGGTCAATTGTGGAGAAGAGAGGCGGGAAGTCGAAACACTTCAACAACGATCTCAAGAAAATTTCAGACAAATTGAATCCTGAAAATCAAGACCAATAAATCTAAAAGTTAACTTTGGTGACGTCAGCACGGGAAAGTTCAAACTTTTTGACCGACCTAAACTCACTTAAATATATGTGAAAAAGTAATCGAGACAATTAAACATGGCACTCCCCTATTTGATCGGATTAACGTGCTTTGGTTTGAGGTATAAAAACCAATTTTAATTTTTGGCGACACCCTTATCCATTTACAAACGTTTACAATTATTTAATACTAGCTAGATATTTATAATTCAACGCTTTATATCTATTTTTGATATATATAACCATATAAGAGATATACCATATATGGTATATCCCTACGTTACCAATAAGCGAATTGAAACAGATAATTTAAAAATAGAATGATTGTAATTTATATTTTAGGATACATTGTACTTGGATTAATTTCGATATACCTGATTCTTCTAATCATGGGATTGTATCTTCTGAAAAAAGGGCCGCTCCCGTTTGATGAAAAAGCCCTTGAGAATGATGGGGGAAAATATGCTGAAACAGAAGATGGCAGAAAGGTGGAATACTTTGTTTTTGGAAATTTAGAACCTCAATCAAAAGTGGTAATATGTATGCATGGTTCTGGGCCTGAAGCGATGAGTGAAATTGCTTTTAATGAAAAATGCTGCATAGAATTAGGACTAAAAGGTATTGCCATAAGCTTGCCTGGTTATGGTTATACAGATATGAAGCCAGGTAGGCAAGTTGCAGATTGGCCAAAGGAGGATTTAGCAGCTGTTCTAAAAAAAGAAGAAGTTGATAAGTTTATGATTATGGGGCATTCGCAAGGGACAGTTCATGCAATGGCTGCCGCATATTATTACCCTGAACGCTGTGAAGGTTTTGGACTTAATGCACCATTGTTGCCATCTAAAGTAAGTAAAGAAGTAGGAGTTGTATCTGCAATTGGATCCGATTCATTACCAAATACTTCGACAATTCAGAAGTTTTATATGGCATGGTATTTTGGAGTAATGCACTTAAGTCTAGTTACATTGTCTCCATGGTTACCATTGAAAGCAATAAAAATGGCAAGCACAACTGCTACTTTTAGAATTATGAGAGATACTTTAAAAAGAGCAGTAATAAGAGGCATTGTTGGTGGTACTTATGAAACGACCCATGATGTGTGTTACGATTGGGGTTTTGATCCCCGCAATATAAAGAATGATAATATTTGTATTTGGCATGCTTCTGATGATGAACTCTGTCCGCCTGAAATTGGTAAATGGCTTAGCGATTATTACCAAAAAGAATTAGGTGTAAAGGTTAATTTCAGAGCAGATAAACTAGGTTATGGGCACTTTACATATAAGCAAGGAGAATTTTTAGAACCTGACCAAAGCATGATTAAAGCACTTCTGGAAGGCAGAAATTAAAGAAGGCAGAATAATTCTTTGATAAAAAAACCCCCACTCAATTTAAGTGGGGTTTTTTCGTGGAGCTGGCGGGAATCGAACCCGCGTCCAGACGAGGAAAACATATGTTTTCTACATGCTTATTCCAGCATTAATTTTCGATATTCAGCTGATGTTGGACAACCCACTAAATACTTATCTACTTAATTTCGGAATACCGTCGTAGAAAAAATATCCCTATTCCTGCTTTATTACACCTCTTTACCAATCTCCGCAAGACATGGATATCGAGAGATGTCTCACTTTCACACCTGGTGCAAAATTAGCCTAATAATCTATCAGATTATTAAGCGGCAAGAGCGTAGTTAGACTCGCCAATTATAAATTTCGATGTTGTATTTACGAGCATCAATCGAATAGCTCGGCATGCTTACAAATCCTTTCATCTCGCTGTCAAAACCGGTCAGCCCCAATGAATTTATGTGTAAATGTAAATCGAATTATATTAAATCACTCAGATTTGCTTTAAGAAAAGGCAATCTGCGATTAAAGCATTTTGGGTGAAGCTTAATACTTAACCTAAATACGTTTTTAAAATAGTACTTCTTGATGTGTGCTTTAAGCGGCGAATGGCTTTTTCTTTTATTTGTCTAACACGTTCCCTTGTTAGGTCAAATTTCTCACCAATCTCTTCAAGAGTTAGGGGGTGTTGTCCGTTCAGACCAAAGTAAAGTCGTATCACATCGCCTTCGCGAGGAGTTAAGGTGGTTAACGATCTTTCGATCTCTGTTCTTAGAGAGTCAACCATTAGATCATCATCAGGGTTAGGTGAATCTGAGGAATTAAGAACATCGTATAAATTACTGTCTTCCCCTTCAACCAATGGAGCATCCATGGATACATGTCGCCCACTGTTTCTCATGGACTCTTTAACGTCCATTTCACTCATTTCAAGTTTTCCAGCAATTTCTTCTGCACTTGGAGGACGTTCATGAGCTTGTTCAAGCGATGCATATGCCTTATTGATTTTATTGATGGATCCAATTTTATTTAGCGGTAAGCGAACAATTCTTGACTGTTCTGCGAGAGCTTGCAAAATACTTTGGCGGATCCACCAAACGGCATAGGAAATAAACTTAAAACCTCTTGTTTCGTCAAATCTTTGGGCTGCCTTAATCAGACCAAGGTTTCCCTCATTTATTAAATCCGGAAGTGTTAGACCTTGATTTTGATATTGCTTGGCAACTGAAACAACAAAACGAAGATTTGCTTTGGTTAATTTTTCCAAAGCACGTTGATCGCCAGCTTTTATTTTCTGGGCTAATTCAACTTCTTCTTCTGCTGTAATTAATTCAACCTTGCCAATCTCTTGGAGGTATTTATCCAGAGAAGCAGTTTCTCTATTAGTTACTTGTTTCGTTATTTTTAATTGACGCATCGAATATAATTTATTCGTTAGTTGATTTGATCAGGGATATATCTGTTACTTGCTCTTTAATTTAAGAATTCTTGTTGTCTCTTTGTGCTCCTCGATCCTTTCGCGGTCCGCGATCTTCTCGTGGTCTCGGAGCTCGTTCAACATAGCCTTCAGGTTTTTCTATCAAAACTTTTCTTGAGAGACGCAGTTTGCCTTTGTCATCGATATTCAAAAGTTTGACTTGAACTTTGTCACCTTCTTTATAAAGTTGAGATGGGTCTTCAACGCGTTTCCAATCCATTTCAGAAACATGCAATAAACCTTCAGTTCCTCGACCTATTTCAACAAAAACTCCGAAAGTTTGGACACCTTTAACAATACCATCATAGATATTATCAACTATAGGTACAAAGCATATTTCATTGACACGTTCTTGGGCAAGAGCGATTCCATCAGCACTAGTTCCGCTTATTTCTACGCGTCCAATATTGCCAATTTCTTCAATTGTAATAGTTGTACCAGTTTCAGCTTGCATACCCTGTATGATTTTTCCTCCAGGACCTATTATACCGCCAATAAAGCTCTTCGGAATTTCCATAACAACCATTTTAGGTGCATGAGACTTCATTTCTTTACGATGACTTGGCATGGCACTAGTCATTACACCTAAAATATGTTCTCTTCCCTCTTTAGCCTGGTTAAGCGCATTTTTAAGTATTTCTACACTTAGGCCTTTGGTCTTAATATCCATTTGACATGCTGTGATACCATTTTTCGTACCAGTTACCTTAAAGTCCATATCTCCTAAATGATCTTCATCACCTAAAATATCGCTTAAAACGGCATATTTCCCGGATTTCTCATCTGTAATTAAGCCCATAGCTATTCCGCTTACAGGATTTTCTATTTCTATACCGGCATCCATGAGCGCTAAAGTTCCAGCGCAGACTGTTGCCATGGAGCTAGACCCGTTGGATTCTAAAATATCAGAGACTACTCGAATGGTATAACCGGATTCAGAAGGAATCATATTTTTAAGGGCACGTTGGGCAAGGTTACCATGACCAACTTCACGTCGACTGGTACCTCTCATCATGCGGGCTTCTCCTGTCGAGAATGGTGGGAAATTATAATGTAAATAAAATTTTTCGTCACCCGTAACAGTTGCAGCATCAATTCTGTTGGAGTCAAGAGCTGATCCCAAAGTAACAGTTGTAAATGATTGAGTCTCACCACGCGTGAACAATGCACAACCGTGAGGTCCGGGGAGAATATCTACTTCGCACCATATTGGGCGAATCTCATTTGTTTTTCTTCCGTCAAGTCTTATTCCACTATCTAAAATTTGATTTCTTACCGCTTGACATTCTACATCATGAAAATAAATTTTGGCTAAGCCTAATTTATTTTCTTTCTCTTCATCACTCATTGTAACGGCGAAATCCTCAAAAACTTGCTTAAATTTTGATGACCTTTCTTTTCTGTCAGAAATCCCAAGACCGGCAGCTTGATATGCCCCAGCATAAGTAGCTTCATGGATACGCTTTCTTAGGTCCTCATCATGAGATTCATGACTATATTCTCTTTTTGGCAATGCGCTTGGAACCATTTTAGCCAAAGCCTTCTGAACTTCTACTTGCTGCTTAATAGCAGCATGGCCAATTTCAATTGCTTCTAGCATTTCGTCTTCAGAGACTTCTTTCATCTCCCCTTCAACCATCACAACACTTTCTATTGTTCCACCAATCATCATTTCGATATCAGCTTCTTCTAATTGCTCATAATTTGGATTGACAACAAATTCGCCATTAACTCTAGCTACCGAAACCTCAGACATAGGCCCATTAAATGGAATGTCACTTATTGAGATTGCCGCAGAGGCAGCAAAACCAGCTAATGATTCTGGAGCAGCTATGGGGTCAAATGACAGCATCGTTATGATTACTTGAATATCGGCATGAAAGTCATCTGGAAAGAGGGGGCGTAAAACACGGTCTACTAAACGGCAAACCAAGACTTCTCGATCGCTGGGTCTTCCTTCGCGTTTTAAAAAACCTCCTGGGACTCTACCAGCACCCGCAAATTTCTCCTTGTATTCAACTGACAAAGGCAAGAAATCAACTCCCGGTCGAGCCTCTTTAGATGCTACTACTGTTGCCAAAAGAGCTGTACCTCCGCAAGTCAGAAGAACAGAGCCATTTGCTTGACGAGCCATTCTTCCCGTTTCTAGTGTTATTACTCTTCCATCTTTAAGAGTTATGCTTTGATGTATTGGTTCTGGTGCTTTCATTCTTTATATTTTTCGATGCTTGTATTAACTAACGACTGCTTTTATCAATGAGAAAAGGCAATTCAATATTGAATTGCCTTTGTAGATTCCTGTCTTTGGAATCTTATATTTTTATTTTCTGAGACCCAATTTTTCAACTATCGCACGATAGCGTTCAATTTGATTTTTTTGAAGGTTGTTTAGAAGTCCTCTTCGTTTACCCACTAAACGAATTAATGATCGCTCTGTATTGTGATCCTTTCGATTCTTTTTGAGATGCTCAGTTAAGTGAGTTATACGATAAGTGAATAGAGCTATTTGCCCTTCTGCTGTTCCAGTGTCTTCTTTTGACTTACCGTGCTGCGCGAAAATTTCACGCTTTTTTTCTGAATTTAAATACATGCCTTAATCATTTAGATGTTTGTGCTGTAAAATCTCCGACTATCGGAAGTTTGCAAAATTACGAAAAAATCACTCGGCTTCAGCAGGTTTTGGAAGATTGCCCACACATCGCAACCAATCTGATATTTTCATTTTAAGTTCCTTCCTTTTTACAATGAAATCGATAAAGCCATGTTCCTTGACAAATTCACTGGTTTGAAAGCCTTCTGGTAAGTCTTTACCTATTGTTTCTTTAACTATCCTTGGTCCCGCAAAACCAATAAGGGCACCAGGCTCAGCAATATTTATGTCTCCCAGCATAGCATAGGAAGCGGTAACTCCACCAGTTGTTGGATTTGTTAAAAGACTCACATAAGGGATTTTAGCTTCGTCTAAAAGAGCCAGTTTAGAAGAGGTTTTAGCCATTTGCATCAAAGAAAAAGCTGCTTCCATCATTCTTGCGCCCCCGCTTTTACTTATCATTATAAAAGGTATTTTATTTTTTAAGCTAAAATCAATGGCTCGAGATATTTTTTCACCAACTACAGACCCCATACTTCCTCCGATAAAGTTGAAGTTCATCGCTGCTATTGATACGGGCATTTGATTTAAGTTACCTGTGGCGGTTGTAATGGCATCTTTTAATCCCGTCTTCTCTTTTGCATCCTCAAGACGATCTTTATATTTTTTAGTGTCTTCAAAATCAAGGGGGTCGAGTGAGGTCATGTTACGGTCCAACTCTTGGAATTCATTACCATCAAAAAGGAATGAAAAATAATCAATGGCTTCGATACCATTGTGATGTCCACAATTACCACAGACCCACAAATTGCCCTGATATTCATCAATGGATACAATCACTTTACATTTAGGACAGCCATGCCACAATCCATCCGGTGTTTCTTTCTTTTCTTGGGTTGGGGTTGTGATCCCTTCTTTCTGACGTTGAAACCAATCTGAAGACATAAATTTTTATTTAAGCAATTGAGATATCATTGTTCAAGTAGACGTCTTGAACTGTATTTAATAAATCGACCCCTTCCCTCCATGGTCTTTGAAATGCTTTTCTACCAAGAATTAAGCCTTGTCCACCGGCACGTTTATTTATTACCGCTGTGATTACTGATTCGGAGAGATCACTTGCTCCTTTTGATTCGCCTCCTGAGTTTATTAGACCAATTTTTCCCATGTAGCAATTTGCAACTTGATATCTCGTCAGATCAATTGGGTGGTCAGAAGATAATTCTGAATAAACATTCTGATGAGTTTTACCATGTTTAGTGGCATTATATCCGCCGTTATTAGTCGGTAATTTTTGTTTGATTATATCTGCTTGAATGGTCACACCAAGATGATTTGCTTGTCCTGTCAAATCTGCAGAAGTATGATAATCTACCCCATCAACCTTGAATCCAGAATTCCTGGTGTAACACCATAAAATAGTCGCCATTCCAAGTTCTCTTGCACGTTCAAATGCCTCTGAGACTTCTGATAATTGTCGGCGTGATTCTTTAGCACCGAAGTAAACAGTTGCTCCAACTGCAACTGCCCCCATATTCCATGCGTCTTCGACAGAACCATACATGGTTTGATCATATTGATTTGGATATGACAAAAATTCGTTGTGATTTAGCTTAACTATGAATGGTATTTTATGTGCATATTTTCGAGATACATTTGCTAGGACCCCAAAAGTTGAGGCAACTGCATTACACCCAGAATCAATTGCTAATTTGACAATATTCTCAGGGTCAAAATATAGCGGGTTCGGTGCAAAACTTGCTCCAGCTGAATGTTCAATCCCCTGGTCTATTGGAAGGATACTCATGTAACCAGTATTTGCTAGCCTACCCGTACCATAAAGTTGCTGCAAAGATCTAAGAGTTGGTATTCCACGATTTGTTCCTAAAAAATTATCATCAATAAAATTGCCAGATGGTAGATGAATTTGATCTTTAGTTATTGCGGTAGATTTATGCTCTAGAAGATATTTTGCTTGTTCTCCAAGTAATTCTTGAATTTTATCTATGGCCATGATGTCCGGTTCTGAGTTAATATTTTATATAAGTTGCAAACGTATTATTTTTCTTCCATATCAATGCTTATTTCTGAGATTTACTTCATTATTCTCCACATGAAATAGAGGTGCTATTTAAAGCAATTAAGATTTGTTTAGCATTGCTATTGTTTTTATTGGTGATTCAGATTTGAAAACAGCATTTCCTGCGACAAGTACGTCGGCTCCCTTTGTTTTTAGTATTGATGCATTATCTAAATTTATACCACCGTCAATTTCTATCTTAGCCCTACTTTTATTAATAGTAATCATCTCTTTTAAGATTTGAATTTTTTCAAAAGTTCTCGGGATGAATGATTGTCCTCCAAACCCAGGATTCACGCTCATTAAGCAAACAACATCAATATCATTTAAAACTTCACTCAATGTTTCTACAGGAGTATGCGGATTTAGGGCAACGCCAGCAAGCATACCTTCTGAACGAATTTCTTGAATGGTTCTGTGAAGGTGTTTTGATGCTTCAATATGAACGGTCAAAATATCAGCTCCAGCATTCTTAAATTCTTTAATATATCTTTCAGGTTCAGCAATCATTAAATGAACATCTAAAGGCTTTTGTGCATGTTTTTTAATTGCTTTTAAAACCGGTAGTCCAAAGGATATATTCGGAACAAATATTCCGTCCATTATATCAATATGGAACCATGCAGCTTCACTTGCATTAACCATTTCAATGTCACGTTGTAAGTTTGCAAAATCTGCAGCAAGTATTGATGGAGCTATCATGCGAATATTTTGATTCAAATTTAAATATAATTGAACGAACTTTCGGGTATTAATTCCAATCTAATGTTTTTAAAAAATCATTCAAAGCTCATTCTATCATTGCGTTCTAAAAAGATAAGATGGGAAAGAAAATTGTTTATCGTTGAAAATCCAAAAGTTTTACAAGAATTTATTTCTGAGAATTTTGAGATTATATTTTTATTTACTTTAAAAGATGGGGTTTTTAAGAATCACGCTAAGTCTATTATATTATCAAATGACCAATTGAAAAAGCATTCATCTTTAGATAATCCCCAAGAGTGTATTGCTATTGTGAAAATGCAAAGTTTCAAACCACATGCTGATTCATGGTCGATGATCCTAGATAGAGTCCAAGATCCGGGTAATGCTGGTGCTTTAATTAGACTGGCTGATTGGTTTGGATTGGATTGGTTGGCCATACCTCCTGGAACGGTTGACCCATACAGCTCGAAAGTAGTTCAGGCTAGTATGGGTTCCTTAGCTAGACTCCCACTGGTTTTTGAAAGTGATTCAAATCTTGATATTCTGCTAAGAAAGGAGAAGAGAATTATCGTTGTAGCAGATATGAAGGGGAAGTCGCCAAAAGATGCTTTAGTATCGAGCAAAGGGTGTTTGATTTTGGGTAATGAGGGTAGTGGTCCAAGCGATTTTTGGAAATCTCGTTGTGATCATTTTGTTTCGATTCAAAGATCTTCAAAAAGTAAGACAGAAAGCTTAAATGTAGCTACTGCTGCCGCAATTCTACTCTATGAAATAAATACTTAGCAGCAAGTATTACTCAAAAGTAAAAATCCAAGATATAACTTGTGTATTTAAAATCGGAAGAGCATCTGAATAATTGGTATTGTCATTAACTCTTAAATTACCTCTACCAAATGTCGCTCTCAACTGAGGAGATAATTTAAAATACTCAAAGTAAATGTCAACTCCGACGCCAATATCAATTCCAAAGTCACTTTGTTGCAACTTAAATATTCTATCATCAACGACCTTAGCTTTTGATGATAAATCTAAGGCGCCATAAAGACCCCCTAAAACGTACCAACGATGATTATCAATCCGATTTGTTTTCCACTTCATTTCTAGTGGAAATATTATTAATGCTGATTCCATCCTGCGCTCAATCCATTTTCTATTCCCATCACTTGGGTCAACAGAATCAAAGAAAAGCTTCCGCTCGCCTGATGTAAAGGTGGGTATGAACCGTAGATCAAGATTTTTACTTAAACGAATATTAGATACTATTCCAACTGTATAACCCAATTGTCGGCTAATCCTTACATTGTAAACATCCTGAGGCCATTGAATTTGAGTGCGATATGCAAAACCTAAATTACTTGTTCCAAGAATAAAGCCGAAGTGAAGCGGTTTTTGATCATATCGCGGAAGGTTAAGGGACCGATGCTGTCCAAAAGCATTTATGTTGATGCTTGAAAAAAGTAATATAAACAAAAGCAATCGCATTATCATAAGTATTTAACGATCAATTCTTTTTTGAAGTATAAGCAATGTAAAGTGTAGCGACTCCAAATGTCAATGGTTGGGACTTTATGTTCTTAAAGCTGAATTCACTCAGTTTTGACATAAATTTTTCTCCGTAGGGAAATGCGTCAACTGAAGCTGGTAAATAAGAATATGCAGAGGCATCTTTAGAAACCCACCTTCCTAATGTTGGCAAAATGTACTTGAAATAAAAGAAATAAAGTTGTTTAAATGGTGTTTTTTCTGGTTTAGAAAATTCAAGGATGGCTATGCAACCTCCAGGTTTAATAACCCTATTCATTTCAGATAATCCTTTTTCTAAATCCTCGAAATTCCTTACACCAAAAGCCACAGTTACGGCATCAAAGGAGTTATCGTCAAAGGGTAAATTCTCTCCATCTCCTATAATTAGATTTATACTTGAATCTAATTTGCGGCGGTATATTTTCTGTCTTCCAACTTCAATCATTCCAGAAGAAATGTCAATTCCTGTAACTTGAGAATTAGGAATTCCTTTATTTATTGAAATTGCTAAATCTGCTGTTCCAGTTGCCACGTCAAGAATTGAAGTTGCATCAGTTTTTTTTAAAAAATCAACTGTTTTCTTTCTCCAATTGATATCAATTCCAAGGGATAAAAAGCGATTTAGGAAATCATATCGTCTGGAAATAGAGTCAAACATCTCTGCAACTTGTTCTTTTTTCGACCCTTCTTTATGGTATGGCTTTACGATTTTCATTGGCAACAGATACTATCCAACTTGAACTTGTGCTTTGGGATATGTGTAATCATGGGATTCTTTTTTTCTTCTCGTTAAAGCAAAAGCCAAAGTTACTGTACCAATTCGACCAATTAGCATTGATATCATTAGAATTATTTTGCCAGCGGAGCTTAACTCTGAGGTTATACCCATTGATAATCCAACTGTACAGAATGCAGATACTTGTTCAAATATTATCCTAGTTAGTCCTAGATGTCCATCAGTAATTGTCAATAAAAATATTCCTAATAAAACCCCACCTAAAGTGAAAAGAAATACGCTAAGCGCTAGATTTAACATCTCAACAGGAATAGTATGTTTAAATAGCTCTACCCGTTTTCGTCCCCTGATTGTAGATATCGCATTAACTAATACCAATGTAAATGTTGATGTTTTGATACCTCCTGCTGTTGAACCTGATGCCCCGCCAATAAACATTAGAAACAATAATATTAATAGGGTAGGGAGAGCTAATTCTCCTATTTCTATTATATTGAATCCTGCAGTTCTTCCAATGGTTACTTGAATAAAGGATACGAATGCCTGACTCCCAATTTTCAATCCATCTAGTAGTTCTTTATTTTCCAATAATCCATAAATTAAAGACCCAAACAGAATCAGAACTATTGTCGAATAAAGAGAAATTTTAGAATTGACTTTTAAATGTTTCCAAGGGTTTTTTCTGCGTATTAGAACGGCCCGATATGAAAATAAGTCATGGATTGTTCCAAAACCTAAACCACCCAAAACAATTGTTGCAGCCATTATTGAAATAAATGAAAGATTTTGACTGATCAAAGGATGTGCCATGCCCTCTGAAAATAATGTAAATCCAGCATTATTAAATGCTGAGATTGCATGAAATATGCTAAAGAAAATTCTGTCGCCTATTTGCTCAAATTCATAGTCTCCCCATGAAAAAAACAATAAAATCGTTGCACCAATTTCAAATATAAATGAAAATCTAAATATTTGACGAATCAGAAGTGCTGATGATTCAAGTGAGTCAGAGCTATATTCCACTTGGATCAGACTCTTATACCGGGTTCCGATCCTCGAGTTTGCTAGAAGCGCAAAAATGCTAGCGAATGCAATGAAATTCAAACCCCCTAACTGGATTAGAATCATTACCATAATTTTCCCTTTAAAGCTTAAAAAATCTGCAACATTGATAATATTTAATCCTGTCACACTGACTGCAGAGACACTGGTAAAAGATGCTTCATAAATACTCATTCCAACCCCGCTTTTTGTCATTTCGGGCATCAATAAAAAAAGTGTACCTAGAGAAGTGATAATAAGAAAACTAGAAACTAAAAGAGCAGGTGGGCTTAATTTTAGATATGGTAGGAGTCTACTTGCTTTTCCGGTTTCTAAAGCCACAAAAACTAAGAAATAGCCTTGAATCAATAACATCATGAATTGGTCAAGCTGTTTTAATCCGAGTTGAGTTCCCAGAGAGGATACTATTTCAATATTAAAAAGATTTATGCATAAAATGTTAATTGTCATGTATACAATTAGGCCACTTTCCCATTTGGAATTTTTAATATATTTCAGTGGTGAAAATGAGTAAAAAAGTTCAACTATAAATTTAAAAATATAAAATCCAATAGTGCTTTTAAGCAGGAGGTTTATCACTATGCTTTCATCCTTAGACAAGGAAAACCCATGACTATAAATGAGCGATGCAACTGCAGTTATGGACAGCGGAACACTTAAATAGCGAAATAATTTTATAACAATTGGTTTACTGCTATAAATCCTCAGGTTAATCCATTCACGGATTATAAATAATATTTTGCGATTTGAATCATTCACTTAATTTGATTTAATTGAAAGTAAGGTGGTGATTATACGCTCACCTGCTTTTTTAAGATTCTCTTCAGAGGCAGCATAGCTAAATCTTATATATCCGTCAAGTCCGAATGCCTCACCTGGAACAGATGCTACACCTCCATCTAAAATTGCCATGCATAGATCTGATGCAGTTTTATAATTTTCATTTAAGTAGTTTGAGGCATCTACGAAAAGATAAAATGCTCCAGCTGGTTCGATAAAATTTAAATATTTTGCCTTATTGAGAATATTCGCCAATATTTTTCTTCTAATTGTAAAATCCTCAACCATGTATGAAACTTTTTCTGGCCCAGCAAGAACTGCAGCGATTGCAGCTCGTTGGGCGATACTGGAAGCCCCACTTGTAAACTGACTTTGAATTTTCTCACATGCTCTTGCTAATGTTTCAGGAGCACCCATGAAGCCTATTCTCCATCCAGTCATGGCAAATCCTTTTGAAAGACCATTTACTGTGGCAACTCGATCTTTCATACCTTCAAATGAGGCCATACTGACATGCTTTTCCCCATAGCTGATGTATTCGTATATCTCATCACTAATCACCCAAACTTGCGGATGTTTTTTAAGAACAATAACAAGAGATTTTAGCTCGTCTTCAGAGTACATAGCACCACTCGGATTATTGGGGCTCGAAAAGATCATTAATTTTGTCTTTTTTGTTATTGAATCTTCTAATTGAGCTGGTGTTATTTTAAATCCCTGATCTAATCCTGCTTTTGGAGAAACAATATTGCCTCCAATAAATTTAACCAGGTCCGCATATGAAACCCAGTACGGAGCTGGTATTATAACATCATCTCCTTGGTTAACAATTGCTAAAACTATATTCGCTATCGACTGCTTAGCTCCAGTGCTTACAATTATTTGATTCGGCTGATAAGAAAGGTTATTATCTCTTTTAAATTTTTCTGAAATGGCTTGCCTCAGGTCTAGATATCCTGGAACAGGCATATAATGGGAATAATTTTCATCAATACCTCTTTTACCCGAAGTTTTAATAAAATCTGGAGTATCAAAATCAGGTTCTCCCAGACTTAGACTGATTATATCATGTCCTGCTTCCTGCAGTTCACGACTTTTTTTTGTCATTTCAATAGTCATAGGCACTGCCAAAGACTTGACTCGGTTAGATAGAAAAAGCATGTGTGTAAAAGTATGAATTGCCAGTAAATGGCCGATATTTGTTTTATGGATATTTTTTTGGATACTTTTCGCACGATTTTCCCCTCTATTCTAATTCTGATTGTAGTTTATTTAATGATGTCAAGTTTTTTAGAAAATGAGGATAAGAGAAGACGAAACGAAAGAGTCAGAGCTACTCAAAAGCAATCACTTCCCATTAGAATGCAGGCTTATGAGCGTTTAGCATTATTCCTGGAACGAATTAGTCCAAATTCTCTATTGATAAGAGTTAAAGCGGGTAATCTTACAAATCAAGAGTATTTGCTTCTCATTCAACAGAATATAAGAAATGAGTTTGAACACAATCTTAGTCAACAAATATATGTTTCGGATAGAATGTGGGAGATGGTTGTTGCTTCAAAGAGTACAATGGTTTCAATTGTAAATACTGTTTCCGCTGATCTTGGTCCTGAAGCAAGTGGCGCTGACCTTAGTAAAGCTATTTTAAAGGCATGCATGCAAATGGGAAATATACCGTCTAAGTCCGCTTTAAACTATTTGAGGCAAGAAGTTATCGAGGAGTTTTAAGGATCTCAATAAATTCTTTGATAAAAATATCTGAGGCTTTTTCAGGTGTTATGGAGCCATTTATAATTTGATCTTTCAGTGATTTATTAATGTCATTAAAATGTTTTTCCTGCATAATTTCATGAATAATTTGAGATCTACAATTTTTATCGAATGCAATTTCATTCTGTTTTTTTCTTCTAAAATCAAGGTATCCGTCATGCATTCTGTGTCTGCAACATTTTTCAATTAGCTCTAATAGATTATCAACTCCTTGATTCTCTAAAGCACTTATTGAAATTGCCGGAACTAACCAACCATCTTCATGTGAAAATAAGTGTAATACATTCTTAAAAAAACCTAATGCTATTTTTGCAAGGTTTTTTTGTTCTCCATCGGCTTTGTTAACGGCTAAAATATCTGTGCGTTCAATAATTCCGCGCTTTATTCCTTGAATTTCATCTCCTGCGCCCGGTAAAGCAATTAGTACAAAACAGTCAACAAAATCATCAATTGCAATTTCATTCTGACCAACACCTACTGTCTCTATTATTATTCTATTGTATCCTGCTGCCTCGCAAAGGCAAATTATTTCTCTAGTACTATTTCCAACACCACCTAGTTGACCTGATGATGATGATGGTCTTATAAAAGCATTATGTTCTTTAGATAATTTCTCCATTCTTGTTTTATCTCCAAGTATGCTTCCCCCACTATTAGGACTGCTTGGGTCAAAAGCTAGTACTGCTATTTTATAGCCACTTTCAATGTAATTATTCCCTAATTGCTCAATTAAAGTACTTTTCCCCACTCCTGGATTCCCCGTTATGCCAATTCTAAAGCTAATATTTTTACTTTTTGGTAATGACTGAAGTAAATTATTTGCTAAAGTTCGATCAGATGCTTTTCTGCTTTCTACCAATGTAATTGCCTGAGAAAGTACAGAACGGTCACCTATTTGAATCCCTCTGACTAATGAGTCAAGTCCTAAAGAAGTTTTAGATAAAGGTTTTGCATTTGGATTTATAGACATAATTAAAACCTATCGTTTAATGCAAGATCTAATATTTTCGTAGCTGATTCCGAAATAGGACTTCCAGGTCCAAAAATTGCAACTACTCCCAGAGAAAATAAAAAATCATAATCTACCCTCGGAACAACACCGCCAACAATAATTTGAATATCTGAGCGATTGAAATTTTCAAGTGATTGAATCAATTCAGGAACCAGTGTTTTATGCCCGGCAGCAAGAGATGAAACTCCAATCCAATGGACATCATTTTCAATAGCTTGTTTTGCAGTTTCATCAGGAGTCTGAAACAATGGCCCGAGATCAACATCAAAACCAATATCCGCAAAACTGGAAGCTACAACTTTAGCACCTCGATCATGACCATCTTGACCCATCTTAGCTATTAGAATTCTGGGGGGTCTTCCTTTACGCTGGAAAAACAACGAACTCATTTTTTTTGCTTTAATAAAAGCTGGGTCTTTGGCATTTTCTTTTTTATACACCCCTGAAATTATAGAATTATTTGCTTTGTAACGACCAAATACGGATTCTAAAGTACTACTGATTTCGCCAAGTGTTGCTCTGAGTTCTGCTGCATTAATAGCTTTTTCTAACATATTCCCCTTTTTATTTTGGGCACAGATCCTTAAGTCTTTTAGAGCCGCTGTAACGGCATCATTATCTCTTGATTTTTTTAAGAAATTAATTTGTTTTAATTGGGATTCACGGACTTTGGAGTTATCAACTTGGCGAATCTCAAGCGTTTCAACTTCTTTTCTTTGAAATGCGTTTACACCAACAAGTATTTCCTTTCCAGAGTCCAATCTGGCTTGTTTAATGGCTGCAGATTCTTCGATACGAATTTTCGGAAGACCTAACTCAATTGCTTTTGTCATGCCTCCAGCATCTTCTATTTCTTTAATTAATCTCCTTGCATCAGATAATAATTCGGAAGTTCTTTTTTCAATAACTATACTTCCTCCAAAAGGATCTACGAAATTCAAAAGTCCAATTTTTGATTGTAAATGAATTTGAGTTTCTCGGGCAATCATTGCTGAATACTCTGTTGGTAGAGCTATTGCCTCGTCTAAAGCATTTGAATGTAGAGATTGAGTACCTCCAATTACAGCCGACAAAGCTTCAAAAGCTGTCCTCGAAATATTGTTAAGCGGTTGCTGCTCAGTTAAACTCCATCCGCTAGTTTGACAATGAGTTCTTAGGGCACTACTTTTCGGATTTTTTGCTCCAAATTTTTCAATAATTTGCGTCCATAATACTCGCGCTGCTCTAAGCTTTGCGATTTCCGTAATAAAGTCCATTCCAATGCCCCAAAAAAAACTTATCCTTGGTGCAAAATCATCTATTTTTAGTCCTGATGATAGGCCTGTTTTAATGTACTCAATTCCATCGGCTAAAGTGTATGCTAATTCGATTTCAGCAGTAGCTCCTGCTTCTTGCATATGATATCCTGATATGCTTATACTATTAAATTTGGGCATTTTTCTACTGGTAAATTTAAAAATGTCACCGATTATTCTCATACTATCTACCGGCGGATAGATGTATGTATTTCTTACCATAAATTCTTTTAAAATATCATTTTGTATCGTTCCAGTAAGTTTACTCATTTCAACTCCCTGCTCTTTACCCGCAACAATAAAAAAGGCGAGTATTGGAATCACGGCGCCATTCATTGTCATGGAAACGGACATTTCGTCTAATGGTATTCCATTAAAAAGTCGTTTCATGTCTTCAACACTATCGATTGCTACTCCTGCTTTACCTACATCACCAGTAACTCTTGGGTGATCACTATCATATCCTCTGTGAGTTGCTAGGTCAAATGCAACACTCAATCCTTTTTGCCCAGCTTTTAAGTTTTTTTTATAAAATGAATTACTTTCCTCTGCTGTAGAAAATCCAGCGTATTGTCTAATCGTCCATGGCCTGCTCGTATACATTGTTTTGTAGGGTCCCCGTAAATAAGGAGGTTCCCCTGCATCGTCCGATTCATGTGAGAAACGTTGTTGCTCATTCATTATCACAATTTTTTATTTTGAATTTCTTCAATTAATGAATGATTCGAAGTCCATTTAGCTATTTTTATTTCCGCGGCTAAAATTATTTTTTGTGACCATTCATCTAGAAGGTAAGAGCCTTTTAAAATATCTCTTTCTTTGGCGAGCCCAGTTTCATAAGCAAGGATTAGGAATTGATCTCGTGCCCATTGTTTTGCTTTTGAACTCATTTCCACAGGATGAATAATAATTTCATCACAACCACCTAGCCATAACGACTGCGCTTCTATACCTCTTGCGATTAACTGTTTAGGAGGGTCTTTTTCAATATTTGATGATGTTTCTCCACAAATCCATAAAGATGAATGAATCCTTTTATTTTTCCTTAAAATAGAATTCCATAAAATTCGAATAGCTTGAGTCATTGCTATTGTTTCGAGGTAATTGCTGTAAGATCTTATAAAGATTATACATCTATCCGACTTCTCCCACCCTATTATATCCAACTGAACTATTAGACTTGATATTGCAAAGGCAACTTGATCGACAGAATTATCTCTGTAGATTGAATCTGCATGAGAGCAGATTGTTCGAACATTTTTTGGGATGTTGAGATTTGATTCCATGATACATTTCTCAGGGAAATCCAAGAACCAATTCCCTCTTGCTATAGCATTTTTAGGGAGATCAAAGTTCAAGCTACCATGCCACTCACTTGGGTTTTGAGAATCAGGAAGAGATTTAATTGATTCTGATATTAATTCTGGATCTACATGACCTTTAAAATGAATTGGACAAATATCAAGTCGTATTTCCCCCAAAATAGTTGGTAGGTCCTTGTGGCTTTTTATTTGAATCATTAGAGATGACGCACCATTGTTCAGGGCATTTAATGCAATGGAGTTAGATTCTTCTATATTTTTAGTGGCGTCGATTATCTCAATATAATTTTTATGGGAAAAAGGAGATTTGGCCCCTGTCCATGGGTGAAAGGTATTTCCTGACTTTTTCCCTATTATTGGCAAAGTCAGACCATTTGGTAGAATAATATTATCACTCACTCTTAATCTTTTAATGGCTCCACTAAAATTACCTGCTCCCCAGGTTTATGCATCCAGAAAGTTTCTCTTGCAAATCGTTCTAATTTGTTAGGGTCTGAGGAAAGTGCTTCAATTTGATTTTCAGTATTTTTAAGTTCTTTTTTGTAAAAATTAATTCCATCTTCTAATGCCTTTAGGTTGGAATCTAATTCGTACTGAATCAAAACGGAACTCCTATCAATAAAAATCATCCAAAAGGAGAAAAAAACTGTTGCTAGAAAGTATTTGTTGGTTAGACGCCTCCACCATTTAGATTTCAGCAAAAGTTTCAACCGATTCATACTCAAAAATACAAATATTAAAGTTCTGAGCGTTTAGTATAGTTGTTGCTTTACAAATTGCTTATAAATCCCATTTTCCAAATTCATCAGATCTTCATGACATCCTAACTCTAAGACTTGACCATCTTTTATAAAAGCAATTCGATCAGCATTTCTTACTGTTGAAAGCCTATGGGCAATAATTATACTTGTCCTGTCAGTCATGAGCCGTTCGAGTGCCTCTTGAACAATGGATTCACTCTCTGAATCAAGAGAAGAAGTCGCTTCATCCAAGAGTAAAATTTTCGGATCTTTCAACATTGCCCGTGCAATAGCAATACGCTGTCTTTGACCCCCACTGAGTTGGACTCCTCTTTCTCCTATTTCAGTATCAATGCCATCTGGAAATTTATTAATGAACTCCATCGAGTTTGATTTATTCGCAGCATCAACTATTTCTTTTTCTGATGCATTTGGATTACCGTAAAGAATATTCTCTTTTATACTTTGACCAAAGAGAATTACCTCTTGCGGCACCCAAGCCATTTTTTTTCTTAGAAATGATTTCGAATATTCAGATGCTTGTTTTCCATAAAAAAAAAGATTGCCATTTTGCGGTTCTTGAAATCTTAATACTAGCTGCATTATTGTGGACTTTCCAGCGCCGCTAGACCCAACAATTGCAATCTGTTCACCTTGGTTCACTTCAAGGCTAAAATTATTTAAAACGGATAAATTCGGTCTTGATGGATAAGCGAACTTTATTTCTTTAAAAGAAACAATAGATGCGTCTATGTCTATTTTTTTCGCAATATGATTATCTATTCTGCTATCCTCTTCGATATCTTGATCAAGCATTTCTAAAATTGCTTCAGTAGCACCTACAGCTTTTTGAAGACGAGCGTATACATCAGCGATTCCACCCATAGAACCACCAATAAAACCTGAATATATAACAAAACTAAAAAGCTGCCCTGGATCCAATTCCCCAGTTGCAATTAAACTTGTGCCTTTCCATACTACCAATACTAATGCTCCAAAAAGACCAAGAATTAAAAAGCTAGCAAATCCACCTCGTAAAATCCCACCTTTAATTGCTAGATTGGCTACACGCTGTGTTGATTTTTTATACTTAGAGCGCTCCCTATTTTCACTAGTAAATGCTTTAACCGTGGCAATCGCAGATAAACTTTGTTCAACAATAATATTACTTGAAGCGGATGCGTCTTGAACTGATTTTGAGAATTTTCTAATTCTACTACCAAATATTATTGCTAATAAAATTATGAATGGAAGGACAGTTAGCATAAAAAAGGTCAGTTTCACAGAAGTATATGCTAACAATGCCATTCCTCCCACAATTATTATTAATTGTCTTATGAATTCTGCCAGAGTACTTGTGAAAGTTTCTTGAAGCACTCCAATATCAGATTGTAAGCGGTTGGTTAATTCACCTATTCTTTTACTGTGAAAAAATGAAATTGGCAAATCAATGAGATGGCTATACATCCCTTGCCTTAGAGAAGCTAAGGCATTTTGAGCAACACGTTCAAAAAAAAGAATTCTCCCGAAACTAAAAATAGCTTGGGAAAGCAATAAAACTCCCAGAGTCAAAGCTATTCCATCAATTTTTTCAGGAGATTTTTGCGCTGCGTCAACTAAATCGCCGAGAAAAGAAGGGAAGGCTAGAGCTGTTCCAGACGATAAAATCAAAAATACCATTCCAAATAAAAACTCAGCTTGAAATGGCTTTATGTAAACGTACATTTTACCGATGCCCCTTAAAGCCTGCCTTGAAATTTTTCTTTTATTAGTGTGAGACCCAAAATTTCTACTCACTTTATTTCTTATTCTTGTCTTGAAAGTCTAGAGACTTTATTCCTAGTTTTTTAAGTAATCTTTTTGCTTGAATTTTTATGCCCTCTTTCACCTGAGTTGCAATGCTTTTATAAATACTATCATTTGGGCGTGGAATAAATCTGGAGTCGCTGTATTTAAAGCCTTCACCAATTTCTGTGTAGTAATAAGCATAAAAGCTTTTTCGACTTTCCCCTTCAGGAATATTGATGGATTTATATCCATGCGGGCTATTTTCATCAGTAAGGAAGATAATAGCTCGGTTAAATAAAGGAGAGATAGAATGTTCGCATTTTGACATATCGGGATTCCAAATTTCTAAATTGCCTCCATATTCTTCTTTCCAATTTTTATTCAAATAAATAAGTAAATTTATACGTCGCCACATTTCTGATTTTGGATCAAAATTTACATCAATATGAACATCAACAAAGCTACCATTTCCGCCTTGATGGATTCCAGATCCAAGAGAATTATTAGGGGTAACAAGTTCAGGTATTCCAGTGAGTTTGCTCATCCAGTTTAGAAACTCCTTTCCCTGAATCATTTCCCTGACTTCAGTGAACGAAGGATCCCATCGCTCGAAATGATAATCTTCAACTTTATTTTCATTTAGGCTCTTCCTCTTGACTTTTAAAGAACTTAAAGCAGGAAATTTTGAATATAGTTTATCTGCTATTTCAGCAACAAGAAAGTTGTCTAGCACAACGAATTTACAAGGAGATCTAGATTTAAAATCACTTGATATTGATGAAATTGAATCTATGTGTTGGGGATTAATCTGCATATCTCCGGCGTAAAAGAAAATATAAAATTTTTGGTGAAAGTCGATGCAAAGGAAGTGCTAAACCTTCAATTCCAGTATAAATTTTATGAAATCGTCTTGTTTTACTGAATCTATAAATTTTCTTAGCTAGTTTTTCAGGACTCATTCCTTTTTCTTGAGCTCTTCCAATTTTATTCAGTTTTTCTCCATTTGAGGTTAAAGCAGAACTCATAATTTTAGTTTTAATGTTTCCAGGGCTGATAATTTGAACTTTAATTGGTGAGTTATAAAGTTCTTCCTTCAAGGATTCCATGTAAATCTTCAATGCGGATTTACTTGCTGAATAAGCAGCTAAATTGCGCTGACCAAACTGACTTGCAATACTCCCGATGCAAATAATTCTGCCAAACCCTTTTTTCTGCATTTTAGGTAGAAGCAATTTTATCGTTTGAATTGGTGACCAAAAGTTTAAGTTAAAAATTTTGTTTTCAACTTCAATTTTAGTGTCCCGCACATTTCCCCATTGAGCGATTCCGGCATTTAGAATCACAGTATCAATTCCTTGATGAATTTCCCATAGGTTTGAAATTAATTGTGGTAATTCATCTAATTTTTCAAGGTCTGCAATTAAAATTGTGACATTTTTAGGCTTTGAACAAGAGGAAATAACCTTTTCTAGTCTTTGTTTTGATCTTGCTGTGGCAATAACATAATGTCCGGAATTACAGTATTGACGGACTAATGCCGCTCCTATTCCTGATGACGCTCCGGTAATCCAGACTACTTGCTTCATATTTCAAAGATATCTATATGTGTAAGTTGAAAAAATTGAAATATATTTGCCGCCCGAATAAGTACTATTAAAAATGAAACGCACATACCAACCTTCAAAACGAAAGCGCAAGAATAAACACGGTTTCCGTGAACGCATGGCTTCAGCTAATGGACGAAGAGTCCTAGCACTAAGAAGAACACGTGGACGAAAAAGCTTGACTGTCTCAGATGAAAGCAATCATAAGGGTTAATGCGTCTAAAAAAAA
>TARA_B110000483_G_scaffold242268_1_pt1 | contig 21991 bp, 24 predicted proteins | sample TARA_B110000483 | Tara Oceans TARA_B110000483 (sample SAMEA4398176) | marine metagenome | biome: Polar Biome; feature: [SRF] surface water layer (ENVO:00010504); material: water (ENVO:00002006), including particulate matter (ENVO:01000060) such as... | depth 5 m
TACAACTAAATTTGACCGTAATGTAAATATCTAGAGATAAATGGAAAATAATTCTTAAAATGAGTTTTACAGAAATTTAGTATTTTGTTACTTTTGTTCCTTTTTTTCTTTATGTATAAAATACAAATTTCTAGCGTATATAAGTACACCAACAGATTGCCCTGCAATTATAACTGGATCTTGTCTCCATAGCGCATAAGTTAATAAAACTAATCCCCCAGAAATAGAGAAATACCAAAATGCGACAGGTATGACTGAACGGCCCGCATTTTCACTTGTTAGCCATTGAATAATAAAACGAGCCGCAAATAACGCTTGACCACCAAAACCAATGATTATCATGATTTTTTCAGGATGGTTATTTAAATAATATCCCAAAAAAGGAAATATACTTATTAATAACGTATTAAAACTTATTGCAAATGCCTCAATATGTGAAGAAAGATATGCTATAAAATCCATCTAGACTTCCTTATCACTTTTTAAAATTTCTTCAAAAATAAAATCTTTAGGCGACCTTTTTATTAACCACATAACTCCTAGGATATCGAATATACCAACTAGTAGTCTTCCAAAATTTGTATAATTAGAAAGTCCTATTGTTCTCTCTCTATGGTTAACATTATATTCTAAAACTTTTCCACTTTCTCTTAATACTAAAGCTGACATAAATCTATGCATATGATTAAAGTAAGGAAGCATTAAGTATAAATCTTTATGAAAAACTTTAATCCCACAACCTGAATCAGAGTGAGTATCTTTAATAAGATTTAATCTACAGAATCTAGCAAAAGATGATGCCCATAATCTTGATTTACTATCTTGTCTATTAATTCTCACACCACCAATTAAGGTTAATTCTTTTTTAGTTTTTATTAAATCAATCATTCCTGGTAAGTCAGCTGGATCATTCTGACCATCTCCATCCAATGTTGCGATTAAAATGCCCTTAGATGATCTGATGCCTGATCTTAATGCTGCTGATTGCCCTTGACTAGGTTTGTGTATTAACAACCTTAATTTATTATTAACCTTTAATAACTTTCTTAATTCTTTTTGAGTGTTATCGTTTGAACCATCATCAACATATATTATTTCATAATTTATTTTTTGAAGAGCTTTATCAATTTCTTCAATCAGGGGAGCTATATTACCTGATTCATTTTTGACAGGGACAATAACAGAAATATCAATTGTAGATTTCATATTTATTTCATTTTAAAAATTTAATTAAAACAATTCAATAGCTTTATTACTACCTAACGTCAAATGTTTGATTTCTAAAAATATGAATTTTGACATGTTTGCCCTTAGCAATATTATAACCTTTAATGATATCTTCTGTTTTAACTGATAAGTTTATTTCCTTTGATTTATCTAGAAATTCTTCTAAAGCTTGAGCTTCTACTAAGCCTATATTTTTATTACCCTCAGCCATGAAAATTGCAACTTCTTGGGGGCTTGATAACATTATTTCACCATTAAATAGAAATACTAAACTTGGTTCATGGTAACCTGCTGAAGCTACAGCATCAGGTTTTATAGTTTGAATTTTTTTTATAATTAATTTACTTGGATATAAATAATCTAATTTAGGAAATATAAATTGATAATTAATTATGTTAAACATACATGCAAAAGCTATAATTAATAAAGGTATGTTATAAACGGATTTTTTTAGTAAAGTAGGGACTTTTTTGAATTGAGTAATTAAAATCAAACTTAATGAAAATATTATAATTGTAATTATAAATACTAATATTGACCCAATCAAAATAGTTGAATCTTCATTATAATTGAACTTAAATGAAAAATACAAAATAGAGCTACCTAAGATCAGGCCACCAAAACCAAAGATAATTGAAAGTGTTAATATTAATTTATGAAAAATGTTATTTTTAATATTTTGAATTTGGGACTGAGAATGAAAAATACTTCCTAGAGACAATATTGTTATAGCAGGCAAAATAGGTAACGAATAATGGATTAATTTAGTTGGTACAATTTCAATTAAAAACCAAAACGGAATTATCCAACAAATCAAAAATTGAACTACTAAATTAGATTTATTATTTAAGAAAAATATTATCGATCCAGGAATTATCATAGCTAAAGGCCATAATGTTATAGATAACATTATTAAATGCATACCTGGCCATGCACCATGTCCTTCTTGACCACTTTTCAATTTACTAAAAAAGTCATCATTAAATGCTTTTTCTATAAACAATCCCTGTGTTGCCTCATTTATAGCTATTATCCAAGGGAGTATAATAATAGAACTAACTATGATTCCTAGAAGTGGGTTAAGTGATTTTAATAAAGAAAAATCTTTCTTAACAAAACAAAAAGATATAGTAGTTAGAGATAAAATCACAATTGATAACGGCCCTTTTACTAAAATTCCAAATGCAAAAGCAATCCAAATCACTAAAGGGTACCAGAATTTAATTTGGGCTAAAGAACCTTTTTTCAAAATCAGCTTTAATAAATAATACTGTTGAACACATATCAAGGCTAATAAAGTTGCATCAGTTTTAGCCAAATGTGCTTCACCTATAAAAACAAAACTTGATCCAAAAAACAACACTACAATCAAGGATTGATAAAAAGGGAAAATTAGCCGAGTTAATAAACCTATAAAAATTAGTGATATTAATGAAAATATAATAGAAGGAAAACGAAAAGAGGAAATTTTTGTTTCACCAAATACATTCGCAGAGAGTGCTTGTATCCAGTATATCCCAACAGGTTTCTTTGCTCTCAACTCGTCTTGAAATTTAATATTAACAAAATCATTGGTCTGTATCATTTGTCTACTAGCTTGAGCAAACCTAGCTTCATCTCTATCAATTGGAGGAATAGTATTTTGTCCTGAGAAAAGAGCTATTAAAGTTAATAACAAAATCCCACAAATACATGAGAATCTAAATTTATTTAATTTCTCAAAAAAATTTTTAATATTTATTAAATTCATTTACATATATTCTCATCACTATTAATTAAGAAATAACATAGTTTCAAAATAATGTTACGATTTTGTAACCAAATAATATAATTGATTGAGGAAATTAAATGGATTATGACATTGATAAAGAAATCATTGGTTTTTGTAGTGATAAAAAAATTTCTTCTATTCCACTATATATTATTAAAGATCTAAAGAAATTAGAAACAACTACACTAATTTCTGAAAAACAAAAAATATTTTTGAACTCAGCTTTTTCATTAAAAAGAGAATCTGTGGGTTTTTTTCCTAATTTAGATAATACAGTTGGAGGTGCTATAGTTTTAATTGATCAATCAAACGAGCCCCGAAAAAGTATAATAGATCAAGTAGCAAAACTATCATCAAAATTACCTAAAAAAAAATGGCATATAAAATTTATAGACGAACTCAATGATGACCAAATCTTTAATTTTTTACTTGGTTGGGGACTTGGTTTTTATAAATTTAACATAACAAAAAAGAAAGAAAAAAATATCTTAAATAATACATTATGTATTAACCAGATTAACAGAATCATTAAAAATGATAAATGGAAACAATGTTTAGCAGAATTGAAAAGTATTTTTCTTGCAAGAGATCTTATAAATTTACCTCCCAACATGTTGACTCCACAAAATTATGAAAAAATAGTTAAAAGTTGTTTAAAAAAATTTTCTCCACTTATCAATGTTTATAAAGGCAAAGAACTTGAAAAAAACTTTCCTTTAATTAATTTAGTTGGCCGTTCATCTGAAAACAAACCAATGCTTTTAGATGTAAAATGGACTAAGTCTAAAAATAATAATTTTCCTAATATCACTCTCATCGGAAAAGGTGTTACCTTCGATAGTGGTGGGCTAGATATAAAGCCTTCTAATGGAATGCTACTAATGAAAAAAGATATGGGTGGGAGTGCTATTGCGTTTGGTATAGCACATGCACTGATGGAAATAGACTGCAAAATTAACTTGAGATTACTTATACCGTTAGCTGAGAACTCTATTTCTGAACGTTCAATGAGACCTCTGGATATTGTATACGCAAAAAATAAGATACCTGTTGAAATAGGGAACACTGACGCAGAAGGTAGATTGTTGTTAGCAGACACGTTATCATTTTGCCAAGAAACACAAAAAGAAAATGATTTTATCATAGATTTTGCTACTTTAACGGGCGCCGCAAGAGTCGCTTTAGGAACTGAATTGCCTGCTTTATTTACAAATAATAAAGATTTAGGAAACAGAATTATTAATGAAGGCATAAAGCAGATTGATCCAATGTGGGAACTACCATTATTCGAACCATATGAGAGATTTTTAGATACTAAATATGATGCTGTAAGCAGTACCGGATCTTCTAATACAGGTGGAGCTATTACTGCAGCATTATTTTTAAAAAAATTTATATATCCTAAAACAAAATGGGCTCACATTGATTTAATGGCATGGAATACAACTGATCGCCCTGGTTTTCCAATTGGAGGTGAAGCAATGGGATTAAGGAACATAGTCAATATGATTTTAAATTATTCTAAAGAAAAATTATAAATTCTTTAATTATTTTAGAATAGATAGCGCAGCTTGATAGAGATCTTTGTTATTAGACGCTAAAGCTGAAAAAGTAGACTTCTTATTTGGTAATAAAGATAATTCATTACCTTTCCAATCAGTAATTATTAAACCTTGTGATTTAAGTACTGGCACGAGTGGTATAATATCATATGAGGAGAGTCCCTCTTCCACAACTAAATCTAAACCTCCATTGGATAAAAGGAGATAATTATGACAATCTCCTGACCATACATTTCTTAAAGTATAACCTAATAAATCTTGAAATTTTTGCTTACCATAATCTGAAAATAAATCAGGGTCCGTTGATGCAATAGTAGCTTCAGATAAAGAACTAAGTTTACTTTTTTTTGGCAAAAACATAGATTTATTAAAAAAACAACTCGACTGATAGCCAAGCCATCGCTCATTAAGAGCTGGAAAATCTACTAAACCAATTAAAGGCTCTCCTTTAAAAGCTAAACCAATTAATGTACCCCATAATGGTCTTCCAATTATGTAACTTCTTGTTCCATCTATTGGATCTATAATCCAAGTATAATCAGACTCTAAAATTGTAGATTCATTTTCCTCAACTACTATATTATGATTAGGAAATTTTTTTTTAATTAAGTTGATGATAACTTTTTCAGCATTTATATCAAATTCAGTTACAGGACTACTGTCTAATTTTTTTTTAATATTTAAACTAGATTTAAAACCATTCATGGTAATTTTTTTTGCAGCATCCGCTAATAAATAAATAAAGTCTGATATTTCTATTAGTTCAGCATTATTCATCATATATACCTAGGTTAAAATATGAAGACAGTTCAATTCTTTATTTAGAGGGCAAAGGAACAACTTTATCAGATTTTGTTCTTAACCAAGCAACTAAGTTAGCTCTATCTTGAGTTTTAGTAAGACCTGCATAGTTCATTTTTGTACCTTTAGCGTAAAGCTTTGGTTTATATAAGAACTTATTTAGTTCTTCATATGACCATTTACCGGTAAGTGCTGATAAAACTTTTGAATATTTAAACTCTGCCTTACCCTGATCTTTATTTACTATATCATATAAATTTGGTCCCACTTTATTCGCTCCGCCAGAATTAAATCCATGGCAGGCAATGCACTTTTTTGCTATTTTTTGTCCAGCTTCTATATTTGCTCCAGCAAGAAGGGCAAGGATAGGTTCGATTATTATTTCTTTAGTATCTTTTAAACTTGAAGGAGCTTTATCAGCAACTTCAATAGGATATGAGTTTGATAGTCCTGTATTAGGATTAACTAAAACGCCACCTAATTTACTAAAGGCCATTATTAACAAAACACTAGTTAAAAGAGCTGCGGCAATTTTATTAAATTTAAGAGCGTCCATAAATTAACCTATTATAAAAAATTTGATCAAGTGTTTAAATATTTACATGCAAGATTGCGAATCTTCAAGTATAATTATTGTTAAATTTATAATTGATATTATTTCAGATATTAAACTTAAGATAATTTTTAAGAAAGTAACTTTAAATGAGTTTTTCAGACTGTATTATAATAATTCCAGCTCGAATAGGCTCATCACGTTTACCAGGCAAGCCTCTATTAAAAATAAATGGGGTGTCTATGATAGTTCACGCCTATAATTGTGCCAAAAGCGCATTTCTTGGAGGACCAATTATAGTAGCAACTGACGATCATTTAATAGCAAAAGAAATCACTGATAATGGTGGATTAGCTATTATGACTTCTGACAAACATGTCAGTGGATCTGATAGAATTTTTGAAGCTTTAGAAAAATATGATCCAGAAAAAAAATATAAAAAAATTATTCACTTACAAGGTGATCTTCCAAATATTTCAGGAAATTTGATACAAAGTTTAGCTAAAGCTATTGATGATAAAAAAAAAGATATTGTGACAGTAGTAGTAAAAGCATCACCCGATGAATATAATGATCCTTCAATAGTAAAAGTAGCAATAGCTTTTGGAAAAGAAAATCCGAGTATAAATGATTTGGGAAAAGCTATTTATTTCAGCAGAGCTTGTATCCCCTCAGGAAACACAGATATATGGCATCATATTGGTATTTACGCATGGCAAAGAAAAGTTTTAAATAAGTTTGTAAACCTTCCCGCTTCTCCGTTAGAAAAATCTGAACGATTAGAGCAATTAAGGGCAATTGAAATTGGTATGAATATTCACACGATTGTAACGTCTGAACATCCTATTGGAGTAGATACTGAATCAGATTTAAAAAAAGTTAAAAAATATTTCGAAGACATATCTTAAATTTAAAGATAAGAATAGAGAGTATTCTATTAATTATAAATATAGAAAATTAAGAGGCATATTAATGGAAAAAATAGATGATAAAATGGTTGTAGCATTTCAAGGAATGCCCGGAGCTTATTCTAATATGGCTTGTATAGCTTATTTTAATGATGTCAAAACTCTTCCATGCAACTCATTTGAAGATATGCTCAACGCAACTAAAAATGGTGATGCTGAATATGCAATGGTACCTGTTGAAAATTCTTTGGCCGGAAGAGTTGCTGACATTCATCATCTAATACCTGAAAGTGGACTATTTATAATTGGAGAACATTTTCAAAGAGTAAATCATCAATTATTAGGATTACCAACTGCAAAAAAAGAAGATATTAAATTTGTTAAGAGCCATGCTCAAGCATTGGCTCAATCGAGAAAAATTATTAAAAAATTAAATTTAATACCCATACAACATATTGATACAGCTGGTGCGGCAGAAGAAATTTTTAGACTTGGAGACCCAAGCATTGGAGCTATTGCATCTAAAATGGCAGCTGAAATATATGGTTTAAAGATAATGAAAGAAAATGTAGAAGATGCAGAGCACAATACTACTAGGTTTCTTATAATGGCAAAAAAACCTGTAATGCCCCCTATCAATATTGAAACTTCAGTTACGACTATAATTTTTAAAGTTAGATCAGTTCCCGCTGCTTTATATAAGGTACTGGGAGGTTTTGCTACAAATGGTATTAACTTAACTAAACTAGAAAGTTATATTGGTGGTAAGGAAATGAATGCTGCTAGGTTTTATGTTGATGCTGAAGGACACCCTGAATCAAATGCTATGAAAAATGCCCTTGAAGAAATGACTTTTTATAGCGAACCGAACTCTATTAAAATAATTGGTACTTATAATAGAAAAAAGAAAATTTAATATAAATTTTTTAGAATTTCTTGCATATATTTAGTATTTATAACATATATATTAATGGAGGGTCCCACGGACGTAATTCTTGCCAATCCGGTCAGATCCGAAAGGAAGCAGCCGTAACAATGATAGCGGGTTGTGTGGCCCTTCATATTTAATTAAAAATGAGATCTAAAATTAATAATATTAATGAACATATAAATTATAGAGTTCTAGCAAGAAAATATAGACCTAATGATTTTGGTGAACTAATAGGTCAAGAAACTCTAGTTAAAACGTTTCAAAACTCTTTAAATAAAGGACGCTTAGCCCATGCTTTTCTTTTAACAGGAATTAGAGGTGTTGGAAAAACTACCACTGCTCGAATTATAGCAAAAGCTTTAAATTGTATTAATGACGGAACTAATAAAGAACCTACCTTTGACATATGCAACAAATGTTCTCCTTGCCTCTCTATTAACAAAGGAAACTATCTAGATGTCATAGAAGTTGATGCCGCAAGCAGAACTGGTGTCGACGGTATTAGAGAAATTATTGATTCTGTTATGTATTCTCCAAATGATGGACAATATAAAGTTTATATAATTGATGAAGTTCATATGTTGTCAAATGCAGCATTTAATGCTTTATTAAAAACTCTAGAGGAACCTCCTGAGAGGGTGAAATTTATCTTTGCAACTACAGAAATTGTTAAGATACCTGCAACCATAATATCAAGATGCCAAAGGTTTGATTTACAAAGAGTTGATATTGATACGCTAATAAATCACTTACAAAAAATTTGTGATTTAGAAAATATCGTATATGAACGTGATGCAATTTTCCAAATTTGTAAAGCAAGTGAAGGTTCAGTTAGAGACGCTCTTTCTTTATTAGATCAAGCGGCCTCACTATGTAATGAAGATATAAAAAATGAATTAGTTCTCAATATGCTAGGTTTAAATGGATATGATAATAATATAAAATTAATAGAATTATGCCTTAAAAATAATTGTTCTGAAGCTCTAAAAGTTTATGACGAATTATTACATAACGGTATACAACCTGTTCAAATTACTACTAATTTACTTGAGGTATGCCATCATGCTTCTAAGCTCAATGTAATAAAAGCTGATAATAGCTTATCCGAAGCATTCCAAGAGAAAATTCAAAATATAGCCTCATACGGACTTCCAAAAATTGTAAGATTATGGCAAATATTAATAAAAGGTATTGAAGAGTTAAGATATGCTCCCAGTGAGAGTCAAGCTGGATCCATGATAATAATTAAATTATGTTATGGCTCTTCATTACCAGATCCAAGCGAGTTAATTGAGATATTATCTAAAAAAAAACTCTTAAATAAAGATACTAATGATAAAACTGATGATCTATCTATAGATCAAAATATTAGCAGTAACATTAATATTATTGATCTTGAATCTAATATTCCAAAGAGTTTTGGAGAAATGCTAGAAATACTATTAAAAAATAAGGAAGCCTTATTACACGCTCAAATAATTAATAACGTTCATCTAATAGACTTTCAAAAAGGATTTATAGAAATCAGATTAAAAGATCCATCTAACAAAGATATTTTAAAAACATTATCCACTACATTAGAAAATATTACTGAGATGAAATGGATCATAAAATTATCCGATAAAGAGGGTGAGAAAACAGTTATGGAACAAAAAGATGTTTTATATAGCCAAGCTAAACAAGATATAAAGCTAAATCCAAATATCGCAGAAGTTTTTAAATACTTTCCAGAGGCCACAATAACATCTATAAAAAATGATTAGTTTTAAATACAAATAGAATCAAATATCAAAATCTTAATATGTCAGAACAAATATTAGAAAAATTAATTAAAAAAGTATCTAGAATTCCTGGGTTAGGTCCTCGGTCTTCTAGAAGGGCCGTCTTACATTTGTTAAAAAATAAGGATAAGCTTCTTATTCCTTTAATTAATGATCTTTCTGAGGTTGCTCATAACATTAAAGATTGTATTGAATGTGGCAACTTAGATCAGGATGAAATATGCCAGATTTGCAAGGATCCATTAAGAAAAGGAAACTTGATCTGTATAGTTGAAACTGTTGCAGATTTATGGGCACTAGAAAGAACTAAAGTATATAATGGTAAATATCATATTTTAGGAGGAGTTTTATCTGCAATAGACGGCATAAATCCTGAACAATTAAATATCAATTCCCTAGAAAGCCGATTAAAACAACAAAATTATACAGAAGTAATTATAGCAATCTCAGCAACATTAGATGGTCAAACAACGGCTCATTATATCGCTGAGCGTTTAATCCCTTTTAAACTTAAAGTAACTAGATTAGCACATGGAGTCCCTGTTGGTGGAGAGTTAGATTTCCTTGATGATGGTACAATTGCTCAAGCATTGAAGGCCAGAAATGAAATTTAAAGTCTTATAATTAATCTATTTTTTTTGTATCAATATTTGTTATTTTCTCATCTACATCTATGGAGGTAATAACGTCACCCCTATTTTCAATTTTTCTATGTGATATTTTGATATCGTCTAAATCTTTTCTTGCAAGATCAAAATGTTTGTCTAGCTTCAACACTCTATCACCTAAAAGATGTAAATCATTTACTAACTTACTAACTTCAACCTGTATCTTACCAGCTGTCTGGCTCATAGTTGCATCTCTTAATATTGCTCTAACTGTATGCAAAAGCAACATTATATTATCAGGACCAGCCATATAAACTTTTTTAACTCTGCTCTCATTTACGAGTTTAGGGAATCTTATGTTTATCTCAGCATAAATTGACTCGCTGGGTAGAAACATAATAGCAGAATCAGCTGTTTCTCCTGGTGAAATATACTTTTCAGAAATGTCTCTAATATGTTTTTGAACTGCATTATAAAATAATTTTAAATTACTTTTTTTATCCTGTTCATTAGAAGAAGCTATAAAATTTTTATAATCCTCTAATGGAAACTTTGAGTCTATGCAAATAGGACCAGGAGGCTCTGGCATTTTTACTAAACAGTCAACTCTATTATTAGATTTCAAAGTATATTGAAACTGGTAAGCATTTTGTGGCAAAGCATCTTTAACTATATTTTCAAGTTGGACTTCTCCAAAAGCACCTCTTAATTGCTTATTTGATAGTATGTTTTGTAGATCATTTACTTGGTTGGACAAAGCATTTATATTTTCTTGGGCACGGTCAATAATAGCTAACCTTTGATGCATATCTGTTAGTGATTTTTGAGTGTTCTCAGTTTGCTGACTTAGACTATTTCCGATAGAGGAGCCTATATTACCAAGCCTTTCCTCCATTGTCTTATTAATTTGAAAAACAGCTCCCTTTAATTCTATGAGCTGATTTATTCCTTCCTTTTCTATGTTATTAGACATATTTTGTTTATTTTTATTTTCAAAATACATTTTACAAACTAGATATATTAATATTAAAAATAATATAAAAGATAAAAATAATATTAAAATATATTGAAAATCCATTTCAACTCCATTTGCATTTGAGTATAATATTACAAATTGATTACTAATTCACTAGAATATAAAAAAATATTAATTAAGGAAATATAAGTCATGAGCATTAGAGAAATTATAAGAGTGCCAGATCCATTTCTTAAAATTGTAGCTGAACCTGTAATTAATATTGATCAACATATTTTAAAACTTCTAGATGACATGTTAGAGACTATGTATGACGCAAATGGAATTGGCTTAGCAGCCACTCAAGTTGCTGAAAACAAAAGAATGATTGTTATGGATTGTGGAAAAACAAACCTTAGTCAAAAAGATCTAACAGAAGAAGAATATAATGAAATTGTTAAAACACAAAAATTTGAACCATCTCCAATTAAAATGATCAATCCTGAGATTATATATTCCAGCTCTATATTGTCAGAAAGAGAAGAAGGTTGTTTATCAATACCAGGCTATAATGCTCAAGTTAAAAGACCAGAAGCAATAAAGGTTAAATATACAAATGAGAGCGAAGAGAAAATTACATTAGAAGCAGTTGGTCTTCTTGCGACTTGTATTCAACATGAAGTTGACCATTTAAACGGTATCCTTTTTATTGACCATATTTCAAGATTGAAAAGAGAAATTATTTTAAGAAAAGCCATTAAAGAATTTACTGCCGACAAATAAAATTGACAAAAGAGGCATAATTGAAAATAGTATTTATGGGAACTCCAGAATTTGCCGTTCCTAGCCTGAACTTATTAGCTAAACATCATGATGTTATAGCCGTTTATTCTCAACCTCCTCGAGCTAATGGAAGAGGCATGACGGTTAAAAAAACACCTATCCATAACCTTGCTAAAAATCTTAGCATTCCAACATTTATACCATCATCATTAAAGAAGGATGACACACGATCAACGTTTCAAAACCTGAAACCCGATATAGTAGTAGTAGTGGCATATGGATTAATTCTTCCTTCAAGTTACTTAGAAATTCCAAAGTATGGTTGTATTAATGGTCATGCAAGTTTATTGCCTAGATGGAGAGGAGCTGCACCAATTCAAAGAGCTATTGAAGCAGGGGACAAAGAAACAGGAACTTGTATTATGGTAATGGAAAAGGGAATGGACACTGGGCCAATAATTTTATCAAATAAAATCATAATTAATGAAGATGAAAATGCACAAACTCTTCATGATAAATTATCTATTTTGACGGCAAAATCTTTAATTGTAGCTATTAAAATGTATGTAGAGGAAAAATTTGTACCTAAAAAGCAAGATGAGTTAGGTATAATGTATGCCAGTAAAATTGAAAAAAATGACTCTATTATAGATTGGTCTCTATCATCTGATAAGATTTTTAATAAAATAAGATCATTACACCCATCTCCAGGTACTTATACAACTGGCCCATCTGGAACATTAAAAATAATTAATGCTAATGTTATTAAAGAAAGTCATAACTTTTCACCTGGAACTGTTATTAGGAATAATAATGAACTTATTGTGGCGTGTGGAGAAAATACAAGTTTAGAAATAAAAAAAGTACAAAAACCAGGTAAAAATATCATTACCATTTCAGCCTATTTAAATGGAACTAAACTTAATATTGGTGATCAATTTGGAAACGCAAAATAAAACAAAGTTTGCTTTGTTAATCGAGTATAACGGTAACAATTTAGTTGGATGGCAAAAACAAGATAATGGAATATCTGTCCAAGGTAGTATTGAAAATGCTGCACAGGGAATATTTAATGAGCCCTTTCAAATCCAAGGTTCCGGAAGAACAGATGCTGGTGTTCATGCTATAGGACAAGTTGCACATATTAACTTACCTCTTGGACATCCATTAACACTTAGACATCCATTTTATCTTGTTTCAGCATTTAATTCGTTACTAAGAGATACAAATATTAGAGTGATTTCAGTTAAACCTGTTAGTTCTGAATTTAATGCGCGTTTTAGTGCTATAAAACGTTATTATAAATATAGAATTTTATGTCGTGCAGCTCCGCCTGGCCTTGATAAAGGCAGAGTTTGGCATTGTCGGCAAGATTTAAATATAAAATTAATGGAACAAGGTATTAAATATTTAATTGGCAAGCACGATTTCACAAGCTTTCGAACCTCTAAGTGTCAAGCGAAGTCTCCTATTAGAACTTTAGATGAAATAACTTTTGTTCAGGAAAATGCAGAGATAATCATGAAAATTAAGGCAACTAGTTTTTTGCATAGTCAAGTCAGAATAATAGCAGGAACAATTGCTAAGATAGGTGAGGGTGTATGGGAACCAGATAGAGTAAAGAGTATACTCGAGGGTAAAAACAGAACTTTAGCAGGCCCTACTGCACCTCCTGATGGATTGTATCTAGAAAAAATAGATTATCCTGATATTTTGTTAGATAAAAATTGGCCAATTATCTACAATTCAAAAGAAACATAGTTTTTAAAAATTTGTAGACAATGTTCTTGATAACATTCCTAAACTTGCTTCAGTGAAGACAGACAAGAATATCATACCAGTTGCTCCCCAACCTGTTAAACCAACTTCTTCTTTTCCTATTCTCCATAAAGAAAAAGTAACCCATATAATAAGACCAATACTAAAAAAAACAAAAATTGATGGAGGCATTAATAATCCTAATACCGCAAAAGAAAGCATTATAATAGCTTGAAAAGATTGTATCCAATTAAATGGGATGATGAATTTATAAAACTCATCAGCCTTACCAATTTTTTCAAAAATAAAATTAACTAAAATTGAAAATAAACAAATATCAATAACTGTTATTAAAAGTAATCTAGGAAGCATTCCATTTTGGATATCTCCATCAAGATTAGCTTTGATACCGTATGAAGCTAATATGGCAACAACAGCATTTACAAAAAAGACTATCCAACAACTATCCCAAAATCCATTTTGATTAAGTGCAAATACATTATTAACTCTATCTTTTTTAGACATAAATCTAAAAGCTGATATAACTCCCAACTTAAAAGCAGTTGGGTGAGGTGGTGGGTTAATCACTAGCGGTTACTCCAAAATAATTAAATAAAAATTGATTGTAAATTTTAGTTAAATCTAAGATGTCACTTACATCGACGCTCTCATCTACTTTATGCATAGTTTTCCCGACCAAACCAAATTCTATTACAGGTGAAATTTTGGAAATAAACCTTGCGTCTGAAGTTCCTCCAGAGGTTGATTTTTCTGGAGTTGTATTGATAATTTTTTTTATTGCACTTTCTAGGGTAGACTTTAAATAACCATCATTTGTTAAAAATGGCTCCGCATTACAAAAATAATTAAATTCATAATTATTTGAAATAGAACTAAATTGATCTTCTAACATTTTTTTTAATGAACTAATAGAATGTAAAGTGTTAAAACGAATATTAAATTGAGCCTTAGCTAACTCAGGTATTACGTTCGTAGCAGTATTATTTACGTCAATAGTTGTAATCATAGCCGAACTAGGTTGAAATTCAGGAGTTCCTTCATCTAGATAAACTTTAGTTAGTGGTTCAACCATTTTTAATAAAGTATTAATAGGATTATCTGCTAGATGAGGATATCCTACATGACCTTGTATGCCTTTAACAATTAATGTGCCCGAAAAGCTACCTCTTCTTCCTATTTTTATAGTATCACCCATTCTATTCACATTTGTAGGTTCACCAACGATACAGCCACTTATAACCTCACAATTTGATTTAAGCCAATCGACAACCTTTTTTGTTCCATTTAAAGCTTTTCCTTCTTCATCACTCGTAATTAAAAGAGATATACTTCCTATATCTTTTAATGATTTTTTATTTTTCAAAAAATCTGCTGCAGCCGCTACAAAAGCTGCAATACCAGATTTCATATCAGCAGCTCCCCTTCCCCATATCTTACCGTCTTTTATTTCTCCTCCAAATGGATTAACAGACCAATTATTTATATTACCAGCTGGAACGACATCAACATGACCTGCAAAACAGATGTTTGGTTCAGAAGTTCCAATTCTAGCGTATAAATTTTCTACTTTTTCTGAGCCTTCTCCAAAGTTAATTCGTTGACACTTAAAACCTAAAGGCTCTAAGAAAGATATTAATAGATCTAGTGCACCAGCAGATTTAGGCGTAATACTCTCACATTTAATTAGCTCAGAAGTTAAATTGATTGGATTTATTTCTATAGACATAAAAGGTCCTATTTAATCTCTTAGCAATTCATTTACAGAAGTTTTTGATCGTGTTTGAGCATCAACTTTTTTTACTATTACTGCACAATATAAACTTGGACCTTGAGAACCATCTGGCAATGTTTTTCCCGGAAGTGATCCTGGAACTACAACTGAAAAAGCTGGAACTCTTCCTACAAAAATCTCTCCAGTATTTCTATCAATTATTTTAGTAGAAGCTCCTATAAAAACTCCCATAGACAAAACTGCTCCTGTTTCTATTACAACACCTTCAGCAACTTCAGATCTAGCACCTATGAAACAATTATCTTCAATTATAACTGGTCCAGCTTGTATAGGCTCCAAAACCCCACCTATACCAGCACCTCCTGAAATATGAACATTTTTTCCTATTTGCGCGCATGAACCAACTGTGGCCCATGTATCAATCATACTTCCTTCATCAACATAAGCACCTATATTAACAAAAGAAGGCATAAGAACGACACTTGGTGAAATATATGCAGAATGTCTTACTACACATCCCGGAACTGCTCTAAATCCAGCTGATTTAAATTCCTGTTTACCCCATCCAGAAAACTTAGATGGGATTTTATCCCACCAATTAGCTGGACCATTATTTATACTTTGTGGACCACCAGTAATAATATCCATATCATTTATTTTAAAAGATAATAAGACAGCTTTTTTTAACCATTGATTTACTTTCCATTGACTCTTACCTGTTGGCTCAGCAACTCTTAATTTCCCTGTGTCTAATAAATTTAAAGCTAAATTAATTGCTTCTTTTACCTCACCAGATGTATTAGGGTTAACATCTTCATTATTATCAAACACTCTTTCAATTATTAATTTAATGTCATCATTTTTCATTATAAATTCCTTTATTAAATCTAATTAATTTTTAGTCATATCATTTAAAATAGTCTTAATATCTGATCCAGAGAAATCAATGTACTGCTTATGTAGCTCTGCATCTTCTTTATTAAATTCATTTTCAACCCATACTGTCTTTATATTCAATTCCTTTGCAGGCTTTAAATTTTTTGCTGTATCTTCAAAAAAAATACTTCGTTGAAGATTGATATCATTTAGTCCAAATTTTGAAATCATCATATCATATGATTTGTGATCTGGTTTAGCTATATAATTTGAGTCCTTAATATCAAAAATCATTTCAAACTCTTCAAAAATACCCATTGTATCTAATATATTTTTAGCATGGTCATAAGAAGCATTTGTATAAATTAACTTACTTCCCTCGATTTTTTTTAATAAAGTTTTTAATTTGTAATCTTTCGATAAGTCGTGAAAATCCACATCATGTACGTATTTAATAAAAGGTTCTGGATCCATTTGTTTTTCGATCATTAAACCTCTCAAAGTTAATCCATATTTTTTATACATATTCCTTTGTAAAATTAAGGCATCATCGTATTCAAGATTAAAAAAGCTTTGGATATACTCAGTCATTCTGGCAGAAATTCTTCTAAATAGTCCAAGGTTAAAGTCATAAATAGTATTATCTAAGTCAAATATCCAATAATCAAACTTTGAATTGAAATTTTTATAAACATCACTCTTATTATTTGTTGATGTCGTGTTGAGATCAAGCATAATTAAATAGCATTTTTTCTTATAATAGTACCTACACCATGCTCAGTAAACAACTCTAATAACAGTGAATGAGACATCCTTCCATCCATTATCACTGATGCTTCAGCTCCTCCTTCAACGGCTTCAATGCAAGTTCTTAACTTAGGGATCATTCCACCAACAACAACTTTGTTTTTGATAAGATCTAGAGCTTCGTTTATGGTTAATTCAGGGATCAAATTTCCAGATTTATCAAGAACACCAGAAACATCAGTTAACATTATCATTCTTGATGCTTTCATTGATGCTGAAATTGCTCCAGCTGCTGTGTCAGCATTTATGTTATAAGTAAGGCCGTCTTCTCCCATTCCAACAGGAGCTATTACAGGTATCATCTTTTCGTTAATAAGAGCATTAATAACTTGAGGATCAATTTTTTCTGGGACACCTACAAAACCTAAATCTATTGCTCTTTCTACATTTGAGTCAGAGTTTTTATCTATCTTAACCAACCTTTTAGCTGTTATTAATTTACCGTCTTTACCAGAAATACCCACTGCTTTTGCACCTGCATTTGAAATAGCTGTTACAATTGATTTATTTGTTACACCACTTAAAACCATTTCAACAACATCAACTGTTGCAGAATCAGTTACACGTAATCCATCGATAAATTCAGTTTTTATTTTTAATTTCGATAACATTTCCCCTATTTGTGGACCTCCGCCATGTACGACAATTGGTAACATGCCAACTTGCTGCAACAAAACAATGTCGTCAGCAAAGCTAGAAATATATTCTTTTTTGCCCATAGCATTTCCGCCAAACTTAACTACAATAACTTTATTGGCATACCTTTTCATGAAGGGCAGAGTTTCAGTTAATAGATTAGCTTTTTTAAGCCACTCAATTTGAATTTTGTCTTTATTTTCATTCATTGGTTTATGCCAATTATTATTTTAAATTAACGAATATCACAAAATTTAAAAAAAAATAATTTTTTTTATTAATTATTTTTTAAGCTAAACTAGCTAAATATGTGCGAAGCGTAGGAATACCCTCACTCTTCAAACTTGAGGTAACTAAGATTTCAGGATATGCGGCTGTATACTTAGATATTTTTTTTATGGTACTGTCTTTTATCTTTTCTATTTCTTCAACACTTAATTTATCTGCTTTAGTTAAAATAACAATCCAACTGACCGCAGCTTTATCAAGCTCTTTCATTATTAGTTCATCATACACACCAATTCCTCTTCTTGAGTCAATTAATAAGCATATGGTCCTTAGAGAGGGCCTTCCTTTTAAGTATCTAACTGTCAGAGATGTCCAAGATTGGATATCTTTTTTTGGAGCCTTAGCATAACCATACCCTGGTAAATCCACTAATCTAAGTTTTGTAATATTATGTTGAAGCTCAAAAAAAATTAGTTGTCTAGTTCTTCCAGGTGTTTGACTAGTTCTTGCTAAAGTTTTTCTGTTGGTTAATGCATTTACAAGAGAGCTTTTACCCACGTTTGAACGCCCAGCAAAAGCTATTTCATAACAATCTTCATCTGGCACTGCGTTTGAATTAACTGCTGCGGCAATAAAATTACATTCACCGGAAAATAATTTTCGAGCTTTTTCAATATCAACATTTTCAAATAACAAGTTTAAAACTTTCTTAATTAGCTTTTTTTTTCATACCGTTCATTATTAGCCATTGCTGACAAATTGATAATAAATTATTCCAAGTCCAGTAAATGACTAGACCAGCTGGGAAAGTAGCTAATAAAAATGTAAAAGCAACTGGCATCCAAGCAAATATTTTAGCTTGTATCGGGTCCGGTGGTGTTGGGTTTAAGCGCTGTTGTAAGAACATAGTGACACCCATCAATAATGGCCAAACACCAAGATTTAAGAAATCAGGTAACATTGAAGTACTGTAAGGTAATAATCCAAACAAATTAAACATACTTGTTGGGTCTGCAACTGACAGATCTTTTATCCAGCCAAAAAAGGGAGTTTGTCTCATTTCTATAGAAACAAATAAAACTTTGTATAAAGCAAAGAAAACAGGGATTTGAACTAATATAGGTAAGCAGCCTGCAGCAGGATTAACCTTTTCTTTTTTATATAAGTTCATCATTTCTTGATTTAATTTTTGTCTGTCGTCACCAACTCTGTCTCTAAGTTTTTTTATCTCAGGAGATAAGTTTCTCATTTTTGCCATGCTTTTATAAGACTTATTTGCTAAAGGAAAAAATACAAGTTTTACAGCTACAGTAATAGCTAATATGGCTAATCCAAAGTTACCTAAATAATCATTAGCCCAAGATAATGCATAAAAGAAAGGTTTTGTTAGAAAGTAAAACCAACCAAAATCAATGGCCAAATCAAAATGTTTGATATTGAAACGTTCTTCGTAATCATCAAATAAAGCTAATCTTTTTGCACCTGCAAAACTTCTAGATAAAAATTCACCTTGTGATTTAGGATCAATTTTAACGGCAGTTCCTAAAAAATCTGTCTGGTATTGGCCACCATTAGATTTTAAATGCCTATAAGTAAAATTATAATTTTCTTTTTGATCAGGCAATAATGCAGTCATCCAATATTTGTCTGTAAGGCCAATCCAACCGCCTGCTTCTGTTGGTTTTATATTTAGTCCTTTTTTACCCGCATCACTTAAATCTTCATAACTTTTTTCAGATAAAGTACCATCAAAAACTCCTAATGGACCCTCATGTAGAACAAAAAATTTAGTGGTATCTGGTTCTCCAGTTCTTCTAATTAACCCATATGGATACAGAGTAATTGATTTTTTTGAATTATTTAAAACTCTTTGGTTTACAGTGAACATAAATGTGTCATCAATACTTATATCTTGATAAAAAGTTATACCTTCTCCGTTATCCCAAGATAAAGTTACATTTGTATCAGGTGACAATACACCCTTTGAAGACTTCCATAAAGTTTTGCCATCAGGTACTTTTACGTTATCTGGGCTACTCCAACCAAACGTAATGAAATACGGGTTACTTTCATTAGACTTCAATAATAAATTAATTAAGCTACTTTCAGGATCTAGGGTTTCTCTATATTGAGTTAAAGTTATATCGTCTATTCTAGCTCCTCTGAGAGATATCGACCCAGCAACTTCTTTGCTAATTAGTGAAACTCTTGGAACATTCTTTACCTCTATAGTTTTGTCATTATCAGAGTTTAGTACTCCACTATTACCACTTGATGGAATTGGGATATTAGAGCTATCATTTAAATTTTTAGCAACATTTTCTTGCTGATATTGATCTTTATTAACTTTAACAGGCTCAACAAAAAATAATTGGTACCCAATTAAAACTGTCATAGATAAAGAAATTGCTAGAACTAAATTTCGAGTTTCTGGATTCATTTTATCTCACTTAATTTTACTTATTATATTAACAATTATTAAAATTATAAAACCTATGTTTTATTTACATTAAAGATAGTAATTTTCAAAGAAATGAAAAAAATAAATCACTTAACAGGATCATAACCTTTCTTTCCCCATGGGTGACACTTACTAATTCTCTTTAAACCCATCCATACACCTGAAATAAAACCATGTTTTACAATTGAATCTTTCATGTATTCTGAGCATGTAGGCAAAAATCTACAATTGTTTCCTAAAAAAGGTGAAATTAGATATTTATATGCGTTAATTAAAGTTAACGCAAAAATAGAAAGAAGTTTATTTATCATAATTGATTCAGACAGTTTTGCATTTCATTTTTTAAAGAATCAAAAGAAGCTTTAACCAAATTAACTTTAGCAATTAATACGTAATTATTTCCACACTCAAAGCTAATATCACTATTTTTACAAAAATATATTACTAAAGATTTCATCCTTCTTTTTGCTCTATTACGATTTACAGCATTGCCTATTCTTTTGGTTGCGGTAAAGCCAAAGCGCAAACATAAATCATCTACTCTGGGATTTTTATATTTTTGAAGAATGAAATTATTAGAATGTTGTTTTTTAGAAAATTTATTAGATAAAATAAAATCTTTTCTTTTTTTTAAAGTCTGGATTTTCATTTAATCCACCCATTTGTAATTTAACTTGTTTGAAACGTTAAACCTTAAATGATATCATTTGTTTACTAAGCTGATAGTCTTTTTCTACCCTTGGCTCTTCGACTACGAATTACATTTCTTCCGCCAACAGTAGAAATTCTACTTCTATACCCATGTCTTCTTTTTCTTACTAAATTACTTGGTTGAAAGGTTCGTTTCATATTTAATCTGTATTTTTAATACAGCCTCTTAGTTAAATTTCATAGCATTAGTTAGACAATTTATATTAAATAGTCAATATCATTATTTTTTAGCACGTTCACTTATAGTTGGCGCAGGTTTCATTTCCATATCCCAAGGAAAATAAATCCAAGTATCTTGAGAAACTTCAGTAATAAATGTGTCTACTTGCTTCCTTCCACTAGGTTTGGCATAAACCGTTGCATAATGAGCATCTGGAAGCTGTAACCTTATAGCTTTAATTGTTTCACCTGTATCTACAAGATCATCTACAATTAACCAGTCTTGACCTTTTCCAGCTTTACTCGCATCTTTTAAAACATTAACTTTACCTTTGCTTTTTTCATCATACGAATGAACACAAACGGTATCTATTAGTCTAATATCTAGTTCCCTAGCTACAATCGCAGCTGGCACCAAACCACCACGCGTGACGGCCACTATACCTTTAAAAGGCGCCATCTCTAGTAGCCTCCATGCTAAAGCTCTACTATTTCTATGTAACTCTTCCCAAGAAACTGGAAAAGACTTATCATAACTATTATTACTATTCATATCACTCATCAAATTGGTTAAACATTCTTAATAAACTATCAACTTATTAATCTATAATTATTACTTTCTTACTTGCTTATAACAATTTATGCAGATAATTATATATAAATCTAAAAAAAGTAAGCGCTCGTAGCTCAGCTGGATAGAGCACTAGACTACGAATCTAGGG
>TARA_B110000483_G_scaffold243659_2_pt1 | contig 21837 bp, 21 predicted proteins | sample TARA_B110000483 | Tara Oceans TARA_B110000483 (sample SAMEA4398176) | marine metagenome | biome: Polar Biome; feature: [SRF] surface water layer (ENVO:00010504); material: water (ENVO:00002006), including particulate matter (ENVO:01000060) such as... | depth 5 m
AAAAGCCAAAGCTGAGCCCGAAGAAGAGCCTAAAGCAGAAGAAGCTGCTGAAGAATCTGACGAAAAGACTGAGGAGAAATAGAGATGGCACGATTCTCAAGACGACGTAAGTTTTGCAAATTCACCGCTGAAGGCGTTGAACATATTGACTATAAAGATCTCGATACTTTAAAAGAGTATATTTCCGAGAACGGTAAAGTTATTCCAAGCCGTATTACCGGCACAAAAGCACGCTATCAGCGCCAGCTTACAACCGCCATAAAACGCGCGCGTTTCCTAGCTCTGGTTCCATATACTGATAACCATAAGGGGTAATCGGAATGAACGTTATCCTTCTTGAAAAAGTTGGCCGCATCGGTGACATTGGTGATCAGGTTGATGTTAAAGCTGGTTTTGGACGCAACTACCTTATTCCGCTGGGTAAAGCGGTTAGAGCAACTGCTGACAATGTTGAGAAGTTTGAATCTCGTCGCGCTGAGCTTGAAAAATCTGCTGCAGACAAGCTAACTTCAGCAACTGGCAGAGCTAAGTTGCTTGAAGCTCTGGGTCAAATCACTATCACGCAGCTAGCAAGTGACGAAGGTCGTTTGTTTGGTTCTGTTGGTACACGCGAAATCGCTGAAGTAGTAACTGCAGCGGGCGAAGAAATAAGTAAAGCCGAAGTTCAGCTGCCGGAAGGCGTACTTCGAGATATCGGCGAGTACGATATCGAGCTGCAATTGCACTCTGACGTTTCTGTAACCCTTAAATTGGTTGTAGCTCCGGAATAGTCTTTTTCAGACTGAAACTTAAATGGCCGGCAGAGCAATCTCCCGGCCATTTTTATGTTCAGGAAGGGCGATGCAAAGGGGCGGTGATGTGCATGCGTTTTTTGAGCAAATCTCCCAAATATAGATGGCAAGGGCAAAATCAGACTACAATACTTGCCCAAAAAAATGTTTGGAAATAATAGTTCACAATGACCCCAGAAGTTCGAGTCTATAAGAGGGAAGAAGTCACTCAACCCTGCAAGCGAGTTTTGGTTGCCAATTCCAAAGGTGGAAGCGGCAAAAGCACTGTGGCTACCAATCTTGCAGCCGCCTTTGCACGTCGAGAATACGAGACCACTCTGGTTGATTGTGATCCGCAAGAGACATCACTTTTTTGGTTAAATCAGCGCAGTGGCGAGCAGCCCCTAATATACGGAATGTCTGGTGCCCCTCAGCCTTCAAGACCGACTTTAGACTGGTTTCTCAGAGTTCCAAGAAATACTGAAAGGTTGGTTATAGATAGCGCCAGTGGAATTGATTCAGCCCGGTTAGCTAGCATGGTAGATAAAGTCGACCTGATTCTTGTGCCTTTGTTGCCCTCGGCTATAGACATCCACGCAAGTACAGAATTTATAAAAAACATATTTCTAAGCGGCGCGTATAGAAATACCGACAAGCAGATATTTGTGGTTGGCAATCGAGTTCACCGACGCAATAAATATTTCCATCAGTTAAATCGTTTCTTACGCGAGCTAAAAATTTCAGACATAATCCATCTCCCGGATTCTTACGTGTTTTTGCGTTGTGCCGACGAAGGTATGGGGATTTTAGATCTAGACCCTAATCCCCGCATTCGTCGTGAACAGAAGGCCGCAGAGCATCTTATCGAGACTGTAGAGGCAGCCTTGAATGACTGATATGACAGCCACTGATTTTGCCGGTGGTTACCCCGAACACCAGGAGGTAGTCCTACCTCACTCATTAGAAGCCGAACAAGCAGTTATCGGCGGATTAATACTGGCCGGAGATAAAATTTTCGATCAGATAGCCAGTCTGGTGCGCGAAGATGATTTTTATCGGGCTGAACATAGACTGATATACGGCGCTCTTGGCCGCCTAGCAGAAGATAAAGAGCCCTTTGATCCCATCACTATTTGTGATGACCTCAGTGGCCGCGAAGAATTGGACAAGGCTGGAGGTTCAACCTATATAGCCGACCTTGCCACCAGTACCGCCAGCGCGGCAAATGTAGAGGCTTATGCTCGCATTGTTCGTGAGCGGGCTACGCTTCGCCAATTAATCGAGGCGGCAGATGCGCTAAAAGATCGTAGCTACAACCCCGGAGGTCTGGAATCGCGCGATCTACTTTCTGAGGCTGAGAAACGCCTTATAGATATCGCTGAAAGTGGTCCTAAAGACGATGCGATGAAAGACACCGATACGCTTCTTAAGGGAGCAATTGAGCGTATCAACGAATTGTACGAATCGGACAGCCCCATCACCGGAGTTAGTACCGGCTTTACTGACCTGGACGAAAAAACTTCCGGTTGGCAGAAATCAGATCTAGTAATAGTCGCGGCGCGGCCTTCAATGGGTAAAACCGCTTTTGCGCTGAATATGGTTGAACATGCCATATTCAATACTAATCAACCTGTATTAGTATTTAGCCTAGAGATGCCCGCACAATCATTGATGATGAGACTTTTAGCATCGGTTGGTCGAATTGAATTGAAAAAAATTCGCGATGGTAATCTTAGCGGCGATGAATGGGATCAGCTGTCTCGTGCGGCAACTAGGCTCAAAGGTAAAAAGCTCTTTATCGATGACACGCCTGGACTAACGCCCACAGAAGTAAGAGCTCGAACCCGGCGCTTAGCTCGCGAACACGGCGCTCCAGCGATGATTATGTTGGATTACTTACAACTTATGCGTGTAGTGGGTGCAGGGGACAATAGAGTTCAGGAAATCTCGGAGATTTCCCGTTCCTTGAAGCAGGTTGCACGAGAGTTTGACTGTCCGATGATTGCTCTGTCGCAGTTAAATCGTGGTGTAGAACAGCGGCCGAATAAACGACCAATGAACTCAGACCTGCGGGAATCTGGTGCTATCGAGCAAGATGCCGATGTAATTCTTTTTATATACCGTGACGAATACTACAATGAAGATAGCACGGACAAAGGAATTGCCGAGATTATTATCGGCAAGCAACGGAATGGCGAAATCGGCACCTGCAAGCTTCAGTTTGAAGGCCAATACACCCGCTTTAATAATCTCGCCCGAGATTATTTTGCCGGCACCGATAAGTTTGGCGACTAGTTAGCTTCGATAACAATAATCACCTAATGAATATGCACGTCTTCCGATACATCGCAGAATTGCGAGCTCAGCTTGATTCTCTGAGAAGAGAGGGCAAGACTATTGCCTGTGTGCCGACCATGGGGAATCTGCACGAAGGTCATTTGCAGTTGATTCGATTGGCCCGGCAAAAAGCCGATATTGTGGTAGCCACAATCTTTGTTAATCGGCTTCAATTTGGTTTGAATGAAGACTGGGATCAATACCCCCGAACTTTCGAGAGCGATTGCCAGAAACTTGATAATGATTCTTGCGACTTTCTTTTTGCGCCAGATGAAATCGAGATGTATGCAAACGGCATGGAAGGTCAAACTCGAGTGATTTCTCCCACCATGACCGACGTTTTGTGCGGGGCTTCTCGCCCAGGACACTTTGAAGGCGTAACTACCGTTGTTACCAAGCTATTTTATATTGTCGAACCGGATATCGCCGTTTTTGGTCTAAAAGATTTCCAACAGCTGGCCATTGTGAAGCGAATGGCGACTGACCTTTGTATGGGCGTTGAAATAATCAGCGCGGCCGTCGCTCGCGATACCGACGGTTTAGCCTTAAGTTCACGCAATGCTTTTATAATGGAAGATGAGCGCCCAAATGCAAATCAGCTGTATAAATCTTTGAGCTGGGCTGTGCAGAAAATTGAGCTGGGCGAGCGTGACTATAGGCAGTTAGAAGTCGAGGCGATTAAGCAGATTGAGGTCGCCGGATTCAGAGCGGATTATTTTTCTGTATGTAATGCCAAGACCTTGGATCTCGCAGTGGACGAGGACAAAGAATTGGCTATACTTGGCGCCCTTTTTACTTCAGGCGCACGTCTGATAGACAACCTAACTCTCAGCATAGACTGAGTTAGGTATCGAGAGAGACTATAAATGAACCTAAAAATGCTTAAGGCGAAATTGCACCTTGCCAACGTTACGCATGCCGAACTGCAGTATGACGGTTCCTGCGCTATCGACCAGGATCTACTGGATCGAGTGGGTCTTCGTGAGTTCGAGGCTATTGATGTCTACAATGTGAATAACGGCGAACGCTTTTCTACCTATATTATTTTGGGTGAGCGTGGGTCTGGCATGATATCCATGAACGGGGCAGCAGCCCGTAAAGTGCAGGTAGGCGACCGTGTAATTATCGCCGCTTACGGACAATACTCTGAAGCAGAGGCTGAAAAACACATACCTCAGCTGCTCTATTTTGACGGCGACAATAAGATTGCGCGTACCAACCAAGGTATTCCAATACAGGCAGTTTAGTTCGTGAGATACACGAAGTAACAAAGGGGTAATTCGGTATTAATTATGTCTAGCTCAATAGAAGCCCACGCAATACCCCAGTCCTTTTTGGACAATTCTCATATTGATAATCAGGACTACGAATTTATGTATCGTCAGTCCATCGAAGACCCGGACACCTTCTGGGCCGATCAGGCCAAAAAATTTCTCACCTGGGATCGCGAATGGGATCAAGTCACCCATAGTGACTTCAAAACCGGACAAGCCTCCTGGTTTAGCGGCGGTCAATTAAATGTAACGGTCAACTGTATCGACCGGCATCTGCCGGAGCGCGCCGATCAAACCGCTATTATTTGGGAAGGTGATAATCCCGATGACAGCGCCCATATAACTTATTCCCAACTACATGAAAATGTCTGCAGATTTGCCAACGTACTAAAAGAGCAAGGCGTTAAAAAAGGCGACCGGGTCTGCATTTATCTCCCCATGATTTTAGAAGCAAGCTACGCCATGCTGGCTTGTGCGCGTATTGGAGCGATTCATTCCGTGGTTTTTGGTGGCTTCTCTCCAGAGGCCCTTAAAGATCGAATAAATGATAGCGATTGCGCAACCCTGATCACAGCCGACGAAGGCGAGCGTGGAGGCAAGCAATCACCCCTAAAGGCTAATGCTGACAAAGCCATGGCACAGTGCCCCGGTTTGAGTACCTGCATTGTGGTCAAGCACACAGGCGCCGATATTGAGATGCAGTCTGGAAGAGATATCTGGTATCAGGAAGCAGCTGAGGCCGTTTCAGCAGATTGCCCGCCGGAATCTGTAGACGCAGAAACTCCGCTTTTTATTTTGTATACCTCGGGTTCTACCGGGAAACCTAAAGGCGTAATGCATACCACTGGCGGATATCTTTTGATGGCCGCTATGACTTTCAAATATGCCTTTGATTACCAAGAATGCGATATTTACTGGTGCACTGCCGATGTGGGTTGGATTACCGGCCATACCTATATCGTTTACGGTCCACTAGCCAATGGCGCAACCACTTTAATGTTTGAGGGCGTGCCCACTTATCCAGACGCTTCTCGATGCTGGCAGATATGCGATAAGCATCAGGTAAATCAGTTTTATACGGCGCCAACAGCTATTAGAGCTTTGATGGGTGTCGGCAATGATTTTGTTACCAGCACCTCAAGATCCAGCCTGAAGCTGCTTGGTACGGTGGGCGAACCCATTAATCCCGAAGCGTGGGAATGGTATTTCAATGTGGTGGGCGAAGGTCGCTGTCCTGTTGTTGATACCTGGTGGCAGACAGAAACTGGCGCACATATGATAACTCCGTTGCCTGGTGCCACAGTTATGAAGCCGGGCTCTGCCACAAGGCCATTTTTTGGCGTTCAGCCGGTGATAATAGATGAACAGGGCAATGAGCTTGAAGGTGAGGCTGCTGGAAACCTTTGCATAAAAGCATCTTGGCCGAGCCAAATCCGATCAATCTATGGCGATCACCAGCGCATGATCGATACTTACTTTTCCACCTATCCCGGTTATTACTTTACCGGCGACGGCGCTCGCCGTGATGCCGATGGATTTTACTGGATTACGGGTCGGGTTGATGATGTTCTCAACTGTAGCGGGCATAGATTAGGCACTGCGGAAATCGAGAGCGCTTTGGTGTTGCACCCAGATGTTAGTGAAGCGGCTGTTGTTGGCTACCCTCATGATATTAAAGGGCAGGGCATTTATGCCTATGTGACCCTTATGGTCGGATCGGAATATAGCGAAGCACTGCAGAAAGAGCTTGTGGGTCTTTGTGTGCAAGAAATTGGCCCTATTGCCAAGCCAGATATAATTCAAATGGCGCCGGGATTGCCAAAAACTCGATCTGGCAAAATTATGCGACGTATTCTTCGCAAAATTGCCTGTAATGAACTGTATAGCCTTGGAGACACCAGTACATTAGCAGATCCAAGCGTAGTCGAAGATTTAATAGAAAACCGAGCTAATCAATAACTAGATATCGTTGAGCAGCCCAAGTGATTTTGGGTGTGGTTCTAGAAAGCTTTGATCTTGGTAGTACTCAGAGGCAGTGTCGGAATAGTGCCGCATCAAAATAAGTGGCGCTATCAAAGGTACCTCACCTATTCTGTAGGACTCTATTAGGCGGGGTAACTCGGATTTTTGTTCTGAGGTCAGGACGCGTTTTAAATAGCCCTACATGTGCTGTAGCCCATTGGTATTGCCTTTGCGTCTACCTATTCGTTTCATGCCGTCCATCAAGATAAATTCATAATGGTTCGCCAAGGCAGATATGGAATACTTGCCAGCGCGAGCCAGAAGCTTACCTGCAAGCTTGGAGTGTCTCTGTGACTTGGCCATTAACAAATATTTTTGATTACTGTGAAAGCTGATAATTTTAGCACGTGTGGGCTTGCCACCTTTTAGCTAGCGCCACTCTTGATAGAGAAAAACCCGAGTTAGAAAATTTTCTCGTAACTTAGAATCCATAAGGCGCCCGGCTTCTTCTATAGGCATGTTTGGATAGCGGTTTTGTATTTGTTGTGCAAAGGCCCTTTTGCCCTGTGTTTTTAACGAATTGCCGTTTGGGTGATACACCTTTACGCGGAAGGCGCCACAGCTGGGAGAGTTTTGCATAAAGATAAATCCGCGCAACGGTTCCAATTCAGACCTCTTAGACTCCGCTAAGCTTTTTAAAGCCTCGGTGTGGTCTATATCGGGATTCTTGATTTCGAGGATGCGGATACCATTCTCTGTATCTACTAGGCGCATGGCCTCTCGCGGAATGGGTAATCCAATTTCTACTTCTGGGCAGGTATCTACAAAGCGGAACCAATGAGACAAAACATCTCGGCAGTATCGCGAAAGTTTATGTCCTCCGTTGTGCCTTACTTCTTCGCCGAGCAAGCAGCGACAGATACCCATGGGTATCAAGATTGAGGTGAAATCTGAGTTAGGAATGCTAAGCATTTCCTAACTATAGGCTAGTCCTCACCCCTTGGTTGTGTGCGGTGCTACAATTTGATTAAACCCATATAGAGTCTAAAAATTGCCCCTCGCTAAACGAATTATTCCTTGCCTAGATGTTGACCAAGGCCGTGTGGTTAAAGGCGTTAACTTTGTTGATATCCGCGATGCGGGTGATCCGGTAGAGATTGCTGCCCGATACAACGAGCAGGGCGCGGACGAGATTACGTTTTTGGATATCACCGCCAGTCATGAAGGCCGTGATACCACTATTCATACGGTTGAAAAAATCGCTACTGAGGTCTTTATTCCGCTTACAGTAGGTGGTGGTATTAGTGAACTCAGTCATATTCGGAAATTGCTGAACGCCGGTGCCGACAAAGTAAGTATCAATTCCGCTGCTGTGAGGCTGCCTGAATTTATTGCCGAGGCAGCCGATCGATTTGGCAGCCAATGCATAGTGGTTGGTATCGACGCCAAGCATGTTGACGAAGGAATTACTGGCCACAAATGGGAGGTATTTACCCACGGTGGACGCCGATCTACTGGCATTGATGCTGTTGAATGGGCTGCCAAAATGTGTGAGCTTGGCGCTGGCGAAATTCTGCTAACCAGTATGGATCGTGACGGAACCCGGATTGGTTTTGATCTGGAATTAACCCGTGCGGTAAGCGATGCAGTAACCATTCCGGTTGTTGCTTCAGGTGGTGTTGGCACTTTGGAGCATCTAGCTGAAGGGGTTACCGCAGGTGGCGCCGACGCGGTCTTAGCGGCCAGCATTTTCCATTATGGTGAGCATACGGTTGGCGAAGCTAAAACTTTGATGAAAGAGCGTGGCATAGAAGTACGCTAATTGACCCTGAACTCGGGTGGTATTTAAGAATGTTTAATTTTTGTGGTTGCTGGTGCTTTGTAACACCAATTAACCATTTTCGCCCCCGTGGCAGCGGAAATGGTTAATTAATTCTATGAGCCTTCAGCTAACGCAGAATAAAAAATAAAACTATTCGTCGCAGTAAGCTTGAGCTTCCGCTAAATCCAAAGTCCCTTCATATATAGCCCGACCAGTAATAGCCCCCATAACTCCTTGATCCGCGACTTCACGAAGCGCTTTAATATCGTCCATATTAGTTATGCCGCCGGAAGCGATAATAGGAATACTGCAGGCGTGAGCCATTCCTAGAGTCTGTTCAATATTCACGCCTTGCATCATGCCGTCGCGGGCGATATCTGTATAAACAATAGATTCAACGCCATCTTGTTCGAAGCGCTGAGCTAACTCTGTTGCTTTGATGTTCGTCACCTTGGCCCATCCATCGGTAGCTACTAGGCCATCTTTGGCGTCTAAGCCCACGATAATTTTTCCGGGAAATTCACGACAAGCTTCAGCGACCATTTCAGGAGTTTCAACGGCACTAGTTCCGATAATTACCCAACTGACACCGGCAATTACATAACTTTCAATAGTTTCGATAGTGCGAATGCCACCACCAATTTGAACCGGAAGCCCCTGGTAGTTTGCGGTAATTTCGTTTACTACTGAGCGGTTAACGGGAGTTCCGGCAAAAGCACCATTCAAGTCAACCAAGTGCAACCGGCGTGCGCCTTCTTGGGCCCATTGGCTGGCCATGGTTACTGGGTCTTCCGAGAAGACTGTGGTTTCTTCCATGAGGCCTTGCTTAAGACGCACACATTGCCCGTCTTTAAGGTCAATGGCTGGGATAACTAGCATTTATTCTCCTTAGATCGGCGCTTATCACTACCAATTCAAAAGTATTTAGTGGGTTATCTGTCCTGGGTAATCTGTCCAGGGTTTGAGTTGGACAAGTAAAAGAACTCAGAATTCACCTTTCCATTCAAGAAAGTTGCGCAGCAGCTGCAGCCCAGCGTGTTGGCTTTTCTCCGGGTGAAATTGAACAGCGAATAAATTCTGCTGAGCCAGCACGCAAGCGAAGTCGACACCGTAGTTTACGGTGCCATAAATTTGCGCGGATTGTGCCGGCTTTACGTAATAGCTGTGCACAAAATAGAAACGCTCATCTGCATCAACTTGGTGCCACATAGGGTGATCAATCTGATTTACCTGGTTCCAGCCCATATGAGGCACTTTCAGTCTATTACCATGCAAATCACGTGCCTGATTATCAAATTGCACTACATCTCCTTCGAGCTTACCTATGCAATCGACGCCACCGTTCTCGGTACTGTGATCCAACAAAGCCTGCATGCCAACACAGATAGCTAGCACAGGCTTTTGTTCGATTTGGTCAAGTATGAGCTGGTCGAAGCCCAGTCGGCGAATTTCGGCCATGCAGTCGCGCATAGCGCCAACGCCGGGAAATACCAGACGGTCAGCTCGGCGAATAACTTCAGCATCCGAGGTCACACTAACTTCAAGATTTTCGTCCACGTGCTCGAGCGCACTGCGCGCAGAGTGCAGATTTCCCATGCCGTAGTCGAGAATAGCTACTAGTTTTTTAGACATTTTGATCTTTGGCAGTCGAGCCTATGGTCTAGAGTACGCCTTTGGTAGAAGGTGTGATATCGCCCATACGTGGATCGGCCGCAAGCGCCATACGCACCGCTCGACCAAAAGCCTTAAACAGAGTTTCAGCTTGGTGGTGAGCATTGCTGCCACGCAAATTATCAAGGTGCAAAGTGACCTGAGCATGATTTACAAAGCCCTGAAAAAATTCATAGAACAAATCCGCATCAAAATCGCCAATACGGGCGCGCACAAAATCAACATTCATTTCCAAACCGGGACGGCCAGAAAAATCGATTACTACGCGCGACAAAGCTTCGTCTAAGGGCACGTAAGCGTGGCCGTAACGAGTAATGCCGGCTTTGCTGCCAGCTGCCCGCGCAAATGCCTGACCCAGAGTAATGCCAATATCTTCTACAGTGTGGTGAGCATCAATGTGAAGGTCACCTTTGGCTTCAATTTTTAAATCAACTAAGCCGTGACGCGCAACCTGATCGAGCATATGCTCAAGAAATGGAATACCGGTATTAAACTCACTCTCACCTGTGCCGTCCAAATTTAGATCAACGGTAATTTGGGTCTCTAGGGTGTCGCGAGTGACGGAAGCTTTTCGCTCTGTCATTGGTGGCTCCGGGCAAAAACGCGATTATAGTGTGCTCTTGGGACGTTGTCGCCCGATACCGGTATTTGCACCTGAACTAATGGCTACGATATAAAAGGTGGTACAAAGATTTTAATATGAAGAAAATTATTAGCTGGATTTCTCTTAACGGCAATATAGCAAGTCAGAAGACCAGCGAAGCCGGTTGTGCGGTGAACCAATACCTGCACAATCGAATCTTGCCTCTTACCTTTAGCGACCTTAATAATAGCCGACCTCAGTGCGGGCTTGAACAAGCCTTTGTTCAGGGCACTACTCAGCAAGCGATCGACCAGAGCCTTCGAAACCAGGTATTGGGCACTGACTCCGACCAGAATGAATTGGAAAGCAAACCAATTAAGCAGCAGCTGCTTGAGGGCCTGTTCAATAGGTTGAATAGATAGCTTGAATAAACCACTAGATCAGTTCGCGCAGCGGTTACTTGACTGGTATGAGCACTCAGGTCGCAAAGATCTGCCCTGGCAGCACCCACGCGAGCCATACCGGGTTTGGTTGTCAGAAATAATGTTGCAGCAAACTCAGGTAACTACAGTAATTCCCTACTTTGAGAATTTCCTGGAACATTTTCCAGCGGTTGTTGAGCTGGCAAATGCCGATATCGATCAGGTATTGAGCCTTTGGGCTGGCCTTGGTTATTACGCGAGGGCGCGCAATCTTCACGCAGCGGCTATTCGAATTAGGGATATACATGGAGGCGAACTCCCTTCGGGGCAGGATGAACTGGAAAAACTACCTGGGGTAGGGCGTTCAACTGCCGGCGCTATTCGGGCGCAAGCCTTTGCGCAGCCTGGCGTTATATTGGATGCCAATGTTCGCCGAGTGCTATGTCGCTATCACGGCATCGACTCGCAGCCTATGCAAACCAAGACCCAAGAGCGTCTTTGGGTATTGGCTGAATCTCATACGCCCAACCAACAGCATGCAGACTACGCTCAAGCTATTATGGATTTGGGTGCAACACTTTGTGCACGCACTGCCAAGTGTGAAAGCTGTCCATTGCAATCCGGCTGCATCGCCTATGCAGAGAATCGCCAAAACGAGATTCCCGCTAAACCGCCCAAAAAGGGCGCAAAGCCGGTGCGTTTTGCTTATATGATGATTCTTAAAAATGAAGTCGGGGAAATATATTTAGAAAGGCGACCGCCCTCAGGAATATGGGGCGGCATGCTCTGTCCGCCGGTTGAGTATCTAGAAACGCAAAAAATTGATGGCAATAAAAATGCTGATGCTCTGCCGCAGCGTCGCCATAGCTTTAGTCATTTTCATTTGGATTTTGTGCCTATCATTAGTCAGCTAGGCAATGATTTAGACCAGCAATCCAATAGAGCCTTGGATTCTGCTGCGGGGCTCTGGTATAACCTCAATTCGCCACCGCCGGGCGGATTGCCTGCACCGGTCAGTAAGCTATTTAAAGAACTAATCAATAGTCAGTAGAGAGCAAATATGTCTAGAAAGGTAATGTGCCAAAAGTTAAAACAGGAATTGGACAGCTTAGATTTCCCACCTTTCCCCGGCCCCAAGGGGCTGTACATCTTCGAAAATATTTCCAAGCAGGCTTGGCAAGATTGGATGGCCCATCAGACCACTCTGATAAATGAAAAACGCTTAAATATGATGGACCTAACCGACCGCGCTTACTTAGACGAGCAGCGCGATAAATTCTTTAGCGGTGACGATGTTGACCAAGCCGAAGGCTACATTCCACCAGAACAGGAATAGCCATTGCTTTTAGTAGCTTATATGGCGATCAGACCCTTGACTCAGCAAGGCCCAATCGCTTTAATACGCGCCTCTTTTTCCACCCTGTAATACTCTATTTGCAGAGTGTGACAAAAATAGTATTTGCCCAGGTAGCTCAGTCGGTAGAGCAGAGGATTGAAAATCCTCGTGTCGGTGGTTCGATTCCGCCCCTGGGCACCACTTCTCTAAATGTTAGCTCAGCTATTCGAATAATAGATAGTGTTTTAATTTACATTCACCGGAAGTAGTCCATCAATGCCAGTTATTAGTACTGAAAATAAGTTTCTCCATGCACTCTTTATGTTCGGAGGCTTCGCAAATCTTTGTAAATGCGCTTACAGCCAAGCCAGGTGCCGGTAATTGCACCGGCGGTAACTCCGCCTAGCAGCAATAAAACAATAATGTCCCAAACCGGTTTTGCCCGAATCCAGCTCCAAAAATCTAAGCTGTGCAAGCCAGTGAATAACCACCGATTCCATTGCCGAGCATTGTCGGCCAGATACAAAAGCTCACCGCTAATACGGTCGAAGTACGCTCGCTCGCCATCTTCATAAATAACTCGATAGGCAGGTAGAGGTGGAGTTAATCTTCGTGAGTAAAAATAGGCATCCTCTTGATCAATCCAGCCTTGCTCCTCAATCTGAATCTCTGGTCTAATGTTCTGCCCTATTCGCTGAAAATAGCTATCATTCAGTTTTTCAGGCATCCAAGTACTTGGGTTATAGCGCAGTGCGCTTCCGTCTCTGTTATATACGAGTGCGTCCATCTTTCCCTCCACCGAGACAAACTTTATTCGCACTGCCTCGCTATCCAATTCGGCTTGGCTAAGCTCTTCTAGATGTTGCCTAAAGGGTCCGCCGAAAATGCTTTGATCCCCGCGCACCACAGACATCTCTGCTGAGATGCTGCGCCCCTGAAGGGCCGAAAAAGGAGTCATAGAAAGTAATCCACTAAAAAGCCATGTCATAGTAAACAGCCCGAATATAAGCCCAATATAGTGATGCCATAGGCCCCAGCCCTGAAACGGAGAAATCGGACCTTTCTTATTGATCTGCAAGCAACAGATAGCGACATAAACGCCAACAATGCAGAGGAACAAGCTTATGCCGGATAGAATAACCACTGTCCAAAACCAAGCGGTTTGGTTTTGTCTTAGCGTCGTCGGGTATATCCAATGAACCACCGAGCCTACCCAATTCCAGCCTCTCTCAGCACGCGTGGTATGCAGCACTACCTCGCCTGTCGTCGATGAAACGTAGAGGCGAGAACCCTTGCCATCGTTGACAATATAATGAAATAGCGGGCGATGGGTGCTGTAACTACCGTACACAGTCCATTGGTCGACCTCTATCATTTGCTCGAAACCAACTTCCGATCCCAAACCGAATTGTTGGCTGTATTGAAGTGCATTTTCATCTGCTATTTGTTTAGTGATCTCTGCGAGATACACCCCAGATTTAAGGTCAATTGGATATTGGTCACCAAAAGTATCCTCAAGAAATAGCAAGGGCCCTGAGGGCCAGCTAACAATCTCAGCATTTGAAATATCTATCGCGGAGAATTCTGCCTCAGCGGGCAGTGTGCAACAGGCAACTGAATCAAGATCAAGATCAGCAGAACCTGCAAGTTGCTCTTCTGGACTGAGTTCTGGATAAGGGACATACATCATCACAAATCCGCTCAAACACCAAAGAGTAACCACCAAACCCAAGCTGATACCAAGATATCTGTGCACTAGGAATATTGTTCGATTAACACTGGGCATAGCTATTGGAACCAATTACGAGCAGGTATTTATATTAATCGAATACCCGCATTGAAAATACGAAAGCTTTCCCGCCGCTATATTGAAGTGACGAAAAAACTTTCTTAATAAAATAAAATATAACTAATAACTAGAAGCTAAAATCCGCAGTCAAGCTAAGAGTTCTTGGTTGACCTACAAGCCATGTGGAGGAGTAATAAGCAGCACTGGCATATAACTTATCAAGCAGATTATCCGCCTTTAGCGTGAGCGCAAGATCGGAATTAACTTGATAAGCAATGCTGGCATCAACCACGGTATATGAAGGGATCGGATGGCTAGGATGGAAACGTTCGCCAACGTGGCGAAGATCCGCATATATTCTTATATCTTCTCCAGCGGCAACTACCACACCCAAATTAAAGGTCTTTTCCGGCACAAAATTTGGGGTATCACCAGTATCTGTCTCGGCATTAAGTACCACCATATTCCCATAAGTCTGAACGCTGGACCCCAAATTCAAATTGTAGCTCAGCTCAATGCCTTGAGATGTTTGTTCGTCGATCTCAATCAAGTCCGCCGGGTCGGCAGAATCGGGATCGTCTTCAATCAGATTGTTTTTGGTAATGTCGAAGTAAGCCAAGCTCCACTGCAATCGACCATTTAGGCCCGCTTGCTTTACGCCAATCTCAAATTGTTCAGTCTTGATAACATCAGAATCTCGATTCGAGGCACTCGCTGTCACCACGCTATTGCTCGGGTGAGTTGCACCGGTTGAATACTGACCATATAGAGCAGCGTTTTCACTAAAATCATAAACCGCACCAATGCGGCCTGTAACCGGATTCACAGACTGGTCGATAGGTGTTTGCCCAAGACGGTGATAATCGGTATCTATTTTCTCGACGCGCAGACCACCAAGCAATGACCATTGATCGTTTAAATGAACCTGTGCTTCACCAAAAATCGCAGCTTGGCTGACGTCAGATACGTTATCCAGCACCACTGGAGCATCAGTTAAATCCGAAAGTGTTCCTGGCGCATAAGCGTTGAGGTCTGCAACATCAACGTCGTTTTCCCAATCTATTGGGTCGGGATTATTTGGACCAAAATTGCTTGGTCGACTGAAAGATATATTGTTGATCTCAAGACCCAGAGACGACTGGACGTCGAAGCCAGCCAAATCATTGGCGAGCACAAAATTCGTGCGGAAACCGTTGTGTTCCATATCGTGACCGATCACCAAAGGGTCCCGGCGCGTAACCAGTTCCGTTGCCACATCAAATTCATAAAACTCAGAGTTTTTCCAAAGTCGGTTGGCGCTCAGCTGAAAAATTTCAGCCTGCATGGATAGATCATTTGAAATTATCCAGTCTGCTTTCAAGCGGATAGATTTATCTTGATAGCTAACCTCGGCGTCGCCCACATTAAAGTTTGCCTCAATGAGGTCATCATTAAAATCGCCGTTGAGAAGTGGAGTACCAAAGTATTTCATCGGTGACTGGTCGCCATAGTCGAAACGAGCCGTCAATGCCAAATCACTAGAGACATCCCAAAGCAGAGAACCAGACAACATTTGTGATTCTGAGGCACCATCGTTTACCCAGCCATCAGATTCCTGTCGACTGTAATCAAGCCGATAAGCCACATTTTCGCTTAGTCCTCCTGCGAGGCCTACTCCCAAGCCTAGGGTTCCATTTTCCCCAGCCGTAAGCCGCAACTCTCGTTCAGCTTCATACTTAGGAGTTTTTGGAATAACGTTGATAGCCCCGCCAATGCCGCCCTCGCCGTAGAGAACCGATGATGGTCCTTTTAATACTTCAATTCGTTCAACTCCCCATGTATCAAATGGGAAAGTAATAGTGCCCGCGGCAGTGTAGTAATTGCTTCCGTCGTAAAGCTTGGTTACCGTTCCCTGCCCACGAAAGCCTCTAGCGGCAATACTTTGGCCTCCGTTGCCTGGGTTCGCCTCATTAGTAAATCCAGCGCTGCGAGTAACAGCCCCAAGCACAGTAGTCTCAATATGTGCTCTGAGACTATCACCGATGATGATATCCACCGTTGCAGGCGTTTCTAGTTGGGTTAGCCCCAAACGACTACCCGTTTCGGTTTCCGAAATAATTTGCTGGCCATAAACGACGGTCTCGTCGATTTCGGTTTGGGCGAAGACGGGCTGCACCAGCACCGTTCCTAGTAGAGCAAAGCTCAAGACAGAAATTCTCATGTTTATTTTCCGGGTTATATGAATGACCCCGTTAATATTATTTATTACTCTAAGGGCTCCAGAGCCATTATCAAAAAAACTATCGCGTAATTTAAGTTCTTTATGGTTTTGATAGGGTTAACAATAGGTTCCGATAAGTTAGTTCAACGTTAAAAGTTGCTTCAGAAAAATGGGTATATATTTGCAACTTTTCTAATCACGATAAAAATAGTAAAGTTTTTTCTTTGTGCGGATAGCCTATGAGAAGATCGGCTTTCTTAAATTGACGCAATTAGGAACTTTTGATGAAATTCTTTGGCATCTCCCTCTTTTCAATTTTTCTGTTTGGCTGTTCAAATTTACCCCAAAATGGTGCAGAAGCAGTAGTCGTCGGCGATTGGCTTGAACGCCCGATGCAGGAAGGCACCTTCTCAGAGTTGAGCCGATTTCATGTAGAAACCTACGAAGTGATCATTCCAGCAAACGATTGGATCGAAACCAAGGTGGAAATGGATTTAGGCGAATCTATTGTCTACAGATGGGAACTTATAGAAGACGCGACCACGACGGACGCGACCAAGGATTTGATCAATACCGAGTTTCACGGACATGCCCCCAAGGTTGAAGGCGAACTTGCAGAGCTAATGTTTTATAGGAAAGCTACTGGAGGCTCAGGTCAAGGGTCACTAATAGCTCCCTTCTCCGGCATACATGGTTGGTTTATAGATAATACAAATAGTCACGATATATCAGTACTTGTTAGCGTCGCTGGTGAATTTTCCCGCTCTAACTAAGGAATATGGTTGATTGATAACGATCCTATATAGCAAAAGCCGCTAGCCCGATTGGTCACAGTACCAATCGGGCGGCCACTTCTATACTTCCGAGTTGTATCTAGTCCGGAGGCAAGAATGCATGAGAAGCTATATTTAGAGGTCTTTCCTACTCTAGATATTTTAAAATCATAGGTACAATTCGGGTTTGACCTTGAGTACGTGCTTCAGCACGTCTCCGTTTGCATCCATTTCGATTAAAGTGAATCTCAATGGTTCCTGCCCTTTCCTAACTTTGCTACTAAGACCTTTGATTTTTGGAGAGAATAATATAAATTAATTTAATTATCAGCTAGTTAAAAAGTGGGGCCTTATCCGCCCCTGAGCACCATTAGGTTAGATAAAACCTCGAGAGATCGCGGCTTTGTTGTATTTGAGCGTTTAGAATCGAGACGCTCTTTAATCGGTGGTTAGATAGACTCGCTGCGCTCATCCAGCGGGCTGCCTTTGGCAGCGTTAGTCGCAAGCGACTGATCCGCCCGAGCCGATTGAGCAATCAATAAAAATATAGCTGGTACAAAGTTATTGATGGGAACTCGAATTTGCAATTTCCTTAACCGCTATTGAACTAAGCGCAATTAATACTATACTTTGAGTTGCTAGAATCAATTCGCTGGGGCAGTAGGTGTTATCTAATCAAATAAAGCTATTCACACTGGTCTTGCTGACAATATTGCCACTAACACTTTCTGCGCATCATTCACGTTCTGAATTTTCCAGCGAAGTTATTGAAATTGAGGGTGAGCTGCTGGATGTGTTATGGCGCAATCCTCATGCTGGATTACAAATTAAAGTTACCAGCGACGCAGGCGTTGACGAAGTCTGGCGCGTCGAAACCTTCGCTAGCCCAAACTTATTTAGCCGAATGGGTGTCAACGAAGAACATTTTAATATCGGGCAAAGAATTCGAGTCGCTGGAAGTGTTTCCGAAAAGCGACCTCTATATTTCTTAGGCTTGAATGCCTTGTTTGAAAACGGTTCTGAGGCGGTTTTGACGGCCACCAATGAACCTCGCTGGTCTCAGGATCATGTCGGTGGCTCAGATCAATCGGTTGTTGATCTAAGTCGTATGGTTGATGCTGCGAGTGAAAACAAAAAGATATTCCGGGTTTGGAGTATTGCCGGAAGAGCCGTTGGCACTGCACGCTATACCCCGTATTCGGATACTTCGCGAGCCGCGATGGCAGTTTGGGACCCACTGACAGCACCGGTAGCGCAATGTGAAACACCGGGAATGCCCATACCCATGACTCAGCCGCTTTCTTTTGTTATTGAAGATCAGGGCGATACTATTAAGTTAACCACTGAGTATTTTGGAGTCGAAAGAACTATCCATGTCGGCGATAACCTGCCGGCACCAGAAACTCAGGCAGCCAGTCATTTGGGATATTCGAGAGGGCATTGGCAGGACGAACTTACATTTGTGGTAGAAACTAGCCGAATCAACTATCCCTACTACAGTTCTTCCGGCGCACTGCAAGGCGAGGATCTTTCGACAATGGAATACTTTAGGTTAAGTGAAGACCAGACAGAACTTGCCTATCGTATTGAAATAGAAGACTCTCTAGCGCTAACAGGTACGGCTTATAACGAACGACTTTTTGTTGCCTTGGGTGAAGAGTTTATTGAATTGGGTTGCACTCTTTTTTAGTTAAAAAGCTTAGGCCTCTTTTATTTTGTTCTGTAATTTTCCAAAAAAATAGAGCAAGAGCGCTGATCAAAAAGCCAAAAAAGGCGATAAACCCGTAATGCCAAAACAGGCCTGCCAGATCGTTTTCCGAAAAGGGGTTCACAAGGTCGCGTTTGCCGAGGGTGTTAGCCACATAAGCCACAATTACCAAAGTCGCCAAACCGCTGCAGGGTGGCCGGCCGAGAGGCTAGCATAAATAGCGCTGGTCTTTCTATTAAGTAGTATGTGATATGAAGGGAATACATTAGAGTTTGAGAAATAGGGCTCAGCCCCAAATGTTAGACTTAATAATATGGATAGTGGAGAATATACGGCGCAACGCTTCGGGGGGAGCTACTTTCATGAACAAATACATTAGCAAAAACTTTTTGGTCCTATTTGGGCCAGCAATTGGACTGGCTGCATTAACTATCACATCGATGGCAAACGCCCATCACGGCTTTGCTGCGCATTTTGACCCTGACAACCCCATCCGTGTTGCGGGCATAGTTAAGCAGTTCAATTTAGTAAATCCGCACAGTTCACTTCAGGTTGAATCTATCGACGAATCCGGTGAGACCGTGGTTTACACCTGCGACCTACAGGCGCGCTCGCATATGGTAAGACACGGCTTCACTGACGACCTGTTTACGGTTGGCGAAGACATTGTTATAGAAGGGTTTCAGGGTCGGCGTGACCCTTATTACTGTGAGCTTGGTGTTGCCCACTTTGCCGATGGCAGTAGTTTCACAATACGCACAATGGATGGGGCGCGGACGCAGTTTGCTCCCAATCTTGAAATTCCCGTTGAAACCAATATTGACCGCACCATATTTGGCAATTGGATCCGTCCCGGAATGTACGGCGACCTAAGTGGCCGAAGACCAAATGGCGGACGTGATTCGATTACACCGGCAGGGCAGATGGCGTCTGACGCCTTTGATCCCATCGCTGACAACCCGGTTGCGCACTGCAGAGGCGGTAGCCCCGTGCGAAATTGGGGAGCGGCGGGTCTTGCTACTGAAATCTATGAAGAGAACGGCGATATATTTATACACCATGAAAGTATGGATGTTGTGCGTCAGATACATATGACTATGTCTGAGCATCCAGCGGGTAATCAGCTTACTGAGATGGGCCATTCTATTGGCGATTTTGAGGATGGATATTTGGTTATTGACACCACACATTTTGCTGCGGGCACGATAACTGGAGACGAGCTTCACACAGATCAGATGACCATGCAGGAAAAAGTGTGGGTTGATGAGGATTCCGGACGTCTGCAGATATCCTGGGTTATCGATGAACCGATCTACTATTCAGAGCCGCTTACCGGTGGCCAAGAATTGCACAGCACAAATCAGGAGATTCTTACCTATGATTGCACTCCTAGGCTGTCTGATTATCACTGATCGACTTAATAAATAGTTCTGACACTGTCAGACTGGGAGATATAAAACCTTAAGTAAAAAAGCCCCGATCATTCGGGGTTTTTTTACTCTGCTAATAGTGAATTTGCTCTGTCTGTATTGATACTCACAACTCTTGGTCTTGTATGATTGCCCTCCTAATTTGTTGCCCTATATTCTTGCCTTTATCTTGGAAAAAATTGAATGAGCATTGAATCGGACCTGCATGCTCGCAGTGAATCAAAATGCGAACTATGCGGAGCGACTGAAGCGTTGAGCTCATACAAGGTTCCGCCAGATTCCGATGCAAGTCTTGAGCATTCGATACTAGGTTGTGGCAACTGCATTAATCAGATCAATAATCCTGATCAAATGGACGCAAATCATTGGCGCTGTTTAAACGACAGTATGTGGAGCCAAGTGCCGGCAGTTCAGGTTATAGCCTGGCGTATGCTAACTCGCTTAAGCGCTGAGGGTTGGCCGCAAGACTTGCTGGATATGTTGTATCTGGATGATGAAACCCGGACTAGGGCCGAAGCCACAGGGGAGGGCGGTGCTGGAGATGATCTTAAGCATATGGACAGCAACGGCGCCGCGCTTGAAGCCGGAGATACCGTAACTCTGATCAAGGATTTGAATGTCAAAGGTGCTGGCTTTACGGCGAAGCGTGGCACGGCTGTACGCGGTATTTCTCTTGTGCCTGACAATGCAGAACATATAGAAGGGCGGGTTAATGGTCAGCAGATCGTTATTCTTACTAAGTTTGTGAAGAAATCGGGTTAAATAATGAGAGTTGATTCTTATTCCAATCTGGCCGTGCTCGCAGTGGCGAACGCCTTTGCCTTTTTGAGTATGCCTCTGGTTATATTTATTGCCAGCTTGGTGGGAGTTAATTTAGCACCTTCAGTAGATCTCGCGACGCTGCCGGTTGCGGCCGCGGTAGTCGGCACGGCGACGGGTATATGGCCTGTATCTAAGGTAACTGCTCGATTCGGACGCAAGCCAACCTTTATCCTATTTATTTGGTTCGGTGTTGCCGCCTGTTTGATTGCCTCTAAGGCGATTGAATTGGGCAGCTTTGCACTTTTTTGTATGGGTACATTTTTGGTTGGATTTACGATGTCGGCGGTTCAGCAGCTTCGCTACGCGGCCATTGAGTGCATGGGAAATAGTCGAGCGGCAACGGCGGCCTCTATAATTTTGAGCGGTGGCATATTTGCTGCGTTTGCGGGTCCTGAGCTGGCAGTAATTGGGAAAGATCTTACTTCTGTTGAGTATCAGGGGTCATTTTGGATGGCGGCTTGTTGCTTGGTTTTGGCTAGTATTATTTTGCTCGGATTTACCGCTGCAACTCCTTCGAATAAAGATAGATCCGGACCGCCTAGGCCATTGAAACAGATGATTAACCCTGGATTTTGCTTGGCGATCTGTAGTGGTGCGTCGGCTTTTTTTGTTATGAGTTTTATTATGACGGCCACGCCAATAAGTATGCATCACCACTTTGTGCATTCTTTAGAAGACACTAAGTTTGTTATACAAAGCCATATTATGGCGATGTTTTTGCCTTCACTAATAACGCCAATGTTGTTTCGCTGGTTTGGCACCCTAAATATGATGAAAGTCGGTTTGGGCGCCTATATTCTAGTAATTGTGTTGGGTAATTTCTTCACAAGCGTTCCTGGTTTTTGGGTTCAGCTAGTATTCTTGGGTATAGGTTGGAATTTTCTGTTTGTGGCGGGAACGACAATGCTTTCAACTACCCATAAACCACAGGATCGACT
>TARA_B110000483_G_scaffold134713_1_pt1 | contig 21667 bp, 7 predicted proteins | sample TARA_B110000483 | Tara Oceans TARA_B110000483 (sample SAMEA4398176) | marine metagenome | biome: Polar Biome; feature: [SRF] surface water layer (ENVO:00010504); material: water (ENVO:00002006), including particulate matter (ENVO:01000060) such as... | depth 5 m
TTCCGTTAGGGCTATTAACATATAAGTATTGATCGGTTGTTGTAGTGCCACGTACCCTTGCATCACCGTTGACATCTAATCCAGTTACTGGGGAAGCTGTACCAACACCAACACTTCCTGATGTTGTAATACTGGTAAAGACTGATGCGTCAAGTCCTTGTATACCATTTTTGGCTATAAATTTTTTATCGTTGGCCACGGTTCACTCTCCCCTGTAGCAGCTGTTGTATTATACTAACTGTGTTATATACACATCGTATGTTGTTGCGTTTACACTAGCAGTCGTTGCTAGTAGTCTGACGTTACCGCCACTTATATCTACATCAAAACTTGTTAAAATTCCACCAGTATTAGCAACACCATATTCAGTTGCTACGGCTGTTGTTCCATCATGACATACTAGTAATTTACTAAGTTGTGTATCGCCCGATGAGGTTTCTCTAACTTGTACTAGAATCTCTGCTGACTTCCAACTGCTTGCTGAAAATGTCTTAATTGGTGTTTGACTTGTGCTGTTTGTAGCATCTGCTGTGTGTGATATTAATACCTGTGCGTTAATACCAATATCTCCACGCACATCTAGTTTAGCAGTTGGGTTAGTTGTACCGATACCAACATTACCACTACTAGTAATGCCTACTTTGCAATTCAAATCAGAAAAACTACTACCATAACTAATAGCAAAATCTGTATCTTGGTTTATACCTGTAAACCAATAATTAATTCCCATTGGGGTCGTTTTATATACTACTGCTGCTTCACCAGTAGTAGCGTTTGCATTTTCAACTAAAATGCCGTGTAATGCTCCGCTATCACCAGCAACTGTATTTTTAACATGTAGTCCTGCGAGAGGAACATCAACATTAACACCGACTCGATTGTTTGTTGCGTCAACTACTAGTGTACTAGTGTCGACAATTAAACTATCAAATTCTGCAGCACCACCAGTTACTTTGGCTAAACTAAAACTTCCAGCAGAAGTGTTTATACTACTGCCAGGATCTGGAGTATAACTATCAAAAAACTTAAACTCGCCATCTGTAGCATCACGGAAAATACCAGCGTGTTTAACTGCGCCATCATTATACTGTCCAACAAGTCCTAAGTCTGGATTAGCATTAGTTTTGGCATTTGCTATTCCTCCACTTACGTATGCTCCTTGTTCACTGCCTGAAACAGTAAAGGTAGTAGCAGTTGCGCCAGTTATAATTCCGTCTGTTACATTATAACCACTAGGATTCATACTAGTAATACTTACTGTGTCACCAGTTTGATATGATTGGTTAGCCACATATGTTTGTACTGATCCTGTACCCGATGCACTTGTAATGGTTGCGGTTTTTGAAGCATTGAGGAAAATTAAGTTATCAGCAACTGCCAACTCAGTTGCGCTAAGTGTGAAAGTATCACCAATGACGTTAAAGTCTCCTTCAACAGTTAAGTCTCCTGTAAAGATACCACTGTGTCCGTATTCAACGTCAGTTTCGTCGGCACCCACATTTAATGTGCTTGCCATTTGTGATAATTCAAATGATTTAGTTGGCATAGTTAATCCCCAATTGTTTAAAGTATTTATCTAACAATTGGGGAATCTAATTATGCTTGTGATTCTGACCAAGATATTTTACCACTAACTGTAAATGGTGCTGCGCCTGTAACACCTGAAGTAGTTTGTGGTTGAACTGCTAATGTTAACAAGTCTGGACCAGCAGGGAAAATACCGTCTCCTCCTAGTATACTGTTACCAATTTCCAATAGTCCGTCTAGATCAACTGTAACCGATCCTGCTGATGCTTTAGCTGAGTAAATTGCAGTACCATTTAATAGTGTATCTCCTGCTTTGTGTTTAATAATCTCACTCAAACTTGGACTTTGCGCATCTTCAAAATTAATTGAACTTGGTAGTGAATTTTGTAGCAAAATAAACTCGATGTCTCGGTTACTTGTAATAGAGGCTTGTCTCAAACGTAACTGCATACGGTTAATGACTTCACGTTCTCCTAGCGCACCAGTTAGTCCACTGTCAACACTAGGTGCTAGTCGTACACTAATAAGTGGTAGTGGTTGTGATAACTCAACTTCAGTAGCTTCACCTGTAACAAACACTGTAGATCCAATAATAGCTGGATAAACACTACCGCCAGTTGGATCAGTACTTGTAGCTGGATAATTAGCATAAATTAAACTGTTAGCGCCATCAACTTTTATCTGAGTTACATAAGAACCAGCAGGTAAATCTGTACCAGCATTTTCTTTAATCTGTGAACCAACTATAGTTGCTTCCGCATCAACTTGTGCTACTGGAATAGCATACACATAAACACGTCTACCATCAAGTGTAATCTGTTGGAAAGTACTTACGTTATTACTACTTACGTTATTATTTGCGCCTGCTGTAAATGCAAACGGTTTACTTTGTCCAGTAAACTGATATGCTTTATCATCGTCAAATGTACCATCCATAATAATACTTGTACCAAAGTGAAATAGTGTTGGCGCCGTTGTTGCTGTTGGACCGTTTTCAATCTCATAACGTGAAGGTAAGTTACCTGAACGGAAGTATGATTCATCTAGTTTGTTGTTGTGTCTAAATTCATGGAAGTATCTAATATGTCCTACACTATCCTTAAATCCGTAACGAATTTTACCAGCGCCATACCAACTATAGTCCATGTACGCCATTTGAATTTTTGTTTTATCTAAAATATATCCAGTAAATCCTGTACCGTCTGCTGGATCCATGTTCCAATTTTCTTGTGCGACTCTTGTATCAATAGTTTTTGTTGCTTTAACATTAGTAGCATCAATACCACGATAAGCAGGTTGTACAACCATTCTAATATCTGAACTTATTTCAACTACTTTATATGTTTGACCACGTATGACAACATTATCGCTAATATTAATCTGTGTAGTGAAACTACTACTTTGACCAGTAATGACTTGGCTACCACGCACACAATTAACACTACCTGCTAATTGTGTTGTACTACTACGTCTAACAGCATATAATTTTTGTCCATCATATTCAAAGAAGAAGCCGTTTTGGTCATCAAACATCCCACCTCTAACAAAGCTGTCTGTCCATCCTGCACGTACATAACGTGGGAACCCACTTGCTTTAACTTCTGATGGTATTGTTGCCATTGTGTAAGTGAATGAGAACGGATCCGGTACTGTAATTACTGGAAATGTTCCATTGTATGTATTTGTACCTGTTGCTATTTCAGCACCACTAATAGTAATTTGATCACCAATTTTTAGATTATGTTGTTCTTGTGTGTTAACTGTAGCTGTTGTACCACTTGATTTAATTAGTTCACGAACAAGTTTCGGCGGATTAAAGTTAATAGCAAAACTTGTTTGAATACCTTTACCTGATTGATAACGGAAATACTTACGTGTTTGTCTAGCAATTCTACAGTTTGGACTTGTACCTGCTGTAATATCAACACCACCGTCAAACGGTTTATGTATTCCAAATCCATCTGGTCTTAGTGATAACTGTGTAGCATAATAATAATCTGCTCCACTATTACTTGCTTCTGCGGTTTCAAATATAGTTAAATTTTCGTTTGTTGTAACTGTATCAACTGTAAATTCTTTAACATACGCACTAGTGTTGATATAAATCTTATCAAAACGTTTAAAGTTTGTTAAGAATCTAGTACTATTACCAACAATTGTTTTTGTGGCATTTACAATAGTAACACTGCCTGACCCTTTAATATTTTTAATAACGTTATTACTGGTTAAAGTATGTGATCCACTTGGATTGAAGATTTGAAGCGCAAGGTTACCCGCGGCATCAATAGCACTTGGTGCTAATTTAATAGTTGTGTCGTTGACAACAATAACAAATGTATTAGTAGTGCCAGTCGGTAGTATACTTGTATTACCATTACGATTATATGTAATTTTCTCACCTGTAATTAAATTGTGTGTATCAGAAAATGTTATTGTACCGCCAGTTGTGTTTACGTTTGCGCTAGTAAAATTATATGTACGATCTGGAATTTGGAAGTCACTTGTCATAGTAAATGAATCCGGAGATGGAACGTCTGTCATTGTAAACACACCGTCATACGCACCAACAATATTATTAACATCAATACTATGTGCGCCTGTTCCTGGACCTGTAATGACAACACCTGATTCTTCAGCAGAAACATTAAATCTTAGTCCCCACCATGGTCCGCCACCTGGGCCGTAGTTAACTTGTACTGTTGGATCAACTGTAATGAAAAATCCAACTTGTCCACCTTGTGTAGTAAGTATACTACTTAAATTTTTACTTAGCAATGTAGTACTAGTTGCGTAAGTTGCGCTATCTCCTATGTCGTCAAATTGACCAATAATATAGCTAGTTCCATCTCCTGGAAATGTAAGTTCTACATATTCACTAGTAGCACTAAAGTCACCTCTAAAATCTAAACTAGTTAATGTCGCAGTACCGGGATCAAATCCAAGTTGTGCGGTAAGATCAACAAAATAATTACTTAATGTACTATTAGTATTTCGCTCTTCAACTATTGCTACTGCACCTGAAGCTCCAGTATTACTATCTGAAAGTCTAAGTCTACTGTCGTCTTTACGTTCTAGGAAAAAAGTCTGTCCATTAGTAAGAGGAGGAATAGCAGTTCCGCTTACATTATTATAAGTAGCCGCAACTTCTCCTGTAATTTTGTGGTTACTAAAAAATAGTGTGTTAAAGTTTTCGTTTGATCTTGAATATGAAAAAGTAAAGTTTTGTGGTATTCTTGCTATATCGTCTGTATTTGGACTAACATTGGTTTGTAGTCTAATAACATCTTGGTTAACAGCACTTGCTGTAACATTAAATGATTTTTGCATATCAGTAACTGTACCAGTACTATTGGCATATGAAAATCTTTGAATATTCATATCATAGTCAAGTCCATCAACTGTAATTGTTGCTGTTTGATTTCCAATAATACCATGATTTGGTAAATATAATGTATTTCTATCACTAATTAATGGTGTTGTGAATATATAAAAGATTTCACTTCCTGTTCCGTATACAGTATTACTATCATTATAATTAATAGTAAACGTACCAGATTTATCTTGAGATGCATCGACGGTTAAAACTTGCGAGTACTTTACACTAAGCGTACCGTAACGACCATTGTTTCTTTGGTTAGCCAAATTACTAAATTGATCATTACTATTACTATAACTTCCGCTTGTTTTGCCTTGGAAAGCAACAACTGCCTGCGGCTGTGTAATACCTAGACCATAACGTGAGTCTGATAAATCGCCGCCACTATATTTTTTCTGATCTTCTGTATAGCTACCCGCAGCTGAGTTATTAATTAAGTTTAACACAAATCTATATCTGAGGTTATTACTTGGACTAGTGAAAGTACCAACACTAGGGTCACAACTAACTGTAACTGGGAGGAATGTTCTTCCGCCACTTGTAGTTAACGAACTACTAACATCTAAGTTATCAAAAGATGTTATCGAGTTGTTTGGTTGCCTTGTGGCAGCCAAGTTCCAGCTTTGGTTACCAGGGCCATAAATTCGTTGTGTAATACCAGCAATAGTGAATTCCATCCACTCAAATGTACTGTTAATATCACCACCAGCAAAAATATCTTGAATTGTTACTGAGGTTGGATTTCCACCAAGTGCTGTTGTTACATCAACTTGATAAGTAACCGCTGTAGTGAGTCCACTTGAATAGTCTGATGTTTGTCCTATTGTTGATGATTCATTTGCTTTAAAAAATTCTGTTTGTCTTAGAGTACCACTTGCAGCTTCTACTTTATAAACAAGACCTAAGCGAGCAAGTCCAAAAAGGTTTTGTAGTGGGTTTAAACTAATTTGGCTAGTAAGTGTATTTGTATTATGTAGCGCAATAGTATTAGAATCAATAACCTTTACATACGCAACTGTACCGTCTGTAATTCCACCATCTATATCATTATGATATGGTGTGTTAAATAGCACAGTATAACCATCCCGTAAATTATGATTTGACCAAGAAATTCTATTAGTACTGTTATTCCAATCGGCTGTTGATATATATTTTGTATACGTTGATTCCCAGTCATATGTGATTAATGCTCGATCTCTGTAGTTACCACGGCCTGTACTAGTGGACGTATTAATTAAATCACTACTATTAAAGTTCGCAATCGTATCAACAAATGGTCTACCATCTGGCGCTGTGGCTGTACTATCAGACATTTCTAATGTACGTGGCCCAACTGTGTTACGTAGATAAACTTTTGTACTTGCAGTTAAGCCGTGTGTTTCACCAGTGTTCACTGTAATTATACTAACTGAGTTACCATCTGTTTGTGCGCCGTCAGCAGTACTAACTGGTAATGTTGAACCTTCAAAAAACTTACCTGGAATAATTGTTGTATAACTTCCACTAATGTCTCCGCTAAAGTTAGCTGGTACATCTAGTTCAAAAAAGAAGCTAAGTGTGTCTGGAACACTAGTAATAATAAAGAAACCTTCCGCTTGGTACTGACTTAAACCTTGTACACTAATTGGATCACCAATACTCAACCCGTGGGGGATATTGGTCGTAACTTTTACGTTTTTACTTCCGTTGATGGAATCAACACTAGTAATACCGTCAACCGGAACGTCACCAGTGTTACTATAAATTGTAGGAATGTTATTAACAGTTTGAATTGTTTCCCATTTAGTACCTTGTAGACCGTATTCAAAGTCAGTATCAATTAAGTTTTCAGGAGTACTAACACGTAATTTACCAACAGGGTCTAACAAGTCCTCTGCTGGTGAAAATTCTTGATAATCTTGATCAATAAATATTTGTAAAACATCTGAATCATTCATTGACGTAGTATCATATACTAGTGAAAATTGTGTTTTATCTGTTGGTATATCATAAAATTTACCAGCATACCCTAACGACGGATCCGCAAAGTTATAAATTATTGTATTATTTGTAATATTAGTAATAATTAAGAACTTTTCAGGGGCAACGTTGCCCGAAACAGATACAACTTGTTCATTTGCATCAAATGTGTAATTACCTACGTATAGTTTTTTTGCCATGTTATTTTTATCCTAATGCTATCGCATATGCTATTGCTGTTGAATCGCTAAGTCCAGTGCCGCCGCCTGCTAGTGTACCAGTGATGGTACCTGATACAGTTAAATCACCATCTATATTTGCTGTACCACTTAAATGTAGTTCATCAAATTTATTTGAAGTCGCACCCAAATCTGCTGTTGATTCTGCAGGGTGTATACCTGTATCAATTGTAAACGCTTTTTTTGCCATTAGCTATTCCTTTTATGTATTTATGTGTCTATTGCTGTTAGTGAAATCTTATAAACTGTGCTTGCGGTTGTTGCGCTTGTAGCAAGTAGCCTCATTGATCCGCCACTAATATCAGCATCAAATGTTGCTAATGCTGTTGAACCTGTAAACATAGTACCGTATACTGTAACAAATGCGTCTGTACCGTCGTGTATCATAAGTGCTTCTGTTACTTGATATTCCGATCCTCTTGTAACTTGGATCATAAACTTAGCACTTCTATAAGTTGTTGAACTTAGTGTTGCAACTGCGGTTTCACTAGTTGTTGTTAGCGTACTAGTTACATAATCTCTATTAACAGATTGTAGTCTAATATTACCTTCAACATCTAGTTTAGCAGTTGGATTAATTGTACCAATACCAATATCGCCACGTCCAGTGATAATCATCTTATCACTTGCTGAACCACCATTTGTAGTTTCAAATATAAGGTTACTTGCTGATTCGTCATTGTCACCAAAGTCAGTATCATTGACTGTCATCATTTTGATACGAGCTTCGTTTGTGCTATTGTTTTGATCTTGGTCTTTAAACAGGATTGCTGGGCCACTTGGTGTTGTACTGTGGTCATTACGATTTAATTCTAAGCGTAGCATATCAGTAACACCAGTATTATATCCTAAACTTCCAGTATACATGTGTAGTTTAGCACTTGGAGAAGCTGTACCAATACCAACATCACCACCATTTAAGTAACTGTCGCCGGCTGTGTCAAGTACAACTGTATTTGTACTCTCTGACTTCATTCTCAGATAACCTTTATCAAGGTTTACGCCTGATGCGCCTCTATTACCCAGTAATACTAATTCATGATCTACAGAATTAACACTAACGGCAGCACCGTCACCTGTTATTGAAGCTGTGCCAGTTACGTCTATGCCTGTGCTGGAGGTTTGAAGTTTTAGAGAGCCGTCGTAATAAAGGTTAACGTAGCCGATGCTGCTCGCTAGAATCCTTATATCGCCGGGAGTGGTACCACCTACATAAAGACGTATTGAATCACCATTAATAGAACGAAGGTTTAAATTACCAAAACCATTATCATCTATGCATGAACCACCTACTGGGGTACTGTGATAAATCTGCAAGTCAGACCCAGCACCGAATATGACTTTATCGTTGTCACCTAAGTTGATGTTACCGGAAGTAGTCATACCGTCTGTAGTAATAACACCTGTTACGTCAATACCTGTTGATGTTGTTTCAAGCTTCTTAGCATTATCATAGTATAATTCAACAGCACCATCATTATATGCTCTAATATAATACTCGTCAATTTCAGGTGCACCAATGTCAACCCCAGGAGAACCACCAATAAATAATCTTCCAGTTCCTACATCATTAATTACAGACGTACCACCAGTGTGATAAATCTGTAAATCAGACCCAGTACCAAATACAGCTTTATTACCATCAGTGAAGTTAAAGTTAGCAGTAGTACTACCGCCTGCCATACTAACAGTACCGCCTGCTGTAATATTACTTGTAACACCAAGTGTACTACTCATTGTGGCTGCGCCACTTACACTTAGTATATCGTCAATAGTAGTTGTACCGCCAGCACTATCAATAGTTAAGTTGCCACTTGATGTATCAATTTCATTGTTACCAGTTTGTCCAACTTTAACATTGCCAAACTTACCACCTGATGATGTAATTTCACCTGCGCTAACTGCGCCTGAAGATTGTGTTACGCTAAACGAACTACCAACAGTAAATGTTGTTCCGTTAAATGTAAGTGTCGAATCATCAGCAATCTCACCAGTTGCTCCAACAGTAACAATACGGTTAGTTGTTAAGTCACTTACTTTAAGTGTACTAACTGTTGTTCCTGCGGCACTTAATGTACCAGCAATTAATGTATTACCTGTTGCGCTTGCTACTGTAAATTTGTCTGTAGCAATGTCAAAGTCGCCGTCAATACCAGTATCGCCACTAACATCTAATGTACTAGTTGCGCTTAATGTAGTGAATGCGCCAGTACTTGGTGTTGTTGCGCCAATTGGCGTACCTTCAACTGAGCCAATAGTAATATCACCGTTGGATTCTGTAATAGTTGCGCCGCCTAAGTAGATTGTATTACCACTTAGATACAAATCACGCCATGCAGCGCCAGTTGCTCCTAAATCATATGTAACATCTTGATTTGGTATTAAGTGACTGTCAATATCTGCGTTGATTGTAACTGTGTCTGTTGCGGCATTACCAATATCAACGTTACCATTTAATACTGTGTTACCACCAACTGTTAAGTTACCAGTTGTTACTGTATGTCCAGTTGTGTTAGCAACAGTAAACACACCGTCCATGTCGATGCCACCATCTAAGCTAGCAAGTCCTGTTACGTTTAGTGTACCTGCTGTAGTTACATTACCAGTGCCGTTTTCTACAATAAATTTTGTACTGTCTACAGTAATGCCGTTATTAGCTTCAACTGTTCCACCAAATGTTGCTGTACTTGACACACCTAATGTACCTGTTATACTTGTATTATCAGTGATATTAGTTGTACCACCAGTACTATTAATTGTTAAGTTGCCTGAACTTGTGTCAATAGTATTACCATTTGTATAACCTACACGAACATTTCTACCAATAACGTGTTTAAACTTAGCACCACCGTAGTCTGCTAAATCTGTTCCACCACCTGCTGGCTCATATGCGTTTGTACCGTCTGAGTCTGGTATAAACGTAAAATCAGAATCACTATCATCAAATCCAAAGAAACCAATTTTAGCATTTGTCCCATCATGCCAACGGAATACTATACCTCTGTCTAAATTATCATCTGCGCTTGGTGGTGTCGATCCACCTAGTGTGATAATTGGATCTGTCAGTGTTTGTGTACTTGAACTTGTTTGTGTACCTTGTACAGTTAAGTTACCTGTAATAACAACGTTACCACTACTATCAACTGTAACATCATCATGGTTTGTTAATCCTAAACTTGTTAGTGTAACAGCAGCCATTGTTTGTGTATATTTGTGTGCTGTAATTAAGTCACCGTTACTAGGAGGCATCGCAAATACTAACGATCCAGTTGCTGGAGTAAATGTATAGTCAGTACCGTCATCAACTAACACACCGTTAACGTATATACTTGCAGTTGTAAATCCAGTTCCTAGTGAGAAAGTATCTTGTGATCCAGTTCCTGTAAATGTTGATTCAGTAAACGCAACACCACTAGTTGGATTTTCAATTCTAATAGCACCTGTTGTAGTATCTACATCAATATCAATACCTTGTCCACTTACAAAGGTAAGTGCGTCATTATTGCCTGAAACACTATATACACCTGTTTCACTCCAACTAAATCCACTGTTTGTATCTGTTACAATAATACTTTTAATAATATCTTGTGCGCTACCTGGGTCAGTATTTTGGCTTGTGTTTGTAACTCTAATTGCTTTACTAGATGTATCAATATCAATGTCGATACCTGTGCCACTTATAAAATTAAAGCTATCGGTATTACTAGTAACATTAGCTGTACCTGAAGCACTCCAGCTATAACCAGAATCTATATCAGCTACACTAAAACTCTTGAATATACTTTGAGCACTACCTCTATCAGTATTCTCTACTAGCATAGCGCCTGAACTTAGATCAATATCTAAATTAATGCCTGTGCCACTTACAAATGTAAATGTATCTGTATTATTTGCTGCGGCAAAACTGCCTATTTGTGCCCAACTATATCCACTATTTGTATCTGTAACAGCGAGTGTTTTAAAGATAAGTTGGCTACTACCTTTGTCAGTATTTTCAAATGTAATTGTATCACTTGCTGCATTAGTATTAATACTAAATCCAGTTCCTGTAACACCAAGTGCTAGTGAGTCAACATTGTTATCAGCAATAATATCACTTTGTCCTGATACGGTTATTGTTTTAAACGCATAGTTGTCTGCAACTGCAAAATCAACTGATCCTGAACTATGTGTTAATAAATGTCCATATGTATCAAATGTTGCTCCACTTATAAATGTGTTTGAAGTATTAGTTACGTTACTAACACTACTTGTATTAGCGTGTGCAATTGTTAATGTGTCAGTACCCGCTGTACCAGTAATAACAATACCAGTTGTACTATCTAATTGTGCCGCACTAATTGTTAGTGTGTCAGTATTTGATTCTGCTACTAAATTTGTTCCACCAGCTATAACTGTTTTGAATGCATAGTTGTCTGAAACATCAAAGTCTACTTCAATTGTAGAATAACTAGTTATGTGGCCGTTGTCAATGTCAATGGCTGCCACAAAATAGTTTTTGGTCCAAGGAGATCCAGCAAAAGGATCTGTAAATGTCCATCCTGCAACGTGTTCAATTTTAATTGCTTTACTTGTAGCATCAACATCAACTTCAATATCAGTACCACTAACAAATTTTACAGTGTCACTATTTGTTGAGGCAGCAATGCTACCAGTAGCAGCCCATGTATAACCACTATCAGTATCACTTACTTCTAGTGTTTTAATAATATTTTGTACACTACCTCTGTCAGTGTTAGTAAATAGGACGCCATCATTTGTAGTGTCTGCGTCTAAATCCATACCCGCACCACTTACAAGTGTAATAGTATCTGTGTTGGATTCAGCAACAACGTTACCAGTTTCACTCCAAGTAAATGCTCCAGCATTGTCAGTAACTGCTACTGTGTTAAATATATTTTGTACGCTACCTCTGTCATCGTTAGTAATACGTATAGCACCGTTTGTAGTATCAATATCTAAATCAATACCATCTCCTTGAACTACTGTAAGTAAATCTGTATTTCCACTTACTGCCCAAGTGCCTGTTTCACCAAAACTAAATCCACTACTACTATCTACAACTTCGATGCTCTTGATAATATCTTGTGCGCTACCAGTATCAGTGTTTTCAAAAGTAAATGCGCCGTTTGTAGTATCAATATCAATATCCATTCCTGTTAAAGGAATAAGCGTAATTGTATCTGTGTTTGTGTTTGCGCTAAATGTACCAGTCTCACTCATACTGAATCCAGTTGTTGTATTTTGAACAACAATGTTACCAATAATAAGTTGACTACTACCTTTATCTGTGTTAGTCCAGCGTATTGCTTTACTTGTAGCATCTACATCAATGTCAATTGCATCACCTGAAATGTATGTTGCTGTATCACTTGTTTGCCCTGCGCCAACATTACCTGTTGCTGCCCATGTATAACCACTATCAGTATCACTTACTGTAAGTGTACCAAAATCATTGTTAAAAGCCACATTACTGTATGTTGGTGATACAGTTTGTACGTGTCCATATGTATCAAATGTCATAGCAAGTGATGCTAAGAATTGGTTAGTATTGTTAGACGCTGTAAAATCTGCTACTGTACTAGTATCTGTATGCTGAACTCTTATTGCGTATCCTGTTGTATCAACATCTAAGTCAATAGCGCCGCCACTAACAAATTTTAGTGTACCTGTGTTACTTGGTGCTACAATAGTTCCTGTTTCACTCCAACTAAATGCCGCATCAGTGTCAATAACTTGAACTGTTTTATAAGCATAATTGTCACTGCCTGTTAAATCAGCAGTAGTTAATAGCCTTAAAGCATTATAATATGGTACGTTGTTGAATACCCATTTGTCACTATTATAAAATAGTGTTGCGTTTCCATCTGAGCCTAAGTCAACTTGTAGACCACTGTTTGCAGCAGCTCCTTTGTTAATACTACCATCTGAAACAGTAATTGTTTTGTCATCAACTACTAGTTCTGTACTGTTAATAATTGTTTGTGTACCATCAACTTGTAAGTCACCTGAGATGATTACTGTACCACCTAAGTTAACTTGATTTGATAAGTTACCCATTCCGGCGCCATGTACTGTACAATAGTAATTTAAACTAATTGGAGCAGTTGTTGCTACAACAAAAGTTACTGTTGCGCCAGCTTGACCAGGTGTGCCGCTTGAAGTTACACCAGTTGTATATTCTGTAGTTCCGCCATCTGCTGAAAAGCGAAGAGGGTGTCCTGTATTTGTATTATCGCTTAGATCAAATACATATGTGTTACCACGATATAATTGTATTACTGGATTAGCAGTGCTACTTGTACCTGCTGTTGTGTTTTCTAAAAAGTAAACATTGCCGCTACCACCACCATATAGTGTACCAGTTGCAACTATAACTGTGTAATTTACTGTGCTTGCGCTAATAGTAGTAGGGGTAAGTGAGAATAAGTTAGGACCTATTAAATCATTTGTAATTGTTAAGTTATTACTAATAGTAACATCATTTGGAAGTCCAACAGTAATTGCTTGGTTAGATGCTACTGTTTCTATTTCATTAGACGTACCATTAATTGCCAATGTTTGTGTTGAACTAATAATACTACCTGTACCAGTATCACCACTTGTATTAAGTGTAACTGCGCTACCAACTGTATCTACATAATTTTTAGTTGCGGCGTCTTGTGCTGCTGTTGGATCTATAACATTGACAATTTTGTTACTGCCCATATCTAGTTCGCCTTGTAGTGTTACGTTACCACTACTATCAACTGTAATTAAGTCATGGTTTGCGATACCAAGTAGTTCTAGTCCAACTAGGTCAGCATCACCTGTAAGTAATACTTCAATTGTATCACTTGAAGCTGGTGTTGCTAAAAACGTAATTTCTCCTGTACTACTGTTGTATGTAAAGTCATCTGTTAAGCGAAGTAAAACACCATTTAAAAATACAAGTATTTTTTGTACACCTGGTGCGTTTGTATTGAAAACAGTTGTAGTTCCATCACCTGCAAACTGCCTTAGTGTAAACGCACTTTGTACGCCGCCAGATGTTGTTGACTGCCAAGCGGTACCGTTCCACATTAACAAGTCATTTAGGCTATTGTAGTCAAACCACATATCACCTACATCAGGACTGGTTGGTGCTGTTGCTGAATATTGTACTGGTCTGTGAAAACTTAGTTGTCCAAGCCCATCTGTTTTTAAATAATGTGTTGATGTTCCGTCTAGTGATGGAAATCTATAACCACCGCCGATTAAAAATCCGCCACTAGTAAATGAACTGTAGCCGCCACCTGTTCCATCAATTGATGTTGACAGAGCTTGATCACTGTATAAGTCTACGTTAGTTGTATCAATAACGTCAACATAATAATCAACACCGTTAAGTTGTGTTGTTCCTTCAACATCTCTAAATGTAACTAAATCACCATCCGTTAAATCATGTGCTGTAGCAGTAGTTACACGTAGTGGATTGTTTAGTGCGATTGCGCTAACTGCGTCCTGTGGAGCAACTTGCAAACCTTGGAAATAAGGATCATCTGTAGGACGTACACCTTGTCCAATAGTCAAGTCATTACCTACTGTACCATTACCGTCAATGGTATTGTCTGTTACAACGGCAGTAAGTGCGCTAGCTGTTGTGGAGCCTAGATTTTGGTCTAGGTCTATTAGAACTTGATGTAGATTATTTGCTGTAGTGTTTACAAATCCACTTGTATCAATTGATACTATATCTTCATTAACTATCAAAGCGCCAGCGTTGACTGACAGTCCAGATAAAGCTGAGTTAGTAGATAACCAACTTCTTGTACCTGTACTTGTACTTGCTGCAAGACTGTTTGTTGATGTTGGGAAGCCCAAATCTGGTTCTGCGTTTTTTAAGTCTAAAAATTCGTAACGAGTACTGTCTAAACTAGTACCTGTTACTTTTTTAACTCTGCCGCTTAATAGTTCTGTTTTACGCATCTAATGACTCCAAGACACTTAAGGTCAATTTAAAAGTGCTATTTGCACTTGCTACTGCTTTTACGCTATCTCCTGATTGGATAATAAGTTTACCTGTAAGTAAACTTGCTGCATCTGCTTCTGGGATAATGAAATTCTTTAGTAACTCAGTTTCTACTGTTGCGCTGGTATTATAGTGTGTGAAAGATATACTTTCAGTACTAGTGCTTGCTATATTTGCAGCTTGTGCCATTAGCACAATTCCAGTAAATCCAGTAGGTGCTGTGTACACTACTGCATTACTTGTTGTTACTTCGTATGTTACTGTTTTAAAAACATTTAATGGTGTTGCCATGTTTAACTCTCAATCGCTAATATATATGGTGTTAGAACTGCAAATAGTGATCTATCAAAAGTTGTACCTTCGATAATACCTGCACTAGCATTAATCAATAAGTCTCCGCCAATTCTAAAGTCGCCTTTATGGTCTGTACTAGTAAAGAATACTTGTCCTTGACCATCTGCGTCTTCAATGACTTCGTTTGCTTGGATTGGTATACCTCCATTTTCAGGAAGTGCGCTAGTGAAGTTATTTCCACTACCCACATATTCAAATGTGATACTGGACGCTTGTATTAAACTTCTTTCGTAAAAGTTAACACCTGCTCCGCTTGTGATGTCTAAATCAAATGTTTCTAGTATAGTAACATCACTAGATCCGCTACTTAAAGCAGTACTTGCTTCTACAGTGTAATAGCGTGTGTCGCCATCAAACTTAATTGCGTCTCCATATTTTGGTCTTACTGTTAAACTATTAATTGTTACAGTATTAATTGTTTTTACAATATCAGTTGTAGTTGATCCAGTATATAAACTAGCACTTGCTCCAGTTGCTCTTAACCCAAATGTGCCAAAACTTGCGTTACTGTTAGTAAGTGAACATTGTCCACCACTTTCGCATAAAATTCCGTCTTGACATCCAACTGTAAAGATACTAACTAACTGTGCGTATCCTCTGTTAAGAATGTGTACACCTTTACCGCCTAAGTTAATTTGTGTAAACGCATCTGATACCATACTGCGCAATCCAGTTGCTTTACTTCCATCAATTAACATTCCAATACCGTCTGATGTAATACTTGAACAGTTTTGTATGTACGGGCTAGTAACAATAAATCCTGCGCCTGCTGTTGGAAATGCAACTGCAGCTGCTCCACTTTGGTGTCCTCTAAATGTAACACCTGAAATAAATGTTGCGTTATTCATATGGAAAATATCGTTAGTTGAAATAGCACCTCTAATAGTAGTACTTCTCAGGTTATCGCCTACAATAGTTACACCTGCTGGCACTATTAATGGGTTACTATTAACTGTATGATCGCCTGATTTTACAAAAATTGTGTCTTGTGCTGATGCAACTGTCATTGCCGCATTAATTGTAGCAAAAGCGTCAGCAAGTGTGTTACCGTCTTTGGTATCATCACCATCTTCTTTAACATAAAAAACATTTGCTGCTGTGTCTGGACGACCAACTTCTATAATACTTTGCGTACCAGCTTTATCTTGTTTGAAAAACATAACACCATCATGGGTATTGATTGCAACTTCACCTAAATCAAGTTGTCCTGTTGTAGGTACCTTGTTTGGAGTCGCACTTCTACGTAGTCTAATCGTTGACATATGTCTCACCTTCTAATTGGCTAATATAAGCCCAGTATTAAGAGTTATATAACTCTTGTTCTACTTATATTTATGTTAGAAAGTGCCGCCGTCAATTGAGCCTTCAAATAAACCTGCTTCTATTGTTTCTGCTCCAGCTGTCCATTTGTCGTCTGTTTCGTCCCACACAAAAGCTACTGTTGATGCGCTACCACGCTTAATTTCAATACCAGCATCTTCAGTTGGTGCCGTAAGATTAGTAATATCAGCGTTAAGTGTAATAATGTTATCGCCAATATTTAATGTAGTAGTATTGATATATGTAGTTGTACCACTAACTGTTAAGTCACCAGTAATAGTTGCGTCTCTAGTAACAATCAAGTCTTGGCCAACAGTTAAGTCAACACCAACACCTAGATCATTAGTAACTATTGCGTCATTGTTAACAGTTAGGTCTGTACCAACTTGGAAAGTTGTAGCAGTTGTACCGCTTGTGCCAATAGCAAATGTTCCACCAGTTGATCCATTTGTTGTAATTGTTAAGTCATTGCCAATGGTTACATCATTTGGCAAGCCAATTGTAAGTGATTGATTTAATGCTGTAGTTTCTATTTCGTTAGCAGTGCCAAGTAAACTAAAGTTTTGTGTAGTAAGATTAACAGTACCATTTGCAGTACCGTCTGTAAAGTTTAAATCAACATTTCCAACACTGTTATCAACATATGCTTTGATACTTTGTTGTGTAGCTAGAGCAACATCACTATCACTAACCATATCATCTTCGTCTAATATACGGTCAACAGTAGTTGTACCTGCCGCTGTACCAACTTGAAGTGCTAGTACTTCAATACGGTTAACACCAGTTGTACTATTAACAACCAATAAGTCATTAGCACCATCTGTAACGTTAAGTGATACAGCCATGTTGCCTGGTATGCGTAGTTCGTTTTCTGTACTTGCGCCAGTAAACTGTACACTCTCACTTATGAATAAATCACGCCATGATTTTGTAGCAGTACCCAAGTCATATGTGTCATTTACATCTGGTACTATGTTACTTGTTAATTCACCATCTAGTTGTATACTATCTGTATCAGCATCACCAATAGTAATATTACCACCCAGTGTAAGGTTACCAGTAATTTCAGTGTTACCACTTAGTACGCCTACTTTAAATGTTTCACTACCACTAGCACCAATCATAAAGTTAGCACCATCAAAGCGGAAGTTACTATCGCCTTCCAGTCTACCTGATGTGCCAGCAATAACAATTTCATTGTCTGTTAGGTCTGAAACAGTTGCAGTATCTAGTGTTGCATCACCAGTATCTAATGTACCAGTAGTTGTAATATTACCTGATGTGTTTGCTACTGTGAAAGCACCATCTACATCAATACCACCATCTAGACTTGATAGGCCAACTACATTTATCGGACCAACCATATCTATTACCACTTCGCTTGCCCCAGACCCAACTTGAGGTGCCATTAGAATTCTATTATTTTGAGATACTAATGAAAGATCACCAGTACTTTCAATACCAATAGCGAATGCTGTTGGACTGCCTATAAGTATGTCACCTATAGTTGCTCCAGTAAATTCACCTTCACCAAATGCTACATCACCTGCCGTACCACTGAACACTTCACCTGTGTTAGTTGCGTCAGCAATAAATGTAAATTTACTTGCACTATCGTCATATCCAAAGAAGCCAAGTTTTGCGCCTGTACCATCATGCCATTTAAATTCAATACCACGGTCTTTGTTATCGTCACTTGCTGGAGTTTGATCTCCGCCTAGTGTAAAGATTGGATCATCAATAGTAACTGTTGTACTGTTTACTGTTGTGGTTGTACCATCTACTCTTAAATCGCCAGCAACTTGTAAATCTCCTGCCGCATATGTATTACCGGTTGCGTGTTGTACAGTAAAGTTACCTACACCAATGTTTAATTCTGTTCCGTCGAATGTTAAGTTAGCATCGTCTTCAACTGCGCCACCAGTACCAGCTAATACAATACGGTTATCTGTTAAATCTTCTATAATAGCACTTGCTAGTGTAGACTCACTATCAACATTAATTGTACCAGTAATTTGTGTATTACCATTTGCTACTTCTACATCAAAAACTTCACTGCCACTTGGGCCTATAAAGAAGTTTGTTCCGTCAAAGCGGAAGTTAGCATCGTCTTCAAGTTCGCCGCTGTTACCCACAATAACAATTCTGTTGTTGGTTAAGTCTTCTACGTTTACACTTGCTAGTGTTGATTGACTGCCTACATCCAATGTACCAACTATTTGTGTGTTACCTGTTGCGTGTTGTACAGTAAAGTTGCCTACGCCAATATCTAATTTAGTTCCGTTCCAAATTAAGTTAGCATCACCATCAACTGATCCTGCTGTACCAGCATACATAATATGTGTTGGTGTAATATCACTAATAGTTGCGCTTGTTAGAGTAGATTCTCCACTTACATCTAGTGTACCTGTAATATCTGTATTTGCTGTAACGTCAAATGCAAACGCACCAGTTGTAGTATCAATATTAACAATAGTAGTTGTACCATCATCAATTTTAAATGCGCCTGTCATATTGCTTGGTAGTGAAATTCCATTCTCACCACTAGCGCCTTCATATACTATATTTTCTGAGAGATATAAGTCACGCCATGCTTTTCCTGTAACACCTAAGTCATACGCATCAGTTACATCTGGTACAATGTTTGATCGTAACTCTCCGTTGATTGAAATATTGTCTGTGTCTGCATTACCAATTGTAACATCACCACGTAGTATTGTATCACCAGTTACATCTAGTCCTGAAAGATTTGCTGCTCCAAATACTACGTCGCCGGCTGTACCACTAAACACTTCATTATTGTTTACAGCATCTGGTATAAACATAAATTTACCTGTACTATCGTCAAAGCCAAAGAACCCAACTTTTGCTAAACTGGCTCCGCCATCATACCAGTTGAACTCAATACCTCTGTCTAGGTTGTCATCTGTTGTTGGTATAGTGTCGCCACCTAGTGTAAAAATTGGATCGTCGATTGTTACTGTTGTACTGTTAACACTTGTTACTGTTCCGTCAACTTGTAAGTTACCAGCAACTTGTAAGTCGCCTGCCATAGTAACATCACCATTGCTACCATCAATAGTAAATTCTGCTAGTGTATTACCAAACTTGATATCACCAGTAGCACCAATTTGTGCTCTTTGTGTGCCACCAGTATAAAAGTCTAGTTCATCGTTGTCAGCACCCGCACTTGACTCTGCTAAAATATATGTGTCTTGGTCAACGTCTTTAACACCGCCTAGTGATCCCCAGTTAGCACCATCGTATCCTTCAAATGTACTGTCTGTTGTATTATAACGGATCATACCTTGTGCGTTTGGTGTTGGGCGTTCTGCTGTAGTACCTACAGGTATAGCTATTGCGCCATCACCTGTAATAGTTACATTGTCTGCTAGTACTGATAGTTTACCTGTTCCATCTGGATCTAGTATAATATCGCCATTGGCATTACTGACACCCATAGTATTATTGTTAAATGTAAAGTTACCAATATTAGCACTTGCTAAGTTTGTGCCTTTATTACCAACAAAACGTGCGCCAGCAACATAAATTATTTTACCACTAATACCACTTGGTAAGTTATCACCAATAAAGTTTAGTACACCACTTTGATAATCAAAATACCATTCATCATTATTACCACTACCAGCGGCAAATAATTGTGTGCCAGTTGTTTCTGGAGCGGCTGCACTTATGTTGTCCATATAAACTTTTACTAAGTAAGTAGATCCAAATTCTGCTGGGATCCAATCTGTTAAATTTGTTTTCCATGTACGGTTTGGAGTAGCAGTAGCGTCAGCACTTGCTTCAATAGTAGCAGTGCCATTTCCGCTATCGTCATAAAGTTCTACAATTGTACTTGAAGATGAAGGTTTAGTTGCAGGAATTTGAGAAGCATCTTGCCAAATGTTATCGCCACGTATTAGTAAAGGACTAGCAATACTTTCGTTTGTTGCTGCCTTAACACCATTTATATCTGTCTTTGCTACGCCGTAACCTAGCTTTTTCCAAAGCCAGTCTACCTTTTGCGATTCATTAATAGCCATTTCTCACCCTCATGTTATCTCAATATGTGTTATCTTCTGGTTACTGCTTAGAGCAATACGTACTAATGCTACATTATTACTAGCATTAGTTAAGTTTTCTGTACCCAATGTCATTGTGTACGGTCCACTTAATGCGATACTATTAGCAATAATATCGCCACCAGTACTTGCGCACCCGTTACTACCATTACCACCATTGCCTGTATCTGCTCCTGGAACACCAGCACCTCCATACTGTGTTCCACAATCTAACCATCCGTTAATTGTACTTGTGTTATCTATAGTTGTACCAGGAGCAGCTATCCATACGCCGCTTACTCCAGTAGTACTTGTTATATTGATAGTAAAGTTAGCAACAACTGTTCTACGGAAAGCAATAGTAATGTACTGTGTTCCAGTATCACCACTTCTATTTGGTCCTACTGGAAGATAACCAGTACTGTAGTTGGTAACATTGTGTTCTAATACACCTAGTCTTATTGTTGCTTCTTTTGTACCTACTACACCAGGATCTGATGCCTCAGAGTAAACACTGTTTGTATAAAAATTTGTTGCTCCAGGTATTGTAGGATTATCTGTTGTAGCACTACTAAAGTCAAATATACGTACTGCGTCATCAGTGTACGTTGCTCCTAAACTACTAGCAACATCAATTGCTTGTTCACTAATATTAGATTGTCCTGCTGTATGTACTTGTACAATTTCTGATGGTGTTTGGTATGAACTTGAGCCATACAAATTGCTTACTCTGTGTCTAATATTTTCAACAGTTCTAACATTACTGCCAGTAATGTTTACTGTCAAGTCACCAAGTGTATAAGGAGTTCCGTTACCAGTATCAGCATTTGGAATGCCG
>TARA_B110000483_G_scaffold31658_1_pt1 | contig 21504 bp, 17 predicted proteins | sample TARA_B110000483 | Tara Oceans TARA_B110000483 (sample SAMEA4398176) | marine metagenome | biome: Polar Biome; feature: [SRF] surface water layer (ENVO:00010504); material: water (ENVO:00002006), including particulate matter (ENVO:01000060) such as... | depth 5 m
CACCCTTAGACCCGATATAGTGCTTAGAAAGGGTGGTAAGACATACGTAGTCGATACGAAATGGAAGCAACCTTCTAATAACTCAGCCTCTGTATCTGATTTAAGGCAGATGTATACCTATTGCCGTTTTTGGAAAGCAGATAAAGCGATGCTGTTGTATCCAGGTGATTTAGCCGGAAATATTTTCAAAGAGTTTAAAACAGCAGATTACTTCTTGCTTGAAGAAAAACATGAAGAAATTAAGCATCAATGTAAAATGGGCTACATATCAGTACTGAATGATGCGGGTGAATTGCGAGATAACTTAGGAGAAAAGGTTCTTAGTTTGATGGGCATTAAAACAAACTTTAATATTTGATAATTTATTTTGGCCAGTTTCACTCTCCCCTCCAACTGCAAAATAATACTTCCAAACCCTGTTAAAAAGTCCGACAAAAAACTAACTGAGCTGGATAAAAGGATTGCACAAGCAAATTCTCCAAAACCCATCAAGCCCTATTAAAAACTCCATGTACCTTTTATCCCAAATTCTTTGTTTCTTTGTAGAGTGAACTTCAGTTAGCTGAACTTTATTTAATACTAACACCAACTGATATGGATATCAAATACGTCCTTTTTATTTTATCATCGCTCATCATTTTCTCCTATATATTTGATGCGATAGCCCAAAAGACAAAGTTCCCCTCTGTAATCTTACTGATGGCGACAGGTATTGCCGCTAGAGCAATTTCTGATGGCCTGGGTTATAAGATCATGTACCTCGACCAAATCATCCCAGTCATGGGCACTATCGGCCTAATACTGATTGTTCTGGAAGGTGCACTTGAGTTAAAGGTCAATAAACAAAAACTAAAAGTAATTTTTAGAGGGTTCATGGCGGCTCTAATTATATTAATAGCTAATGTGGTAGGGCTTACTTTATTTTTCCAAGATTATTTAGAGTTAAGCCAAAGCACTGCAGTAATGAACGCCATTCCATTAGCTATTATAAGTAGTGCAGTGGCTATCCCTAGCGCTGCAGCTTTATTGCCTATGGATAAAGAGTTTATTGTCTATGAGTCTACTTTTTCTGATATTTTGGGCATTATGATGTTTAACTATTCACTCAAGCAATTTACGGCAGGTGAGGAGTTATTGGGCCTAGAGCCCCTAGCATTACTTATGGGGGAGATAGGAGGGATTGTCTTAGCGTCTATAGTCATTACATGGATGTTGTTTGAATTGTTTGAACGATTAGAAAAAAAGATTAAGTTCTTTTTAATATTGGCCTTACTCATCATGGCCTACGCTATCGGCAAGACTTATCACTTGCCTTCATTGGTAATAATTTTCGTTTTTGGAATAGTACTATCTAATGCCGATTTTTTATTGCCTAATTTTATTAAGCGTTTTATATCGATGAGCATGACCAGAGAGGAGGGTCTTCATGAGTTTCACATACTTACAGCAGAGTCAACCTTTTTAGTGCGCACATTCTTCTTTTTGTTTTTTGGTTTCTCTATTACCATAGATAGTTTTACCGAAGGATTCAATTACATCTATGCTGGTATTATTTTAGGTGTTATGCTGCTGATGCGTTTACTTTATATGGGCGTAGTTGAACGAAAAAGTATTCAATCTTTGGTCTTTATTTCACCGAGAGGGTTAATCAGTATTCTTTTGTTTTTGCAGTTGCAACGCGGTGGGGAATATGCGGCGTTTGGGTCGCCACTCATCAACAGTAAAGTACTTTTGTTGGTTATCATAGGTTCTATGTTGATCATGACTATCGGTACACTCGCTTTTGCTGGTTCCAAAAAAGAACTTGAAGCGAAAAGTGAAGGCTCAACAGCGCCGCTGGAAGATCCTCTTAACACGCACGCTACAGATGGCCAATCGGCTGATAGTGCAGATACTTAATCAATTATATTGTTGTTGACTTTGTTAAAGCCTTCAATACCTTGCAATCCTCCGGTGTGAATCGCTAGGATAGAACTTCCTTTTGGGAAAAAGTATGCATCGATTAACTGCTGAAGACCAAACATCATTTTACCTGTATATATCGGGTCAAGTGGGATTTTGTGGGTTGATTTGAAGGTATTCATAAAGTCAATGAGATCCTTATCCCACTTTGCATATCCCCCAAAATGGTAATTGAAGTTGACTTGCCAATTCTTATATTCCTTACCGACCATTTTTTGAATTTGCTGGACGAGATACTCATCCTTTAAACTGGATATACCGACTATTTTTTTATTGCCATCTAGGTATCTGATTATGCCTGCAAGAGTCCCCCCTGTACCAACTGGGCAAAATACATATTCGCAGGAAAGATCGAGGTTGTCGAGTATTTCTTCGGCACCCTTCACACCCATTTCATTGCTTCCACCTTCTGGCACAAAGTGATAGTCGCCATCTAGTGCTGCTAACTCAGCAACCTGACTAAGGTCTTCTGAGCTTCGAATGTTTCGGTAGGATTCACGATCGATAAAAATAAGCTGCATCCCCAATGCTTGCGATTTTTCTAGGGTAGGGCTTAAGAATTTAAAATTAGTCCCTCGGATAATGCCGTAGCAGGGGATATCTTCAGATTGACACGCCAATGCAGTAGCGAGCAGGTGATTACTATATGCGCCCCCCATGGTAACCATGGCTAGGTTTTCCTTCTGGGCAAACTCGATATTGTGTAGTAGTTTGAAAAATTTGTTACCCTCTATGATAGGGTGCAGTTGGTCTAAACGAAAAATTTTGAGAGAGACGCCAAACTTTTCATCGACATGAATGTCTTGTATGAACTGATTATTCCTCAGAATTAACTATTTAAAAGACCTGAAAAAGCAATCTATTGCTCAATAAAATCTTGCTTGCTTTCTTCCTTTGCCTTTTTGTTTGCTCCTTTCGTTGGGTCATAACCTAAGATAGCCATAAGAAAAAAGACAATACCCATCACCATACACAAGTAACCTAATGTCTCTAAGAATCCATCAAATGATGTTAATCCAGCGCCTATACCTGTGAAAAGTGCCATAATACAATACCTTACACCAATTTCGTAAATCGTTAAATTTGGTTCCATAGCAATAATTAATTTTATGCAAATTTATATTTATTTACACAATCTAACAAGGATAAGTGATAAACTTATTCATATCAATAATTTTAGTTGCTTAGGCCTTATCTTTACGTAAAATTGTAGGTAATGAGTAAAATTCAATTAAGTCTAGCTATTGCAAGCCTATTTATGCTTGCTTGTCAATCCACAACGACTACAGCACTCCAACAAGACAGTCATACAGAAGAAAATATAGATTCACTGAAATACGAGGAGGAGGTACATTTAAAAAATGTTCGACAGTTGACCTTCGGAGGAGACAATGCAGAAGCCTATTGGAGTTTTGATGGTCAATCTTTGGTTTTTCAGCGTAAACATGAGCCAAGTGGCATCATGTGCGATCAAATTTTTATTGGTGAGATACCTGCGGCTGATGAAGCTTTTGATTTCAAAATGGTAAGCACAGGTAAAGGAAGAACGACTTGTTCGTATTACCTGCATGGAGATACAACTTTTATATACGCTTCCACGCACTTATCCATGGATGACTGTCCACCGGTACCAGACAAAAGTAAGGGCTATGTATGGCCATTATATCCGGAGTTTGAAATTTTTATTGCAGATGAAGGCGGAGCGATTACTGAACAGCTAACGGATAACGATTTCTATGATGCAGAGGCAACCACTTCGCCCACAGAAAATAAAATTGTGTATACCTCAACCAAGAGTGGCGACATCGAGCTTTATGTGCTGGATCTAGATACGCGTGAAGAGCTTCAAATAACGGATGAGCTTGGTTATGATGGAGGTGCTTTCTTTTCTCCTGATGGTACGAAATTAGTCTGGAGAAGTTCAAGACCCGATACCGAGGCAGATATTGCTCATTACAAAGAATTATTAGCGAATGATTTGGTTGAGCCTAGCGATATGGAATTGTATATTTCAAATATTGATGGCAGTAACAAGGTTAAAGTTAGTGATTTAGGTGGGGCAAACTGGGCGCCATTTTTCCACCCTTCCGGAGAAAAAATCATCTTCTCCTCCAATCATACGACCAAGATGTTTCCATTCAACTTGTTTATGGTCAACTTAGATGGGACAGGCCTAGAGCAAATTACCTTTGATAATACCTTTGATTCCTTCCCTATGTTTTCACCAGATGGCAAATATTTTGTTTTCTCATCCAACCGAAACAACGGGGGTACAAGAGATACGAATATGTTCTTAGCTGAGTGGCTTGATTGATATCCTATTTAGGGTTCAATCGGATGGATAAATTTTTAAAAGATAAAGAGATTGTAGTTTATTTTTTCGAGTACTAGGATTAAGGAAGTCTACACTTAATCTTGTTACGTTGAAATGGTCAAAGCGTTTAAGCAGTTCTGTCTGATGCATACTGCTGAGCAAGTTGTATCCATCTTCGTTCGTTAGCACATAAGCATTATGGTTTGCCAGGCTATCTTTATAAAAGGCTGGAACATTTCCCCCGCTATAATAATGAAACCCTCTCCACCAGATATCGTGCTGATACAACTGATCTTGCGGTATATTTTGATCCTTGATATAAAAAGCGGCTTCACTACTTCCTTGATATTTTAACAAGGCTGGATATGCATGGCTATTGACAATAAACCCGCCCAATAAAAAAGCGCTAAAGCTTGCCAGGATTAAGGCCTGCTTTCTAAACTGTAACAAATAAAAAAAGCTTAAAATAGCGACAATCCCCAGCAGATAAGTAAAGTAGGTCAATATGGATGCGGGAAATGCAAAGAAAATAAGTATTGGTATAATCAGTAACGCGGCAATTAACGTAAGTTGAACACAGTAGGCAACTAAATCAAAGTGCTTGCTGGTCTTATGTATCCAAGTGTGTATACTTTTTGCAATGAGGATGCTTGCAAAAGGAACGGTCACGTATATATAATGGGGAAGCTTATAGTGGGAGAGAGATAAAGCTAGAAAAGGCAGTAACAAACCAAAAAAACTGATGTATTCAACTTGTTTTTTCCAATTCACCAAAACTTGCACTAGACTGCTTATAAAGAAGAGTGTGAAGGGGAGCACCGCCCAAACGATGTTGTGCAAGAAGTAAAAATAGCTCGCCTCATTTTCCCATACATTTTCTCCGGTAATTCTACCAAAACTTTGCTCCCAAAAAAAGAAGCTTAAGCCATGCATACCCCATTGTTGATGTAAACCAATGAGCATAGGACTGAGTATAAGCAAAAGGATAAGCGGAATAAAAATGATTTCCCATCTTATGAAAGATTTCCATTGTCGCTTAAGCAGAATATTTGGGCCAAAAGCCAGGCATGGCACTACCAAGCCAATAGGACCTTTAGCGAGCATCGCTAAGGCGATAAATCCAGTCGCAAGATACAGAGCGATTACTTTGTTTTTCTGCAAGAATTCACCCAGTTGCCATACCGAAAAAACAACTAAAGCGATCATTAAGGTATCGGTACGTATATCATTGGTAAACAATAAGAAAGCAACAGAGCAAGCATATACCAATGCGCTTAATCGAGCTATCGAAATCGGATAATATAAAATCGTAAAACGATACAGCGCATACACACTTCCCCAGGCAAACAGAAAGGAGGGGAGCTTGAACGCGAATGAGCTATTTCCGAGTATATGAATACTTAATCCAGCCAACCAAAAAAGTAATGGTGGTTTGTCCAGATAGGCTTCACCGAGATCAGTTAATTGCAACAGTGAGTGACTTTGCCATAACTCTAGACTCATACTTGCATATTGACTAGCATCCACCTCCATAATAGGAATAAACAAACCGAAGCATGAAACGGATACGGATAGACCTAAAAGATAGTAGAACGTTGATGTTGAGAAAGTTCGCAGAGAAGATGATAAATCTTGCATACCCGCAAGGTACTTACTTTTAAGAACATTCGTTTAGTAAGAATAATTAAAATTAGATTTTTCAATTTTTTACCTTTTGTCTATGTTACAAAATTAAAAAGCCAATACTCATTGTTGGAGAGCCCGCAGAATATTAATAAGGATAAGTACATTTTCAGTGGGAATGCATATGCATATCTTTTAAGTATGATTCCATTTTAGCTTGGATAAAGAAGCCTAGCTTTTTATTTAAATCAAGGAATTAAATTTTATATTTGAGTGCATCCTTTATTTGATGTGTTTTATTTACTGATAAAATGTATACATGAATTTTTCTACGGTTGATTGGACTATTTTTATTGCCTACTTAGTGCTAATGGTCTTGTTAGGTTTGTATCTATCCTTCAAAAATGAAAGCAAGACATCTGAGGATTATTTTTTGGCAGGAAAGTCTTTGCCATGGTGGGCTATCGGCGCGTCTCTTATAGCCTCGAATATTTCTGCAGAGCAATTTATAGGCATGTCGGGGAGTGGTTTTAAGATTGGTATGGCCATCGCTTCTTATGAGTTTATGGCTGCAATAACGCTCATTTTAGTCGCTTGGTTTATGTTGCCTATTTTTTTAAAGGAAGGTATTTTCACCTTACCTCAATTCATTGAAAAACGATACAATAAGGAGGTGAAAACGGGGCTTGCCATAATGTGGTTGTTTCTCTTTGTGTTTATTAATATTACGCTAGTTCTTTATTTAGGGGCATTGACGATGGGGGTAGCTCTTGGCACGAGTTTAGGGCTAGGGGTTTTAATCTTAGTTTTATATTCAGCATCCTTCTCCATTTTTGGCGGTTTAAAAACGGTGGTATTAACCGATATAGTGCAAGTAGTGGTCTTGATCTTGGGTGGCTTGTTGACGACTTATTTTGCGCTTGATGCATTTAGTGGAGGCGCAGGATTTATTGCTGGATTTAAAGAGTTGACTATTGCAGCATCGGAAAAGTTTAACATGATCTTATTTAAAGGTGAACTCATGTATAACAACGATAATGGCGTCTTGGTGGATGCTTGGGAAGATTTGCCTGGCTTAAGCGTTTTACTCGGGGGGATGTGGATTGCAAACATCTATTACTGGGGAACCAATCAATACATTATACAGCGAGCTTTGGGTGCAAAAAATATTAGTGAAGCAAGAAAAGGGGTTGTTTTTGCAGCCTTTCTCAAAATTTTACTTCCTTTAGTTGTTGTGGTTCCTGGCATTGTAGCCTATGCAGTGCATGCAGATATAAGTCAAGGTGACCAGGTGTATGCTTGGATATTAAATAGCTATATCCCAATTGGCTTGAAAGGAATCTGCTTTGCGGCAGTTATTGCTGCTGTAGGTTCTTCCATTAGCTCCATTGTTAACAGTGTTTCCACCATTTTTACAATTGATATTTATCAGTCCTATATCAATAAGAAAGCAGACAATGCACATATGCTAAAAGTAGGTAAAATAAGCGCAGGCATTGCCTTACTTATTGGTGCTATAACCGCCTTGGTTATACCAAGTCCGGATCAAGCATTCAAGAGTATCCAAGAATTTACTGGGCATTTTAGCCCAGGGATTTTGGTGGTATTTTTATTCGGTTTATTTTGGAAAAAATCATCCTCAAGAGCTGCTATATCAGTCATTCTGATTTCGCTTCCTTTGTCGTTCTTTCTCTCTTTTTATTTCCCATCAAGCGCTCTTCCATTCATGAATAGAATGGTAATTGTTTTTGTGGTACTTAGTATTTTGATGCTTGTCATATCATTTGTTGACAACGGGAAGAGTAATGATAAAAAGGCATTGGATATTGAATCAAGTATCTATAAAACAACAAGTACATTTAAGTTAGCGTCTTTGCTGGTGCTCGGTATACTCATCGCAATTTATACTATGTGGTGGTAAGCGACTTAAACACCAAACGTTTGTTTGCTTTGATGAAAAAGCTTTCCTAACTTCACACTTGAAAAAGTAAAACAGGTCATGGCAAAGCAAAAGGTTGATGAACAAACAGTAATTAAGGAAAGTCTTAAGCTTTTTAGACAAACAAGTTACCACACGACTAGTATGGCGGATATTGCCAAAGCTTGTGGTATCCAGAAAGGAAGTCTATATCACTACTTTGCAAGTAAGGAAGAATTAATGATGAAGGTGATTGCTTTTGTTCATGGTTTTTTCAAAGAAGAAATTTTTGCTATTGCATATGATGAAACCATCGATCCTATGGTAAGATTGGATAAGATGTTTTCAAGGGCAGACCGTATTTTTATCAATAAAGAAACGGGTAAGATGCTTGGTAATGTGGGGGTAGAAACCGCTTTGGTTATTCCTGAGTTTCAACCGGTTATTCAAGCGTTTTTTCGAGATTTCTTTAATGCAGTTCAAAAGGTATACAGTTCAAAATATTCTGAAAATATCGCCAATGAATTGGCAGAGAGGGCAGTTGCTGAGATTGAAGGATCTTTGCTTTTGGCTCGGATATTCAATGACAACAACTTCTTTAAGACGACACACAAACGGCTTGTCGCAAGACTCCAGAAGTCCCACTAACTGGCCCTTATATGAAGCGCTTAGCTTTTGCTTTAGGTGATATTCTTAGATCTTATTGACCATACCTTTTTATTTTTCGTACCTTTAATGGAATGATTAAAGAGAATAAATTAGCAGTTCTAATTGATGGAGATAATATACCCTCAAAGTATATTAAAGAAATGATGGAAGAAATTGCTAAATACGGCACCCCTACCATAAAAAGAATTTACGGTGATTGGACCAGTCCACACGTTACTCGTTGGAAAGCGGTATTATTAGAAAATGCAATTACACCTATTCAGCAGTATGCTTATACTACCGGAAAGAATGCAACGGATTCTGCGATGATAATTGATGCTATGGATATCTTATATGCACGGGAGGTGGATGGTTTCTGTTTGGTTTCTTCTGATAGTGATTTCACCAAGCTTGCTACTCGATTAAGGGAAGCAGGGAAGCACGTGTATGGCATCGGAGAGAAGAAAACACCTGATCCCTTTATTGTAGCATGCGATAAGTTTATTTACTTGGAAATTCTGCATAAAGACGAGGAGAATGAGGATGAGCTTAACGAAAAGAAAAATTTAGATAAAATCACGCCTAAAGTATTACGCTTACTAAGAAATTCAGTGGCGGATGCAGCAGATGAGGATGGTTGGGCTTTCTTGGGTGATGTAGGAAGTTTAATTCTAAAGAAGCAAGCCAACTTTGATTCCAGGAACTTTGGCTTTGAAAAGTTAACGCCTTTGTTTAAGTCTCTTAAAGGATTTGAAATCGAAACTAGGACACAAGACAATAGTCGTTTTAAGTTGATTTACGTTCGTAACAAAAAGTGATTAAGGCAAAGTTTTCCAATACATTTTAAAGATTAAGAATAACCGTTGTATCTAAGTAGTAAGATTTCTCGATAGTTTGAAATGACTAAGAATACAATAGGATGGGATTACGCTTCTCAATAAAATGGGTCGCTATATTTTGGTGAGTTTATAAATTGCTCATCAGTTAATGTATGCAAAAATGCTTCTAATGCATCTGTTTCTTGGATGCTCAAGTTCATAACGACGGGGTAAGTTGTAAATACATCAATGAGATGAGGATCTAAATTTTCATTATCCTTGATATTACCATCATAGTGTTTAATTACCTCCCTTAAGCTCTTCAGACTGCCATCATGCATAAACCTTCCACGAAGGGCAACATTCTTTAAAGACGGGGCTTTAAATTTCCCAGCATCTGAAGGGTTATTGCTGTGGATACTAATGCCAATATCCGGATTCAATTTGTAGAGCCCATTATTTCTTGGATTATCTGTAATTAAAGCTTCGGTATTGTGGCAACTCAAACAGTTGACTTTATTATGAGAAGTGAAGATTGATTTTCCTAAATTTTCCTGGATGGTGTAATTGGGGAAATCTTGATATACATCGTTTACTAATGCACGTCCTTGGTCAAACTTAGACCCATAGGATACCATCGAGCGAATGAATTGAGCCAATGCTTTAGCTATGTTTTCACTATTCATCTCTCCATCAGGGAAAGCCTTTCTGAAGAGTATAGGGTAATAAGCTGTTGCTTGTAGCCGCTCCGCTAAATCACTTAAAGTCATCCCCATTTCAAGAGGGTCCTGTATTGGTTGTAAGACTTGTTCCTCTAATGTTGCAGCACGTTCATCCCAAAAAAAACGGCCATTTAAATAATACATTGAGTTTCCTAGTGCCATAGAATGCCTTAAGGTAGTTTGCCCGTTGATCCCAGTACTAAACTGAGCTGTATCAGTAAAACCAATTGCTTGTTGATGACATGAAGCACAGGCTGTTGAAAGATCTCTTGATAGTATTGGGTCATAAAACAATACTCGCCCTAATGTGGCTCCCCAATTAGATGTTGGGTTGTCAGCTGGTGTATTATCTTGAATGCCAATAAATTGATTAGAATAAAATGCAGGTATATTTGGCGAACGATAGTTATAGACTTGATTGGGTATGTTTACGTACTCTTTTAGTATTATTAAGTCGTCATCTGCTTTACTCTCTTTTTTACAAGAAGTAATAAGCGAGAATAAAATCAAACTAACAATTACATTCAGTTTAAAATGCATTGTATAAAGGTAAGTACTTATTTTATAAAAATTTATAATGATAAGAGTCCCAGTATAAATGAAAAAAGACCCAACATAAGCTTGAGTCTCTTTTAAAATATTAGGCTGGATAAAGAACGTGCTATACTTTCTTTACTTTTACAGCAGTTAAGCCTTTAGGCCCTCTTTCTGTTTCAAAAGTAACCATGTTGTTCTCAATGATTTCATCAACGCAGTTATTAATATGCACGAAGATGCTTTCTTGGGTTTCTTTATCCTTGATGAATCCGTATCCTTTAGAATCATTAAAGAAAGTAACGACACCCGTTCTTGTTGGATCTTCGTCTTCGTAATCTTCTTTTTTAGGAATACCAATTATAATATTTTCAGCAATAATTTCTTCTTTCAATAATGGATCAGGAGGAGTGTCTACGATATTTCCGTTATGATCTACGTATGCAATCATATCATCCATGCTTTGTTTGCCTTCCTCTTTACGAGCGGCTTTTTTTTCAGCTTTATCTTTTTTCTTCTTCTCTTGTTTTTTGTTTCTTTCTTTTTTGCCAAAAGTTTCTTGTGATCTACCCATAAAAATTATTGTACCCAGATAACCAGGATTTATTTAATTGATTAAGCTAAGATTAACCTTAGCTCTTGTAAAGATAATGAATTTTTTGAGATGTATTTAAGAATTCTTATTCGATTTGCACCACTTCATCCTTATAGGATACTTCAAAACCGCTATAGATTTTGTTTCTGCGCCGCCATTCGGTTACACCGTTTACCTTTACTAAGCCGGCATCGATAATAATATTGGCTTCTCCTCCAGTCATTGCCCATCCCATTACTTTGAGTAATTGGTTGAGTTGGATGTAATCTTGACTTAAAGCAAATTGATGGTTGGCCATACTAAAATGATTCTACTGCTTTGACTACATCTGAGCTATCCAAACCATATTTGAGCATGAGTTGAGCGGGTGTGCCACTTTCACCAAAACTATCATTTACCGCAACAAATCGCATTGGGGTAGGTGCTTGTTCAGCAAGTAGTTGAGCCACTGCACTACCCAGACCTCCAAGACGCTGGTGCTCTTCAGCTACTACTACTTTACCGGTCTTAGCGACAGATTGCAGTATCAGCTCATTATCCAAAGGTTTTATCGTATGAATGTTGATGATTTCGCAACTTATTCCTTTCTTTTCCAGTTCTTTTGCTGCTAATATACTTTGCCAAACCAAATGACCTGTAGCAATTATGCTTACATCGGTTCCCTCATTCATTAAGATACCTTTTCCAATTTCAAAAGTATCGTCCTTTGAAGTAAAGTTAGGTACTTTGGGTCGACCAAAACGCAAATAAACAGGGCCTTCATATGCAGCTGTAGCAAGGGTAGCGGCATAGGTTTGATTGTGGTCGCATGGATTGATGACAACCATGCCCGGCAACATTTGCATTAAGCCAATGTCCTCTAATATCTGGTGAGTTGCGCCATCTTCGCCCAAGGTAATACCTGCATGAGATGCAGCAATCTTAACATTTTTCCCTGAGTAGGCAACGCTTTGTCTTATTTGATCATATACACGTCCTGTTGCAAAATTTGCAAAGGTTGTTGCAAAAGGAATTTGACCACCAATCGTTAGTCCTGCAGCCATGCCAATCATATTTGCTTCAGCGATACCGCATTGAACAAAACGTTCAGGATGATTTTCTGCAAAATCATTCAATTTTAATGACCCCGTTAAATCGGCACACATGGCCATAACTTTTGGATTTGTTTCACCCAAATAATCCATAGCTAAGCCAAATCCCGAACGAGTATCTTTTTGTTCCTTATCCGAAAAAGTATGCAGTTTAGATGTTATTGTGGCACTCATAATTAAAATTTTAAATCAAGCGTTTGTTTAGATTTTATTTCTATATTCTCTATCCGCGTTTCTTTCATACTTCGTTGATGATCAAAGCGATAGACAAGGCTATAAAACCCTGGTTGTAAATCTAATATTTCTTGCCTGCTATTGGCAGTAAAGGTGTAAATATTTACTAACTCATTGTTGATTTCTGTGAATAATGCAGCATGAATTGGAAATTGAGCATTAACCCTTAATTTGCCAGGTGCTGGCAGTTCAATGGTATAGTTTGGCTGATTAAGTTCCAGATTAGTAATAGGGGTAATGGGCAATGTCAATATATCAATATCGTAAGTGCCATACAAGTAGCTTTGCACCTTATTAGTTTCATGACTGAATAAATAGGCAGACTGCTTACTTTGCTTGATTAGATAAGGTATTTCGGATATGACATTCACCCTTTCCCCTTCGTGCATGGTCTGAATTTCTAAAAAGCTTGTTGGTGCAGCAATTGTGATGATATTATGTTCATTTCCTTTCAGTATAATACCCTTTTTAGTTATCGGAGGTAATGTCTGAATGATTAAAGTGTATTCGGAGCTGGGATCTATGAGTAATGTATCAGGATTACCGGCTTGATCTAAGCGATGATATAATGTGTAATCTGGCTCTTGAGAATTGCTGTAAAAAAGTATAGGAATATTGCTCTGATTAGGTTTTTGTTGACCATCGAGCAACTCAACCTGTAATGTTGTATAGCTAATTGCTTGCGTGACTACACGCAAAATATTTTTTTCAAACTCATAGGGAGTATGCGGATTAAACACATCTTTGATGCAGTGATAATCCCTAAGAGATTCTATGTCGACATCTAAACCGATGATAACTGGCTTAATGATTACTTCTTGTTTCAATAGAATTTCCAAGATAGAGCAAGGGTCTCCAAGGCAGCTTTCGGAGCCATCGGTAATAACGACAAGGATATTTTTTTGACCTTCAAATTCGGCAAAATCTTCTTGGGTTTGTTCGAGGGTGTAGGCCAAAGGGGTAATGCCTTTAGGCGTGATGCCCATCATCCGATTTTTTAACTCAAGTAAGCTGTGCGCTGCGATTGGCATTTTAAGCTCAGTATCCTCGCAATCATTCTCTATAGGTAGACTTTGATGGCCATATACCCTTAATCCGAACCGTAAACTATCATACTTGTTAATTAGGCTATCTGCAATTCTCAAGAGGCTTTTTTCTGCAATTGTCCATTTATCTTCTTTTCCCCATTTTTTCATCATGCTGGAAGAGCCATCCATTACAAACAAAACATTGACTGGAGTGGATTGACCATTGACCCCCAAAGCAAAACAACTACATAGTATGGCAATAATTAGAATTCTCATCTTAATTGAATAACAGTGGTTCGTTCAGGAATCATTTCAAAGTCGTAACGATGGGTCTCTTCGCTATTGTATTTATCGTCTTGTATATATATTAACGAGTAATTGCCCGGCTGCAGCTTGAGTTCGGTATCTTCATTAAATAAGCCTAAATCCACACATAACTGCCATGGACCTGTATCGCGGTAAAATACGCTTCCCCTTAGCGCTTGATTATTTTTAATGGACAATTTTCCATTAGAGGGATAATTCTGCTTATAAACTTTATCACTATTTAAATGTATATTTTCACTTTTGTGCGGAGTGAAACAGACATTGAGTTGATATTCACCTTCCAATAGAGGCAGGTCATCTAAGCGGTAATTATAGATCCATTCATCTTGATATTTAACCAAATAATGTGCTTGTTTTTCATCGTATTGTTTGCGATGCTCAATAGCTAAATACGATTTAGGTATGGTGATGCTTATATCATTATGTTTTCCAGGATTGAGCTGAAATGATTGGCTTGAAATACTTGGATAGGTATGTACCTTGACGGTGTACCATCCTCTTGGATCTATAGATAGGGTATCGGGCAAGCCTTTTTTACCCAGACAATGTAAGTAGGTATACAAGGTTTCCTGGCTGTAGCTGTCTTGAATAGTTATAGGGGTATTGCTTATGGTCTGCTTAGCTTTACTTTGCAAATGAATACTCAAGGTCGTTTTACCTGTGGCTTGTTTGATGGTGTTGTCCAGAACAATGGCAAAGGAGGCTTCATCTTTTGCATTGACAAAAGAACCAATGCAATCAAATGAGGAAACCAAGGAGTCTTCTATCGCTAATCCAATGATAAATGGATTAATGGAGATTCTCTTCTCATTTAAATATTTTGCAGCATCACAAGGGTCTCCTTCGCAGTTTTCCAATCCATCCGTAATAAGAATAATGGAGTTTAAACTTTCAATCGTTGAAAAGTCCTTCGCTGACTCAATCAATGAGTAAGCGATTGGAGTATTTCCGTTGGGTTGAATTGCGGCTAATGTGCTTGCAAAGATCTCCTGATTTAAGGAACTGAATGGTATTTCGAGTTTGGAATCCGTACAAATATCTAAACGCTTGTGATACTGATGACCAAAAACCCTTAAGCCAACTTGAATATTAGGATTAGTCTTTTCTAGGCTATCTACAAGCTTATACAAAATTTGCTTAGCAATATTCATTTTTGTGTCATTGCCCCACATAGCTTCCATGCTCCCGGAAGCATCTAAGACAAATAATATCTTTTGTTGCCGCGGTGTGTCCTGCCCGTAGCTTAAATTACAGAGGACAATAAAGATTAATAAGAATAACTTCTTCAAGATAATACTATACTTCTCTTTAACGAGTGAGCAATGCATTTGTTGTTAGTAATCGCCAATAGATTCCTCCAATTGGCCAAGAGCGTTGGCTAGTTGGTCGTCGTTTGGTGCTTTACCGTGCCAGTGATGTGTACCTTGCATAAAATCTACACCATAACCCATTTCTGTATGAAGCAGCACACAAACCGGTTTTCCATTTCCCGTTAATGTCTTTGCTTTTTGCATGCCAGTCATTACTGCTTGCATATCATTGCCTTCTTGGATATCCATAACTTCCCATCCAAAGGCTTCAAACTTTTTACGAATACTTCCCATAGCCATTACCTCATCGGTAGGACCATCAATTTGTTGTCTGTTTACATCTATGGTCGCTATATAATTGTCTACTTTATTAGCAGAGGCGAATAAAGTGGCTTCCCAAATCTGTCCTTCTTGTAATTCCCCATCACCATGTAAAGAATAGATTAACTTGGTGTCCTTGTTGCGGCGCTTGCTTAATGCGGCCCCGATTGCGACACTCATACCTTGACCTAAACTTCCTGATGCAATACGAACGCCTGGTAAATGTTCGTGAGTAGTAGGATGCCCTTGTAGCCGGGTATTAATTTTTCTAAAGGTTTTAAGTTCTTCTACGGGAAAATAACCGCTACGAGCTAACACGCTGTAAAATACAGGCGAAATATGTCCGTTGGACAGGAAAAATACATCTTCATTATTACCATCCATATTAAAAGATGGGTCATGATCCATAAGTTCTTTATACAAGGCAATAAAAAATTCAGTACACCCCATACTGCCACCCGGGTGACCGCTATTCACTGCGTGAACCATACGTAAGATATCGCGCCTAACTTGAGAGGCTAATTGTTCTAAATTGGAAATGTTAGACATAATGTATGGGCTTGTTTCAACAAATGTAAAACCAAGTCTTTGGATAAGATAATTTGTCTTTACTTAAGTATGCACAGTTGGTGGATAACGATTGCAGTAGTTTAGATTTTAGTAGGCTAAACCAGGTGCTAAGTGCTCAGGAACATCGAGTCTTTGTCCAAAAAAGGTATCCTTCATCTAATGTCAATTCAACATGATAAGCCGTCTTCTATCCAAGTATGGATAAATATATTTGCTCGCGCTATTTGTAGGCTTGTCAGCGTTCAGATTGTTCCTGCTTTAAATCTTAAATCAAACAACTAACAACAAAAAGAAAAGCCCTGTTACGATATTCGCAACAGGGCTCTCTTAAAAGCTTTAATTTGGATGTTTATCTCTTTTTCTTCACCTTATCTGCACCTTTCATGGTATCAACCAAAATAGCTGATGCGATAAAGATAGAAGAATAAGTACCCACTAGGATACCCATTAATAAAGCAAATGAGAATCCTCTAATTGCTTCACCACCGAAAGTAAACAAAATAAGTACCACCAATAAGGTCGTAAATGATGTCATTAATGTTCTGCTTAAAGTGCTGTTTATGGCTGCATTTACATTCGTAACGACATCTTTTGTTGGATGCTCATCAAAATACTCTCTAATTCTATCAAATACAATTACTGTATCATTGATGGAGTAACCAATAACAGTAAGGATTGCCGCAATAAACTTCTGCTCAATCTCCAAAGAGAATGGGAATAATTCACCCCAGAAGATAGAAAAGATAGATAATAAAATCAATGAATCGTGAATAACTGCACCTAACGCACCTACACCATATTGCCATTTTCTAAATCGGATCAATAAGTATAAGAAAATCAACAATGCACCAACGCCTCCAGCCCAAAAAGCACTCGTTTGGATGTCATCAGCAATAGAAGTATCTACTTTATTAGATTGCACCAAGGCGGAGCGCATAAACTCTTCATTACTTGGTTCATCAACAAATTTATCTTTCAATGCGTCATACAATTTGAAAGTTACTGTACTGTCCGTTTTTGGATCTTTACTTTCAATTTCATAAGAAGTAACAATCTGAATCGTTCTGTCGTTGCCAAATGTTTTAACTTGTGTAGAACCGAAAGTTTCAGTTAAATCACTTCGAATCGCATCGGTAGAAACTGTCTGATCGAAAGCAACCACATATGAACGTCCACCCTTAAAGTCAACACCCAATTCAAAACCTTTAGTAAACATAGATGCTAGACCAGCAAGAATAATAAGTGTAGATATAACATAAGTATATTTTCGTTTACCGAGGAAGTCAAATTTTGCATCTTTCAAGATATTTTCACTCCAAGACATTGATATACCAACCGTCTTGTCTCTATCGCTCATGCCATCAAATATCAATCTCGATAAGAATACTGCTGAGATAAAAGAAGCGATGATACCAATCATTAATACGATTGCGAATCCTTTAACTGGACCTGCACCTAACCAAAGTAGGGTGGCAGCTGTAATAAAAGTAGTTACGTTGGCATCAATAATTGCGCTGTAAGATCGAGAGAAACCATCAGATATTGCCAATCGAGCTCCTTTCCCTTTTCGCAACTCTTCCTTAATTCTTTCAAAGATAATTACGTTGGCATCCACTGCCATACCAATAGTTAAAACAATACCAGCTAATCCAGGTAAGGTTAAAGCAGCTCCTAATGAAGCTAAAGTACCCATGATAAATACAATATTTACCAATAAAGCTATGTTTGCAATAATACCCGCACCACTATAATATATAACCATGAAAAGGATAACAAACAAGAATCCCATTGCCAAAGCTAATAAACCAGATTTGATTGAAGCATCACCTAAGCTTGCTCCTACAACTGCTTCTTGAGGGATATTAATTTGTGCATCTAGTTTACCTGATTTAAGAATATTTGCTAAATCTTGCGCTTCATCAAAATCATCTAAGCCAGTGATTTGAGAAGATCCTCCGCAAATTGCTCCATTTACATTTGGCGCAGAGAAAACTTTATTATCTAATACAATGGCAACTTGATTACCTACATTTTCTTCAGTAAGTGTACACCATTTGTTAGCTCCAACATTATTCATTCGCATTGAAACTGCTGCAGCACCAAATTCATCTAATACCGAGCGAGCATCTGTTATCACATCTCCACTAAGTGCAGCCTTGCCATCAATCCCTTTTTGTAAGGCAAAAATGGTGTAGAAATCATCTGCATTTTCACCAGTTCCTTTAAATGGCTTGGCAGACCAGGCAAGCTTTACTCTTGCTACATCGAATATGCTTTTAATTTCTTCCATGGCAAGGTAAGATTTAACCTTATCCATATCTCTTTTGGCAACATAACCAACAATTGCACCAGGTCTCCAAAACTGACGTCCGTCTTGAACATCTATATTTGGTTGTAATACATCAAACAGTGGGTTGAAGATACTAGCTGAAGAAGTATCCTCATCTGCTCCTTCTAGACCTGCTAAATCTTCCTCCAACTCAGAGAGTCCCATATCACCTTCTAATTCATTAAGGGTGTCTGCTACTTCTTCTGTAAGCGCTAAAATTTCTTCTGTTTCCTCAAGGTCTGCTATCGCATCAAATTCATCATCTTCTGCAGCCTCTTCTAAACCAAGAATACCAACAAGCATGTCATTGGCTTGAAACAAAAGATTACCTGCAATGCTCGCATCAACTGTTTCGTAAAATTCCAAAACCGCTGCAGATTGGATAATGTTTCTTACCCGGTCTGTATTATCAGCTCCTGGAAGCTCAATATAAATTCTTCCGTTAGCATCTGGTTCAGAAATAAATGGTTGTGCCACGCCAAACTCATCTATACGTGTGGTAAGGACATTATGTGTTTCGCTGTTTTTAGCGTTTGCTTCTTCTTTAAGAACTTCTAAGACTTCATCATTGGTTGAATCAAAAGTCATTTTTTCTCTAAACTTTTCAATTGGCGCAAAGATTCCTGATAATTTAGCTCCATCCGCTATCTTCTCATATTCTTTTCCAAACAAGCTAATAAAATCACCCTGATTATTTGCTTGAGCAGCAATTGAAGATTCTAGTGCAAGCTTAAATTTTTCATCTTTGGTATTGTTTGACAATTTTTTCAGTACATCTGCCTGGTCTATTTCAACCAACATGCTTACACCACCTTTAAGGTCTAGACCCAGATTTAAACTTCTTTTGTTTATTTCATCATAGGTAAAACCTAAGAATACTTCCTCATTCTTAATAGAGTCTAGATAGTAGTTCTTTGCTTTGTTCTCGAGATAAGCTTTTTCTAATCCTTCATCTAAATCATTCACTTGAGTACTCGCAAAAGCCTCAGCTTTGCCTACAAATGAGTTCTTGATGAAAGTAAAGGAAAGCTGAAATATCGATACAACGATAAGCGCAATGATAACAATTCTAATAAATCCTTTTGCTTGCATAGTACAACGGGTTAATTTTTTTTAAAGGCTGCAAATATACTATTATTAAAGAGTAATATTTCAAGTTTCATTCAAAAATTTCTTCAGAAGCAGCTCTGAGCTAAGCTTATTTGCTTTTAGTGCTTTATGAAACTTTTAACAATTTCTTGACTTTCTGTTTTTGCTCGCACAAAATAAAGACCTGCGGGCAGCTCATCCCTAAGATAAATGCTCGCTGAATTATCATGAATAGCCCATTCCTTAATTACTTGACCATAGAGGCTTAAAAGACTTATTCTTTCGACATTATATTTTGATGCATAACTAATTACAACTGTATTGTTCTCTTTGAAAGCTTGAATGTTAAGCGATGTTTCTCCTTCAAAATCCAATATAGAGGAGGTGAAATCACAAAGGGTAGAAAAATTTAAAACTTTCTCCAGGGCAGTTTCCAGCTCAATATTGGTTTCGATCACTGTCTGACATTGCGGATGACTCATTCGTATGTCATAGAACCCCGATTCTGAGACGCCTATATGGTAGGAGCCATCAAACTGAGAATATTTTAAATAGCTCTCTCCAAGGATATCGATTTGAGCGTTGTTAACTGGATTATTGTTTAAGGTGTCAAAAACTGAACCGATTAAATAGGAGGCGCGCGTATAGCTTGGGGCAATGATAAATAAGCCCTCTTCACGATCACTTATTAAAATGTTCCCGCTAGGTAGAAAGGGATACACCCCCCAATTACCTTCAAAACCATCATCTGAAGAGAAGGGAGAAGTATCAAAACTACCCACTTCAACCAAGTTATCTTTAAGTGTGGCATCTACCAAGCTTAATCCATTTCGGTAATAGGAGGTATATAAATAATCGCCAAGGAAGAAGGTGTTGTGCGGGATAACACTATCTCCTGGACTATTTTGAAATTGATCGGTCAAGCGAATGTTGTTGAGGTCTGAAATGTCATACATGTCTACATATGCACCTGGTTTTTCATCAGTAGTAGCTAAATAATTGCCATCATCACTTAGCCAACAATTATGGGTAAAGAATCGACTGGTAGACTGCCTAGCTATTACTATTGGTGCCTCTTTGTCACCTACATCAACGACGGAAAATGTGCCGTTGGAAATTTCTGCAGTATACAGAGTGTCATCCCTGACATAGGCATCATGAACGTATTGATCGTCATATAAACCTAAAAAATTAGGGGCATAACGATTGGGCGTATTTAAATCGATGATAAATGCTCCTTGGTTGGATATGTTGCTTCCTAATAGGTAGCCAACTCCATTTTCATCGATGAAAATGTTGTGAGCTGTTTGGTAGTCGAAGGTGTCGATTTGGTTGATGGAGAGCGATGGGGCTGAGTTGGGTAGGCTTCGTAAGTCAACTATCAATAAGCCTCCGCCTTCTTCATTGGTGACGTAAGCAAAACCATCAAAAGTTTTAATATCTCGCCAAACACTTGTGTCGCCAAATATCTCAAACAATAAAACGGGGCTTTGAGGAGCACTTACATCAATGATATATAAAGAAACTTCGGAACCTACTAAAGCATATTCATTGCCTAAAGTGTCCGTATATCCCCATATATCATTGATTTTTGAATTTGTCGGAAGGTAGCCGAGCAAATCCATATTTTGTTGAGCATGCAGGAAGCAACCCGTGAGCATCAATAGGATATGTAAAATGAAATTTCGCATTACTTAACTAAGACTTGCTCGAAGTCGGCTATTTTATAAATTCTTAATGAGGTATTCTCTATTCTATTCACTTGTCCTTTGGCATCTACGACCTCTTTGAAATTATACCGGCGTGCTTTGGGTTCAATATCTAGGTGAAGTAGATATTGATTAAAGTTTAACCCATATTCATCAATCAAGGGAAAGAAAATAGTGGCTAATTCATAGCCCAAGAATACATGTTTACTTGGTTTCCCAAAATATTTTTCATGATATCTTCCAATGAAGTTTGCTGTAGGCTCATTCTCGCCCTCAATCCAGTAAGATTTGGTGAAATGGATTTTACTGCCGTTGATATAATCCAATCGTATCGTCTCAATTTCTTCCCATCCTGGCATACC
>TARA_B110000483_G_scaffold240230_1_pt1 | contig 20954 bp, 21 predicted proteins | sample TARA_B110000483 | Tara Oceans TARA_B110000483 (sample SAMEA4398176) | marine metagenome | biome: Polar Biome; feature: [SRF] surface water layer (ENVO:00010504); material: water (ENVO:00002006), including particulate matter (ENVO:01000060) such as... | depth 5 m
AAATACATTATTTTTTAATCTTATTAGTAAGAAAAAAATAATTTTTTTAAATAGAAAAAAATTTATAATTTTTTTCCTACAAAAGAAACCAGAACAAAGCATAGACGTTAAAGGAATGTATTATGATGACAATATTAAAAATATAGAGAATATTTGGAAGTTGATGCCATCTAATTATTATCTAGTGATAAAAGAACACCCAAATAATATTGGTAATTATGATAAAAATTTCTACAATAAAATATTAGATAAAAATAACACTTATTTAATAGATACCAAAGAAAATTTTAATAAATTGGTAAAAAAAAGTGTAGCAACATTTTCAATTAATTCAACAGCAAGTATGAATGCTTCTCTTTTAAAAATTCCAAGTTTTACTTTTGCAAAAAGTTTTTTTAATGAAATTAAGTACTCATTGAGAATTAGTACAGACGATATTATTGATAATAATTTATTCGAATTAATTAGAAAATTAAAAGATAGTAATAAAAATAAAAAAGATTTTAGCAAATTAAACTATTTAAAAAACTCATTTGAGGGCAATCTTTTTAATAAAGAAATATATTCTAAATCAAATATTCATAATTTAAGAAAAGCAATACTACAAGTAAGCAAATGAACAAATTTTTGATATATAAGTTACTACAGCTAGTATACGGCGAATTATTCAATACCAATAATAAATTTAGCAAAAGATTGATGAGGCTGATTTGCAGAACACCATTTAAAGATTTTATATATATAGTCTTTAAAATTTTTAAAAAAAAAAACCCTACATTGAAAACAAATAATAATGATTTATTTATTAACAACTTAGATTCTCAAAAAATTTTAAATAATTTACACAAAAGTGGAATATGCGAAAATATAAATTTAAAACAAAATATTGTTGATAATATATTGTTAAAAATAAAAGATAAAAAATTTCAAATCAATAGAACAAAAAAAAATATTTATTTAGATGAAAAAAAAAATTTTAAAAATATTTATTTATTAAGATTATTTAATCCACATAAAACAATTGAAGAGATTGATCAAATAGCACACAGCAATGCTTTACTTGTTTCAGTTAGAGAATATGTAAATTCTGAACCAATAATCTTGTCATCACAAATATGGTGGACTTTTCCATACTATGATGAATTTGGTATTGCAAATAATCCTCCTGGAAATGAGTTTGGTTTTCATTATGATGTTGATGATTTTAAATTTTTAAAATTATTTTTTTATTTAAATGATGTTAATTCAAATTCTGGACCGCATGTTTATATTAAAAACCATAATAAAAAAAATTTTAAAGAGTATCTAAATAGAAGAATAACTGATGATGAAGCTAATAAATATTATGAAGAAAATATTCATACCATATTGGGTAAGACTGGAAATGGATTTATTGAAGATACCTCTTTCTATCACAAAGGGAGTAATCCTAAAAATAATCACAGCAGAGGTATTTTACAAATAGTTTATGGAATTAAAAACTGGGATGATTTATCTTGAAAAAACAACTTTTTATAGATTTATCATGGATAAATATTAAACATTCAGGCGGGGGCTATCATTCAGTTCAAAATATTATAAATAGTATTTTGAATAACAAAAATATCTTAGCGATTTATGATATAGTAATAATTACAAGAAAAAAATTTTTAAAAAAAAAATACTCTAAAAAAATAAAAATTGTCGAATTGCCTAATTTTTATTTTTTTAATTTTTTTATAAGGTGGTTTATTTTATTTTTTCTTTCTAACAATAAAATAAAGCAAATTTATTTTTGTCCAAATATATATTGTGCTTTATTTAAATTTAATTTTAAAACAATTAATGTTTTTCATGACAATCAATGGAAATATTATCCAGAATATTATTCATTTTTAAAAATTTTTTGGATCAAATTAAATATTTTTTTTTGTATAAAATTAAGCGATAAAATAATTTGTACTTCTAAATTCATTTTTAATCAGTTTAAACATTTAGATAAAAAAAAAAAATTAAAGCAAATCTATATTCCTTTTAAAAAAATAAATAAATACAAAAAGATATCAAAATTAAATGAAAAATATGTATTGATATTCTCTTCTCTTCTTCCACATAAAAATATAAATATTATTATAAATATATTTCTAAATTCAAATAGTTTTAAAAATATAAATAATTTAGTTATTGCTGGTATGGGGGGTAAAAATAAAAAGATTACTTCTGGAAATAAAAATGTGATTTTTATGAAAAATGTTACTGAGAATGAGAAAAATTGGTTATTTAAAAATTGTGAATATTTTATTCATCCCTCAAAATATGAAGGATTTGGAATGACAATCGTTGAGGCTATGCTTGAAAAAAAAATGATTATTTGTAGTGATTTAAAAATATTTAGAGAAATAGGTCAAAATTCACTTACTTATGTTAAAAATTATTCTAGTCAAAAAAGTTGGTTAAAGAGTATTTCATGTTTAAACTATAAAAAATCAAATAAGTTAAAAAAAATAAACGTTGAAAATATTTTTTCTTTTAAAGTTATTTCAGATAATTATTTTAATATTTTTGAAAATTTAAAAAATGACAAATAATGTAGTTTTTAGATTAGATTGCGGAAAAATAATTGGTAGTGGTCATCTAATGAGATGTCTAGCTTTAGCTCGCTCACTAAAAAAAATAAATTACCAATGTTTTTTTGTTGCTTATGATTTTACTAAAGAAATTATTGAAAAAGAAATAAATAATGAATTTCAAATTTTTTATTTGAATTCAATAAAATATAAAAAAAATCCAGATGAATTTGAGAAATTGATATTTAATCACAAAAAAAATTTATATTCTTCAAAAGAAAAGGATGAATTTTTAAATATAATTTTAAAAAAGATAAGAAATGTCAAAATTGTAATCGTAGATCATTATGGTTTATCGTACAAATGGGAAAAATTTATTAAAAAAAATTTTAAAAATAAATTAGTTGTAATTGATGATTTCTTTAATCGAAAGCATTTTTGTGATTTATTAATTGATCCAACAGGTCAATACATAAAAAATAAATTTGATCAAGTTAACAATATATTATCTGGAACAAAGTATGCGGTAATTAACAAAAGCTTTCATAAGCAGATAGTAAATAAAAAAAAATTTATATTTGTTAGTTTTGGATCAATGGATAAAATGGGAATGACTTTAAAAACTGTCAATGAATTATTAAATATAAAATTTAAATTTAAAATTGTTGTTGCAATTTCAAAGTTTTCCAAAAATTACTCAAAATTACTCGAATATCAAAGAACAGGTAAAATAATTATATGTAATGAGATTATAGATATAAATTATTTCTTAAATAGATCATTTTGTGCAATTGGTGCAGCTGGAACTTCTTCATTTGAAAGAATATATTTAGAAATACCATCTTTAGTTTTTAAAACTGCCTTAAATCAAAATAATGTTTTAAAGACATTATCTAATTTAAATAGTGTTCAAATTGGAAATAGTAAAAATATTAAAAAATCATTAATAAAATTTCTTAATTCATATAATAAATTTAAAATAGATACTATTGTTGATAAATTTGGGGCTGAAAGAATAGTACCAAACCTTACCAATCATAAAAATGAAATCCAATTTGAATTTTTTCAAAATAATATTGAGCACCGTGATGCATTGTTTCTAATGAGAAATATGTCGCAACATTTTTCCACTTCAAAAATAACTAATCATAAAATTTTTTATGATGAACATAATAGTTGGTGTAATTATATTGATAAAAATAACACAGATTTAATTTATTTAATAAACTATAAAAATATGTCTATTGGTTATCTAAGATATCATTTTAAAAAAGAGCAAATAATAAGAAAAAAATTTATAGAAATATCTATTTTTATACAAGATGAATACAGCAATCAAAATTTTGGCTCTTATACACTAAATTTTTTTAACAGATTGCTCTCTGATCAAAATATTTTAGCTGAGATTTCAAAAAACAATAAGAGCTCATTAAAATTTTTCGAGAAAAACGGTTTTAGTTTAATTTCTAAAAATAAAAAAATTAAATTATTTTAATTTTTTTTGTGAAAAAACTTAATATATCCAAAGTAACTTAATATAATTTTAGAAATTTTTTTTGAAAAATCTTTAATTAAATAATCAATTGGTATTTCAGAGTTTTTTTTATTTTTGTTTAATAAATTTATACATTCATGGAGATTTTTCTTATCAAGACCTGAAACTAATAGTGTTCCTGTATCCATTCCTTCTGGTCGTTCATGAGAATTTCTTATCATTATAGATTTAGTTTTTAGTATCGCCGTCTCCTCCATAAGTGTTCCGCTATCAGATATAACAAAATCACTATTTTTTTGAAGAGCAATATAATCGGTAAAAGATAACGGTTTTAATGAATTTACAATCTTATTAAAATTTATCAGTTTTTTATGTTTTTTTAGTCTTGCTAAAAGACCTGGATGTGTACTAACAACAATCTTTCCATTATAATTTTTAGATACCATTTCTATACATTCAAAAACATTAAAAAAATTATTTTTTATATCTAAGTTTTCATTTCTATGAATACTTACAACTACATATTTATTTTTTACAAGTTTATATTTTTTAAGTACCTTAGAAGCATTAATTTTATTTTTATAATGGTTTAATACTTCGTACATAGGCGAACCTGTTTTAATAATTGTTTGTGGATGTATACCTTCTCGTATTAGATTTTGTCTAGCATGCTCAGTATAAACTAAATTTATCTCACTAGTGTGATCAATTATTCTTCTGTTTATTTCTTCAGGTACGTTTTCATCAAAACAGCGATTTCCTGCCTCTAAATGAAAGATTGGAACACCAAGTTTTTTTGCAGCTAAAGCTGAGTAGCAACTATTAGTATCACCCAGTATAACCAAACATTCTGGGTTTTCTTTTTCAATAATTTTACCACATTCTTTTATTGTTTTTGATATTGTTTCATAGTGAGTATTTGATCGGACTTCAATTTGGTAATCTGGTTTTCTTATCTTTAGATCTTCAAAGAAAATCTTACTTAATTCATATGTAAAATTTTGATTAGTATTAACCAGGATATTTGTGAAATTTTTATCTAATTCTTTAATAGTTAGAGACATTTTAATTATCTCAGGTCTTGTCCCCACTATTGTTAGTATTTTCATTATTTTCTTACTGTAAACAAATTTTTTATTGGTTTATATTTTAATAATTTTTTCTTATTATTTACTTTTTTGTTTATTTGAATAATTACATCTTTATAAACTTTAATTGTATCATTTATATGCTTTTTTTTATGGGAAAAATTTATATTGTTTGTCCCAAATGTGAAAACACCTCTTTTTATTACTTCTTGAAGAAATAAGGTTTTAATTTCCTCTTTTTTATAATTTTTAAAATCTTTGAAAATAAAAAAAGTCCACGTTGGATTTCCTACTAAATTAATAAACATAACTTCTTCATCTTTTAGAAATTCAGTAATTTCAGTTTTTAAGTAAATTCCCATTTTATAAAGATGATTAATAACATTCTTTTTTTCAAAAAAATTAATTACACTAATTGCTGCTGAAAGTGACAATGCTTCTCCCCCAAATGTAGATGAGAAAAAAATATCTTCACATTTTTTCATATACTTTTTCTTACCTACAAGAACTGATAATGGAAAACCGTTCGCAATACCCTTTCCCAAAGTTGTTAGATCTGGGGTCACGTTGAAAATTTTTTGAGCACCACCAAGAGAAAATCTGAATCCAGTACAAATCTCATCAAATATTAATATTATTTTATTTTTTGTACAAAAAGTTCTTATCTGTTTGAGAAAATTTTTTTTAGGCTCAACAGTATTCATTGGTTCAATAATAACTGCAGCAACTTTTTTTCCAGCTTTTTGGTATTGTTCAAGAAAAGAATTAAAGTTGTTAAATTCGAAGTTAAATGATTGCTTGCTAATTTCATTGGGCACTCCGTTATTCATAGATGTCGACCCTATATACCAATCATGCCATCCATGATAACCAGAAAACATTATATTATTCTGTTTTGTAATACTTCTCGCCAACCTGATTGCAGCAGTAGTTACATCTGAACCGTTTTTTGCATATCTAACCATTTCAGCACAGGGAACATGTTTAATAATTTTTTTTGCTAATTGATATTCAAGTTTAGTCGCCAAAGAGAATGAAACACCATTGTTTAATTGTTTTTTAATTGCTGAATTAATTTCTTTAACATTATAGCCAACTGTAACACTTAACAGTCCACTTACCATATCAATGAACTTGTTATTATCTATATCCCAAAAATAGCAACCATTTCCTTTTTTAACAAACAGGGGACTATTTTTTTTTGGAAGAAATCTGTAACTTTTACTGAAGGTTTGAGATCCCAAAGGTATAATATTCTTAACATCATTAAATAATAAATTACTTTGATTAAATTTCATTTTGATAGGTTGGTCTAATTTGAAAATATCTTTTTTTATCATTAAGTATAATTTTAGATATTGATTTTAAATCTGGTTTATAAATTGACTTATATTTTTGAAATATTTTTTTTATTTTTAAATAATCTTGATATGTGTCTAGTGTGAGCCTGTATTTAGATAAATTAATTTTATTTTTTAAGTTATATTTTTTTATATTATCATTTTTTAGCATATCTAAAGTTACATGTTCTTTACTTTTTTTAGACTTAGAATTCATTAATGTTTTTTTTAATAAATCAAAAGAAAATATTTCAACATCAAAACCATCAGGAAAAGTTGGATTTATTATATTTGAAGCATATTGTACCTTTTTTGCTTTATAAGCATTACACAATTTCGTAATAATATTTGGGTCTATTAATGGGCAATCAGAAGTTATTCTTACCACATCATTTAATAGATTTTTTTTAGAGCAATCGTAATATCTTTTTAAAACATTGTTCAGGCTTCCTCTAAAAATGGGAATATTTTTTTTTTTACAAATAGTTTCTATTATATCATCACTTTTTGATTTGCTTGTTACAATAATAGCTTTATCAATCAATTCAGATTTTAAGGTTCTTTTGTAAACAATTAAAAAAATTTGCTGATTTAATATTTTCATTAAAACTTTTGATTTGAGTCTTTTAGAAGAGGTTCTAGCTTGAATTAATGCAGTGTACAAACTTAGTCCTCACATTGGAAAATTATATGAAATGCTTCTGCATATTCTGCATTGATAGGTGAACCACGATATGACATGAGTGCAGTAATTTTTTTTATTGATCTTGGTTGATCATCATCATCAACTTCTTTCCCATATAATTTAATTGCTTCAATTTTTTTTTTAAAATTTGTTTTAGATAATCTAACATAAAAATTTGGGTTAAAAGAATTTCCAGGGTAGACGCCTGAGGAGGAAGGAACTTCAAATGTTAATATTTTTTTTATATAAGAATTTCTGTAGGGTCTTATCGCAACAGAGGCACAATTAAAACAAATTTTGTGATCTTGATTAAGATCATTTTCAAAATGCGTATATATAACACTTGGTTTGATTTTTATAATTATTTTTTCCAATTTTTGAGTAATATCTAATGAACTGATAGAGTCTAATCTTTGATCAATAAAATTTAGAAAAAAAAATTCTTTAATACCCAGAAGTTTTTTAACTTTTTCGGCTTTAGCATACCTTGATGTAACAATTTTTCTATTATACTGACCAATTTTGAATCTTCCTCTTTCCCCATCAGATAAAAACACTACATAAAAATCCTCTTTTTTTGAATTTTTTATTATAGTACCGGCCATACCAAAGCTTTCATCGTCAGGATGTGCAACAATGATTAAATTTTTTTTTTTCATTTTATTTTTACTTATATAATACAATTTACTTTATACTTTAATAAAGATAATTTATATAGCATATTTCATGAAACACATAAATTTAAATTATAAATTTAAATTATAAATTATAAATTATAAATGAATATCAATCCAAAAGCTCAGCTGTATAGAGAGGAAGCAAATTTTTTTTTTAATTTAATTAAAAAAAAAATAAACAAAAATTCGAAGATATTAGATGTAGGTGCTGGACCTGGTTTTTTAGTTGAAAAACTAATTTTAGAAGGATTTCCAAATATTTTAGGTATAGATAAGATTTCCAAAGGATTTACAGAAAATTATTTAATTCAAAAAAAATTTTTAAAAAAAATAAAAAAAAATAAAAATTTCTTTTTCACAACAATTGAAAAATTTGAGTCAAAAAAGAAATTTGATGCAATATTCTTATTTAGTGTTCTAGAACATGTTGAAAATTGGGAAAAATTACTCCTAAAGTGTATAATGAGGTTGAAGAAGAATGGTAAATTAATTGTTAATTGTCCAAACTATTCTTCATTTTATGAACCTCATTTTGGTTTACCAATAATTATAAATAAAAAACTTACATACTTTTTTTTTAAAAAAAAGATTAATGAGCTAGAAAAAAAAAATAATTACCATGGTTTGTATCAAGAATTAAATTTTATAACTTATAATAAACTTACACTTTTTTTTAAAAAAAATGGTATGAATTCTATTTTTGATAAAAAAATACTTAAAAAATATTTTTTAAGAATTAATAAAGATAAATTGTTTAAGAAAAGACATCCTTATTTAGGTAAAATAGTAAATTTTTTAAATAAAATTAAATTAACTAAATTATTTTTTTATTTACCAATGAGATTTCAACCTATATTACAATTTGAAATAAAAAAAATTAGTAAAATAAATTTATGTTAAGTCAAAAATTAATTAAGTTAAAAGATGCTGAAAAGTTGCATATTGATGAGGTGAAAAAATTGTACTCAGATTATGTTAATCCTTATCAAACAAAAATATTTTCTAACTTTTCTTTTGGATCTGAATTGTTTGATAAAGCAAGTGGAATGTACCTACAAAACGATAAAAAAAAGATACTTGATTTTACTGGTGGTTTTGGAGTTTTGAACCATGGGCATAATCATGAGAGAATTTTAAATGTCAGAAAAAAATTTATAGAAGAAAATAAATTAGAAGTTCACAAAATTATTTTTTCAAAATATCTTGCAACATTATCACATAATTTATCTGTATTACTTGATGAAAAACTGAATAGAACTTTTCTCTGTAACTCTGGAGCCGAAGCAGTAGAGGGAGCTATGAAATTAGCTTCCAGAGCAAACAAAGATAAAAAATATATCCTTAGTTCTGATAAATCTTACCATGGGAAATTAATTGGATCAGGATCTATTTCTGGATCTTATAAAAGTAAAAATAATTTTCAAAAAATGGAAAACTTCGGTTTTTTTAATTTTAATGATCCTGTTTCATTAGAAAAAAAAATAATTGAATATGAAAATAAGGGTGGAGTGTATGCAGTGATTATTGAGCCTTTTAGTGCAACATTGCTCGAAAGTTGTAGTGCTGAATTCATCACGAAGCTTCAAAATTTGAAGAAAAAATATAATTTTTCGATAATATGTGATGAAGTTTATTGTGCATGGTATAAATGTGGAAAATTATTCTATTTTAAAAATTATGATAATTTCACTCCAGATATATTAACTTTATCTAAATCAATGGGAGGGGGAAAATCATCAATTTCGGCATATATTGCTAATGAAAAATTACACGATAGGGTGTATGGATCAATTGACAATGCTTTTCTTCATACAACGACATATAATGGCTTTGGAGAGGAGTGTGCTACCGCAATTGAAGCAATTAACATATTAATTGAAGAAGATTTTCAGAAAAAAGTAAATTCTATTGAAAGTCAAATAAAAGAAAATCTTAAAAAAATACAAGAAAAATTTCCAAAAAAAATAAAAGGTTTTAAAGGACAAGGAGCATTGTTTGGAATAGAATTTTATTCACCTTTAGAATTTTTTTCAAAAATTTTAGATAACGTAAATATACAATCAGTTCAGAACAAAAAAAAAATTGTATCAAAGCTGTATATAGCTTCTGTATCAGATCAATTATTTAAAAATTACAATATTATGACAAATATATCTGAATCAGATAATTCAGATTTTTTATATATATCTCCTTCATTAATAGCTGAAAGTAAACACATAGATTATTTCTTTGATTCTTTATCAAAATTGTTAAGTGGAAAAATGGATTTTACTTTATCTAGGTATTTATTCAAATCAGTATTAAATTTGATAAAATAATTATTTTTCGTAATGAATAAAAAAATTGAAAACTATAGCAATTATAATTTAACATACTCAAAGAAAATAATTAAGTTTGAGCCCAAAAATCTTAAAGAACTAAGTAAAATAAAAAGTAAAAAAGATTTTTTTTTTTTGAAAAGTGGGAACTGTAGTTATGGGGATAAGTCAATATCTAACAAAACTAAAAATCTTGTTTCTCTAATAAATTTTAATAAAATTATAAAAATTGACAAAAAAAAAAGAACAGTCGAAGCAGAGAGTGGTATTAGCCTATACAAATTAAGTAAGTATTTGTATCAAAATGGTTTTTTTCTATACAATGTACCTGGTGGATTGTCAGTTAGCCTTGGTGGAGCTATTGCAGGAAATGTTCACGGCAGATTCTCAAAAAAAAACTTCTCTAATTTTGGAGACAATCTAAAATCAATTAAGTTTTTGAATAATGAAAATAAGGTAATAAAAATTAATAGAGGTCAAAAACAATTTAACGATCATATTGGTAGTTTTGGTATTCAGGGTATTATTCTAAGTGCCGAACTTTTAATAGATAAAATAGATAGTTATAATTTTGAAAGAACTGAAAAGTTGGTAAAAAATTACTCTGATTTCAATAATATTTTTAGTAAAAATGAAAATTTATATGGTTATATAAATTATTTAAAAAAAAATTCATTTGAAGGAATTTTTTTTATGTTAAGCGAAAAACCAAAGTTAACCAAAAAAAAATTTGGTCAATTTAAAAACTATAATTGGCCAAAATTTTTATCTTTTCTGTCTATTTTTGTTAACAATCATTCATTAAAATTTTTTTATAATTTTATTTTTTATATTAGAAAATATTTTCCTGTTAGAAATAAAATCTTATCGTTTGAAAAAGTTCTTTATCATAGCTCTTTAATTAATCTTTTACCTTATTTTTTTCAAAAAGGGATGCTTGAAATTCAGGTTTCAATTAATAAAAAAAAATTTTTGTTATTTTATAATTATATTAAAAAAAATTTCATACAAAATGAGATATTCCCTATTTTTTTTATTTTAAAAAAAATGCATGTTAGTAAAAAAAAATATTTTTTAAGTTTTCCGAAAAATAATTTGTCAGTATCTCTTGGTTTTAGAAAAAAAGATTACCTTAATAGACAAGAGCTTTTTAAAAACTTCTTTTTATTTTTAAAAAGAAATAATTTTGATGTTTACATAACAAAAAATGAAATTTTTAATCATATTGTTGATGAAAATAGATTTTTAAAAAAAATGAAAAAAAATAGAAAGAAATTTAAAATGCAAATTACTAGTATTTTTTTTGAAAAAAAAAATAATAATCTTCATGACCTTTTCTGAGAATCAAATTTACTTGAAAAGTTCAAAATTTTCTGCAAAAATAATTAATAAATTTTTAAAAAAATTTTATAAAAATTTAGAGAAGCTAGAAGTTTTGGACTTTGGTTGTGGACCATGCACTATTCACAAGTTTTTAAATTTTAAAAAAGTTTTTCTTTATGACAAAGAGTTTTTTGCTATTCCAAACAAAAATAGAAAATACGTAAGATTTAATAATTATAATTCAATTTTAAAAAGTAAGCAAAAGTATGATTTAATAATTATTAATAGTGTTATTCAATATATAGCTCCAAATTTTCTCTTTAATTTAATTAATTCTTTAAATAAAAAGTTAAAAAAAAATGGTGTTATTTTTTTAGGCGATGTCCCACATATATATAGATTTTTAGAATTTATTAATTGTACAAATTTAATTAAAATTTATTATCTAGTTAGATATTTTCTTTTTAAAAAAGAATATTTTAAAAAAGAATATTACTTACATGACAGGTCTTTTTTTATGAAAAAATTTGCAAAAAGTAAATTAATTTTTTTACCATCAAATAGTTATTTTTTTAAAAAAAGATATTGTTTAATTGTTAAAAAATATAATGAAAATAATTAGTCTTTTTTTTTATAATACTTACTTTCGACCAGTTATATACCACCAAGATTGGAAGATAGGGCGCGAATTTGACTCAGAAGTAAATACCCGTAGATCTTTAAAACGATAAAACAAACTCTTAAGATCATTCTCAGTTTTTGGTTGATATAATGTTGCTCCTCTAATTCTTATACTTGGATGATTATTTGACCATTTTACTAGATTTTTTTTTTTATCAACTTCATCAACATATTTGTTATATTCGTGTTTATTAGAAAAAAATGAAAACATAAATTGTCCATTGTCTTCTAAACGTTCATAAATATTTTCAATAATGTTATTTAATTTTAAATTATAATAAATACATTGTAATCCAACAATTAATTTAAACTTTTTATTTTGAAAAGGAATTTTTGAATCAGGTTTCCATAATTTACAATCAATATTTGAAACATTATTTTTTTTTAAATATTGTTTAGCTTGAATTATCGAAGTCTTTGATACTTCTAATCCAAAACAATTATAACCCTTATCTTTAAGCATAATTAAATTTGCCAAACCACCAAATCCAAATTCTAAAACATTACCGTTAAAATTAGTTTTTATTGAATAATCTTTTTTTAAATCATCAAAATATTTTATTTTATCAAATACATTTTTTCTTTGATTAGAAACAAATATTATTAATTCTTCATTTGGATATTGATTTCCAAACCATTTGTCATTAAATTCTGAATTTTTGTAATATCCATCCCATATTTCTGAAGTAATATTTTGATTTTTTTTATTCATCTTAATACCTTTTATTCTTATTCATTTTGATCATTGAAAATTTTAATGCAGTTTCTTTTTTTATTAAAACATTGCTCTTTCCATTATTAATTAAATTAAAATAATTTAATGGTGAAATACCATAACCAGGCCTTATAATCTTAATATTTTTTTTTGAAAATTTTGTTCCTCTTGGTATTTCTCTTACAGCATATATTGATCTTCTAAAAACTTTATTATTTATTTCTTTTTTAGTTCTGAAAAAGTGATCTTTCCCTAGTAGTAAATTAAAATATTCTAATTGTTTTTTATAAATTTTTAAATCACTTCCCTTAGTCGAAAACTCTACATCAAAACCTTTTTTTTGTTTTTCCAAAGCGAAATGCTTCTCAAATATTTCTGCACCCGCTGCCAGTGCACATTTTGCAATTTCAATATTATTCGAATGATCAGAAAAACCTACTTTGCAACCAAAGGTATTCTTTAATATTTTTATATTATTTATATTAAAATCCTCATCTTTTGATGGATAATTACTTACACAATATAAAACAATAATATCTTTAGCTCCATTTTTTTTTAAATAATTGTATGAAAATTTAATTTCATCTAAGTTTGCCATTCCTGTAGACATTATTATGGTTTTATTTGTTCCTGCGATTTTTTTTAACAAAGGCAAATGTGTCATTTCAAAAGATGCAATCTTATAAAATGGACATCTTAACTTTTCTAGAATATCAACCGCCTCAGTATCAAAAGGTGTGCTAAATAGATTAATATTTTTACTTCTTGAGTATTTAAATAATTCATTGTGCCATTCAAATGGTGTTTGAGCTTTTTCATACAAATCCCAGAGTTTTTGATTTTTCCATAAACCTTTTTTAATTATAAAATCTTTTTTTTTAGAGTTAATGGTCATTGAGGATGGAATGTAACTTTGAATTTTTACAGCGTCAGCACCATTTTTTTTTGCAGATAAAATAAGTTTTTTTGCTAGTTTTAAACTTCCATTATGATTTGCAGATATTTCAGCAATTATAAAAGGTTTTTTTTTAAGTAATTTATGCACGTTTTTTTTTTTAATATTTTTAATGTGTATACATGTTTTTTATGTAAAAAAAATGAAGGCCAATCTTCATTATTAGCTATTCTTAATTTATTAAATTGACTTTTAATACTTTTATTAACGTCTATTTCACTATCTTTAGGAAGTCTACGCTTGTAGAATGTCTCATTACCCACTTGTTTAGTTCTTTTTATTTTAGGGTAATATTTTAAAAATTTATTAATTAGTTTTATTGAAGTTATTGCCTGTTTTTGTCTTATTTCTTCATATAATTCTGTTCCATTAAGTAAAATATTGTTCTTAAATAAAATATCACCAGAGTCAAAAGAAATTGTGGCCATAAATAAACATGCTGTAATTTTATTTTTATTGTTTAGGATCTGCCACTGTAAAGGAGAGAATCCTTTTCCTTTAGGTAAATCACTCTCATGAATTATCATAACATATTTATTACTTTTTAAAAATTTTTCGGATAATTTTCTTGTGTAACCTAGAACGAATACAATTTCTTGTTTCTTAATCTTCTTAGGATCAAGATATTTTCTAATTATCAAATTTTTTTTTAAAAATTTTTTTTTTTTAATATATTCATTTACCCAATTATTTTTTTTATCAAATAAAAAGTTAAGAATTAGGTTTTTTTTTTCCATAAATTTTTTAAAAATTAAGCTATCTTTATAAAATGTATGATGTATTTATACTATTAAAAATTTCATATGAATATTATTAAAAATAATAATTTACTTTTTTTTTCTATTTTTTTGTTTTTTTTAATTTATTTTAAGTTTTTATTTGAAACTTTTTATTTTAATGCATTACCAAAGCACGACACTTTATGGTCATATTTATATTTTCAGTATGTATATAATTATTTTGAACTTAATCAAACTTTCCCAGCTTGGATAGAAACAAACACAGGTGGATACCCAGCTTTTGGTATTGTTAATTTTTCATCAAGCGCAATTGCTTTTCCAATAATATATATTAGTAACTTTTTAGGCATAGGTAGTTATTTTGCATATTTGTTTTTAATTTCAATTTTTACCTCAATTTTTTTATTAGGTTTATTCTTATTTATAAAAGACAACACAAAAAAATATTTTTTAATATTTTTAATAATAACTATTTCATATTTATTTAGTACGGACTATTTTTTTATTTCTCAGTCGCATTGGTGGTATACATTAATCCCTCTACAAATATTTTTCTTGATTAGATATTTTAAAGAAAAAAATGAAAAATTTATTTTTTATATTATTAATTCACAGCTTATTTTTTCTGCTATATATTGGACTTATTATAATATTTTTTCAATTTATCTAATTGGTATTATAATATTTTTTTTTTTTTAACATTAAGTGGGATATATAAAAAAAAAATAAAATTAAAATTTTTTTTTATAAAAAATATTTCTAATATTTTATTATTTTTATTTCTAATATCTTTAAATTTTATAATATTTTCATATTTTACAGAAAACTATTATATTAATACACCTTATCGAATAGATAACTTTAATATGTCTGAATATGGATTTATAGGAAATATTCCATTAGCAAATAAGCTAAAAAAAATATTATTTAGTGAGTATACACAAAGTTTTTACACTATAACTATCACAAACATAACTTTAGTCTTTTCAATTTACATCTTATTAAATCTAAAGGTGTTTATAAAAAACTATTTTTTAATTAGTCTTATATTTATATCTATATTTATATTAGTTATAAGTTGTGGAGATGAATTTATTATTACAAAGCAAATTATTGCATTTTTAAGAATATTCCCTTTCATGGATAAATTTAAACACTACGGTTATATAATACATTTTTTAATTCCCTTAAGCTTATTGATTACATCTATATCTATTAATTATTTTTTAGAAACGAAAGATAAAAAATTTTTTTTTCAATCATGTCTTTTAGCCTTTTTATTAAAGTTGATATGTATTTTGATGTTTTTCAATTTTTTTAATGATTATTATGATGATATTAATAAAACAAAAATTTTATCTAATTTAATCATAAGTTATCTGGCAATTTCTTTGGGGTTATATTTTGTTCTTCTTTATAAAAATTTTAAAGGCAAGTATTCAGTCATAATTATTTTAATGATTTTTTCAATGCTCCCAACTTATATAATTGCATTTGAAAAATATAAAAATTCGAATGATTTTGAAAATGTAAAAACATTTTATTTTCAAAATAATTTTTCAAATAAAAAAAAGTGTATAGCATTTCATAAGGCTGTAGATGACATTCCTTATTTTAAAAATATCTTATCTTTTGCAGGAAATAAATACAATATTATAAATTTTAATTTAGAAAAAGAAATCTGTAATCCATTTGCAAAAATTCCTGTTGATGGATCTAAAAAAAATTTTTCAAAATATTTATCCTCTGGACAGTCAATAGAATTAAGAAATACTAACATTAATAATTCATTATATTTAATTGATTTATTTAGAAATTTAAAAGTAAATAATGATATAAGTCTAGATGGCATCATAAATAATGAGGATAAGTATTTAATGATATCACAAAAAACAAAAATATCACTTTGGACTGTTGTTTTTAGAATACAATTTGCTCACACCTATTTAAATGATGGAACCAAAAATAATAGATACCCAGGTATAAGCTTTCATAAGAATGAAAATAATGAATGGATTACAAAAGTAGATGAAGAATTTAAAAATGAACCACTTTTTGAAATTGTAGATAATATGAAAATTAGTAATGGTTTTTTAAAAAATACTGAAATTAGATTTATTGATCAAATAAATAAAAAAAATAATTTATATAATTTTAAAACATCAAATGAAGGAAAATATAATTTAAAATTTAGTTTTAATAAAAATTGGAAATTAAAAGATGTTAATAAAAACAAGTTAAAAAAAATAAGCAACAAACATGGCTATTTAAGTTTTAATTCAGACACAAAATCAGATTATATATTATATTATCATAATAAAATTGAATTTTTAATTATATTTTTTCAATTAATATTAATCTGTTATTTAATTCTTACGTGTTTACTTAATTTAAATAGATTTTATAAATAAATTAATGAGTAAAATAAAAATATTAATTGTAACCATTAAAAAATGGAATTTGATTAACTATAAAAAATTCAAAAAAAAACACCAGAATCATTTAAGTTTTTATTTAATTTCAAAAAAAGAAAAATTAAATAAAAATATTTTATTTAAAATTAACCCAGATTTTATTTTTTTTGTTCACTGGTCAACAAAAGTTAGCGACCAGATAATAAATAATTTTAATTGTTATAATTTTCACATGACTGATTTACCATTTGGTCGAGGTGGCTCCCCTTTACAGAATTTACTTTTAAGAGATATCGAAAATACAAAAATTTCATTAATTAAGATGAATAACAAACTAGATCAAGGAGATATTATTTATAAAGAAAAATTTAATTTAAAAGGTAGCGCAGAAGAAATTTATAGTTCTTTATCTACAAGATCTTTTAAAATAATAGAAAAAATATTAAAAAAAAAGAAATTAAAATTTTTAAAACAAAAAGGATTTATAAAAAATTTTAAAAGAATAAAAAATAATTCAATTGTAGCTAAAAAAAATCTTACATTGAGAAACATTTATAATCAAATTAGAATGCGAGATGCTGAAACTTACGAACAAACATTTATAAAAATGGGAAAATTTAAAATTTATTTAAAAGATGCGAAGATAAAATCTAAAATGGTATCTGGAAAATTTAAAATATCTTAATTAAAATTATCAATTTTCTTAGAAAAATATTTTCCACTTAATAATAAATCATCTTCAATGAGGGTATTGGCACCTATTATAATATCTTTATTTATTCTTACCCCATTTTTAATTATAGCATTTGATCCAACAAAAATGTTTTTAAAAAAAATTGTACTTTTGTATATACCATCTGACTCATCAATTATTTTAGTATTCATTCCTCCTAATATAACTTTTTTTCCTAAATATAAATTTTTTGATAAAATTAATCTAAAATTACTAGAAATTTGAGAGTTATTCATTTTTATATAAACTTTCTTAAAAGAATTTTTAGAAGTCACAAGGTTGTGAGATCCGACAATTGAAAAATTATAAGCACTAAATTTATTAATTTTAAAAATTAAGTTGTTATTTGCAATTTTTGAATCAACTAATTTAAAATCATTGCATTTTATAAAATTAAAATTACCAATTTTAGAGTTAATTATTTTAACTTTTTTACAATTTAATATTAGTCCAAACCCGATTTTACTTTTTTTATCTATCGATATGTTTGGTAAAAAGTTAAATAGTGGAATTTTTATTGTATTGATTGGAATTAAAGAAATTAATAAAAAAAGAAGTTGAATAATCATATTTTCATTTTTTAATTAAAATATTTGAGGAATAAGTGTTTTCTTCAAGTAATGACCTATTGACGATACTTGAAATTTTAATAATACAATTTGATGTAATTTTTATATCACTTATTATCGTCACAGAATTTTCTAAAATTACATTTTCTCCAATTTCAATATTTCCAATTTTTATTTCTCTATTTGAATTAAATCCATGAGTCCAAAATTGACAATAATTAAGTATTTTACAGTTATCTTTAATTTTTATATTTCCTGAAAGATCAAAAAAATTTTCACTACCAATCTGACAATTTTCATTTATTTCGAGCTTTGAATTATCATTTACCTTTATTTCTCCATAAAATTTATTTTTATTTTTTAAAATTGAATTTTGAGAAATCGTTAGAGAGTAAAAATTTTTAATTATATTGAAAAAATAAATTTTTGAACTTTTTATATTTATCTTTTTAATTTTTATGTAATTAAATGAACAAATCTGACTATCTTCAATTTTACAATCTTTACTATTTATGATTGTTAAGAATCCTATACTTGAATTTTTATTAATATTATATCTCAATATCTTATTGTATAAAAAAATTCTTAATAAATTAAATGGGAGCAAACTTATTGTTAATGCAATTATATTTTTCATTTTAATCAAATTTTTTGAGAATTTTTTTTATATCTTTAAGTAAATTATTTTTTTTATAAAAAAAAATTACTTTCGCTTTTTTTGCACACATTTCATCACTTTTTTGATCTCCTATCATAAAACTAGTCTTTAAATTAATATTATGTTTTTTTTTTGCTTTAAGTATCATTCCAGGATTAGGTTTTCTAAGAATACTATTCTTTTTGTATTTTTTAATTAAACCAAATGGATGGTAAGGGCAGTAAAAAAAATCATCTATTTTCGCACCCCTTTTTTTTAATTCTTTATTAATCCAATTGTGCAATTTTAATACATCTTTTTCAGTATGCAGTCCTCTAGCAACACCGGATTGATTAGTTATAACAATAACTTTAAATTTTTTTTTATTTAGTAATTTAATTGCTGACTTAACATTCTTAAGCCACTTAAAATCTTCTATATGTGTGACATATCCGCTATTTTTATTAATTACACCATCTCTGTCTAAAAATACAGCTTTATTCAATTTTTTCATTGTTTATATAATACGTATAATTACTTAAATTAAAATGATTCGAATTAAAAAAAAGGTTTTAAAATAATTTAATGGCTAAAAATTTCGTTCAATTTATTAACCATGCTTCAATATTGATTTCTAACTCAAATAAATCAGTATTAACTGATCCTTGGTACTCTGGATCTGTATTTGATAATGGTTGGAACTTGTTGTACGAAAATTCAAAAGAGAAAATTGAGCAATTATTAAAAAAAGTAAATTTTATTTGGTTTTCACATGAACATCCTGATCATTTTTCAATTAAATTTTTAAATGATTTTGAAAAAATCCTGAAAGAAAAAAATATAAAGTTCATTTTCCAAAAAACTAAAGATTATAGAGTCGTTTCTTTTTTAAAACTAAAGAAGTTTAATTTCATTGAATTAGATAATAATAAATTATTTCATATAGATAAAAATTTTACAGCTAAAATACAGACTTGTGATTTTTATGATAGTGCACTTATTATAAAAATAAATGAGAAGACAATATTTAATTTAAATGATTGCCCCTTAAAAACTAAACAAGAAATAAAAAGTTTCAAAAAATATCATGGAAAATGTGATTTTTTATTTACACAATTTAGTTATGCTGCATGGAAGGGAGGGAAAAATAATTTGAATTGGCGTAGATCTGCTGCAGAGGAAAAAATTCAAATTATTAAAAATCAAAGTAATATTTTAGGTTCAAAATTTACAATTCCATTCGCAAGCTTTATTAGGTTCTCCGATCACTACAATAATTATTTAAATGATTCAATTAATACTCCAAAAATTATTTTAAATAAGTGTAAAGATTTAAATTCTAAAATTTTATTTCTTGAGCCATATGAAGTTTTGGATTTAGATGATCCTAAACAAGAAACGCAAAGTTGTGAATTTTGGAACAAAATTTATGATAATAAAATAAATTTTGAGATTATTAATAAAAATAAAGTTTATGATTTTAATATTTTAAAAGATTCATTTAACACTTATGTAAATAGAATTTTTTTAAATAATTCAAAAACTTTAATTTTCTTATTATCAAAAATAAAAATGCTTAAATTTTTTCAGCCAATCATAATTGATCTTAAGGATTTAAATATTATTATAAAAGTAGATTTAGCAAATAATATTTTTGAAAAAGTTAAGGAAGAACCTGATATTGAAATGTACTCAAAATCATTGTTTTTAATTTTTAAGCAAGATTTTGGTTTTGATACTTTGACAGTTAATGGTTGTTTTGAAGAAAGAAAGAAAAATGGATTTTCAAAAATGTCAAAAAGTTTTGCTATAGGAAATTTAAATAACCTAGGTATAAAAGTAAATTTTAAAATAATCTTTGATTTTTCTGTGATATTGTTATTTTTAAAAAAATTATTTTATATAAAAAAAAAATTAGCCTAATTGTCAATTTTTTCAGTAATTATTTTTATTCTTTTATGTTGCAATTTTTTAAATAATTCATATAAGTACCTGCCTGGTGATTATTGCGAAGGGGCAATACCCGATCCCATTCCGA
>TARA_B110000483_G_scaffold73077_1_pt1 | contig 20916 bp, 21 predicted proteins | sample TARA_B110000483 | Tara Oceans TARA_B110000483 (sample SAMEA4398176) | marine metagenome | biome: Polar Biome; feature: [SRF] surface water layer (ENVO:00010504); material: water (ENVO:00002006), including particulate matter (ENVO:01000060) such as... | depth 5 m
GATATTTGACAATAATGTTCTTCAGGCCATTGCAAACGTGCCAAGACACCAGTTCCTGGACAGTTCATTTGAAGAGTTCGCCTATCGTGATGTTGCATTTCCGATACGAGCTAAACAGACTATTAGCCAGCCTTACACAGTAGCGTTTCAATCCCAAAGTTTGGGATTGAGTAGGGGTTCTAAGGTTTTAGAGATAGGTACCGGTTCTGGATATCAAGCTGCTGTGCTCGTCGAGATGGGGATGAAAGTGTTTTCGATTGAACGCCAAAAAGATTTATTTAATTTCTCTAAAAGTATTCTTTTAAAGCTTGGCTATAATATTACACAAAAATTTGGCGATGGTTATAAAGGGATTCCCTCTTACGCTCCCTTTGATGGGATCATTGTGACCGCAGCATCACCAGATATACCCGGTGACTTAGTTGAACAACTATCCCCTAAAGGCTCTCTTGTTATCCCAATTGGTTATCCTGAGAATGACCAAGTGATGAAGCGCATAAAGAAGTCAAATACTGTTGAGGGTTATGAAGAAGAAGATTTAGGTAGCTTTCGATTTGTTCCTATGCTCAAAGATATTGAGTCTGGGGACAGTTTTTAAAGCCTAAATCTCTTTGTTGGTGTCTCTATCAATATCTCGCTCTTTTATGCTGGCTCGTTTATCATATAATTTCTTTCCTCTTCCCAAGCCAATCTCTAGCTTAGCCCATCCTTTTTTGCTAAAGTAAAGTTTTAATGGTATAATGCTAAATCCTACGTTTTTAGTTGTTTTAATTATTTTTTTTAATTCGTTTTTTTTTAAGAGTAACTTTCTCTCACGTAGTGGTAAATGATTGGAGTAAGTTCCTAAGCTAAATTCAGATATATGAAGATTTTTTACCCACAATTCTCCTTTTTCAGTTAGGTAACAATAACTATCAGATAAATTAGCTTTCCCTTCACGAACGCTTTTCACCTCGGTCCCATACAATTGTATCCCAGCAGTAAAGGTTTCTTCAATTGCATAAGAAAAACGTGCTTGACGATTTTTAACAACAGGATTCATAATGCAAATCTAACCCTACTTTTGTTGAAGCATGCTGTACTCTAAAATCATAAGACCAATATTATTTAATTTTCCTGCGGAAACTGCTCATAACATTACCATGAGTCAATTAGAATTACTGCAGCAATCATCATTAGGGAGATTAATTATTCAATCTATGGGTGGTCCTGTTGCATCTAATCCAATAAAAGTTATGGGGTTGGATTTCAAACATCCTGTTGGTCTTGCTGCGGGCCTTGACAAGGATGCTAAGGCAATTAGAGGTTTGTTCCAATTGGGGTTTTCTCATATCGAGGTTGGGACTTTAACGCCGAGACCCCAACCTGGAAATGAAAAACCTAGACTATATAGACTTAAAGAGGATCAAGCACTTATAAATCGAATGGGTTTTAATAACGAGGGTAGTATAGCCGCATCAAAAAGATTGCTAAAAAGAGATAAGTCCTGGGGAATTGTTGGTGGAAATATTGGTCGAAATAAATTGACCGTCAACGAAAATGCGGTTGACGACTATTTACTTTCAATGAATCATTTGAGAGATGTTGTTGATTATTTTACGATAAATATATCCTCACCTAATACTCCTGGCCTGAGAGACTTGCAGCATGATAAGGCATTGAAGCGTCTTTTAGAAGCGATATATCAAGAAAATAAAAGTTTTAATAACCCAAAACCCCTAACTGTCAAAATTTCACCTGACCTATCTAAAGATGAAATTCAATCGATATCAAGACTGGCTGTGGATTGTGGATTTAATGGGGTGATTGGCACAAATACTACAATTGGTCGGACGGGCCTAAAGATTAGTGATAGAACCATTGAAAAAATGGGTAATGGAGGTCTTTCAGGTCGGCCATTATCAAAACGCAGTACTGATGCGGTAACATGGATTAAAGAAGCTGTCAAAGATTCAGTGGCAGTAATAGGAGTTGGCGGAGTATTTACAGCACAAGATGTTTTAGACAAAACAAATGCTGGTGCTGATCTAGTTCAGGTTTATAGTGGTTTTGTTTTCAACGGTCCCTCAATGATCCATGATATTCAACGGGCATGGAGAAAATAGAAATTATTGAGTGCCCAAGGGATGCGATGCAAGGACATCCCAGAATATTTTCAAAAGATGAAAAAGTTTTATACCTAAAGTCCTTGATGCCTGTTGGCTTCTCTGCTATTGATATTGGTAGCTTCGTATCAAGTAAAGCAGTTCCTCAAATGGGAGATACTTCTGGTGTTTTAGATTCATTAATTGAGGTAAAAGGAAATAATCAGTTTTTAACAATTGCGGCCAATGATAGGGGAGTTCAAAGTGCAATCAAACATAGGGCAGTAGATTTAATTGGCTATCCCTTTTCTGCAAGTGAAACCTTTCAGAAACGAAATACAAATCGATCAAGAAAACAGGCAATAGAGGAGTTGAAAAGACATGCAGAATTAATTGACAGTAAAAAAAAGAAACTTGTCGTTTATGTCTCAATGGCTTTTGGGAATCCATATTTAGAGACTGTTTCTGATCAGGAAATCCTTGATTTTATCGGCGAAATTGTTAAAACAGCAAATTTTGAAGCACTATCCCTGAGTGATACTGTTGCAAAGTCAAGCCCTTCTTCGATACAATCATTAGTGATGCTTGTTAAAAATAATTTTACGGATATCAATTTAGGTCTTCATCTGCATGTTCCTCAGAAAGCGGCTTTAGGTACTGGCTTATTGCAAGTTGCGTGGGATTGTGGAATAAGAAGATTTGATTCAGCACTTTTAGGGTTTGGTGGATGCCCATTTGCAGCGGATTCCCTTTCAGGAAATCTACCAACAGAGTCTTTATTGTCATTTGCAAATAGTATTAATGCCGATAACGATATACATGCTATTGCTCTTGAGGTGGCTCACAATGCAGCGAGAGATCTTTTTCTATAGATTTTAATTTGTTTGAATTAACTTTGTCTTGTTGACGGGTTTCTATTTTTTAGAAACAATAGGGAATTCAGTGTAAATCTGAAACTGTACCCGCAGCTGTATGCTTCAATGCTTCAATGTAATTGCCACTGACAAGGATCGGGAAGGCGCAAAGAAGGGGAGTTAGTCAGAAGACCTGCCCGCAACCATAAGCCCGTCAATGCCGGGAAGAGCGTTGAAGAGAATGATACATAAGCAATTATTAACCTTTATTGGGTTAGCTATTTCTTGTTTTAAATGCTATTGTTACAGTTTGGACACATCTGTTGTTCTTAATTCTGTTCCGATATCTTCTTTCCTGTTTACGGAATCAAAAATATCTAAGTCTCTTCTTTCCACATGGGATGAGTTGCCTTCTGATCCCCTAGGGACGTGGATGAGAGGAATTGATACCAGGGCAATAAGTCCAGGTTCATCGATTACAATAAATCGTGAGGGATTACCTTCAAACTACTCTCAATTCATAGTCAATGGGCATCTTTTTCAATCACCTGATTTGGGTGTAGTTGATGTAAGTCTGATTCCCAAATATGGTCAAATATTTTCCCATACAGCCGGAGACTTAAGCCCTGTAATCGGATCAGGTCTTGGAGGATCTATATATTCAAGCCGTCCGAGTAATAGTAATTCGATTCAATTATCAACTTCGAGTATCGGAAGTTTTGGTGTCGGTGGAAGTTGGTCACTTATCAATCCCAAACCGAATCAAACTATCTCACTATCAATAGGACATGATATTTGGACGCATGATTATAAATATTCGAATTATCTAGGAGAAAGGCTAAAAAGAATTGGTGCTCAGGGATTGAGATCTGAATTTAGCGTGTCTAGCAGATCTATAAATCCCGAAAAAAGAATTTGGAGTAGTCAGTCAGTTTATGGAGTTAACATGAGTAGAGGGCTTCCTGAGCCGAGCACAGCTGCCTACAGGACGGGAGCCAATCAAACTGACAGCAGAATACAGTTAAATAATTCAATTGGTTACTCAAAAGGGAATTATTCCTTAGAGACTAGGCAAAGTGTTTTTTACAGCAATCAATCATATTCTAATCCGATAGGCGATATTTTGGACACAAATGTTTCAAACGGGTCCTCGCTTGAGGTTATAAATATTTGGAAATGGGGCGATCTCTCACTATCCAACCAAAGTCAGATTCAATACTTTGGAATTTCGGGGCAAAATAAACCAGACACAAGCATCACGACAATAAGCAATTTGACGTCATTGACACATCGTATGTCTGAGGGAAAATACGTTAGTCTATATAATAAAGCATCATACCAGAATCTAATTAATGGTATTGGCGGAAGTAGTCCAGGACTACAGGTTTTTATTGAACATAGAAAAAGAGAATTGGATATTCATTTAAAACGAATTTTTAGGTTACCAACGATGAATGATCTTTTTTGGTCACCCGGAGGAAATCCCGATCTAATTCCTGAATCAGGTTGGGATTTAAAAGCTTCGTTTAGCCTTCAGAATAAGCACAACATTTTTAAATTAGAAGCATTCGCAGGTAAATTAAACAATGGGATTATTTGGAGACCTAATGGGCTATTCTGGCAACCCATAAATGAATTTCTGATTACCAGATACGGCATGAACAGTTCATGGCAAATTTCATGGTCTTCTCAACTTGTTCAATTTGAGGTTCAAGCTTTACAAAGTCAAAATGCTGATAATCTCCCAATTCCATATTCAACTCCTTTTCGTCTTCGAATGATATATTCAAAGCAAATCCAAAATGGGAAGATGGGTGTTATGGCACTGTATCAGAAAGGAGTGCCGACACTATGGACTACTAATCGATTGAGCGATTTACCAAATGCTGGTAACCTCAGTTTATTTTTTGAAAAAAAAATATTTGAATTCAAGAATAAGTCTTCGATTAAAACCAAGTTTAGATTTGAAAACATAATGAATCAGCAAATCTTTTTTCAAAAAAACTACCCGATGCCGGGAAGACATATCAATCTTTCATTTCAAATTAATTTCTAATCAAACACAAATAAAATACAATCATGAAACAAATAAAAATTACATTTTCTTTACTCTTGTCGTTTGCTTTTTTAATATCATGTAATCCGGACGTAGATCCCGTTGGACCTGTCAATCCTTACCTTGATAATGGTTTTCTGGTTATGAATGAAGGGGCATTTCAAGGAGGTATCGGCACTCTATCTTTTGCTTTTTGCGATAATTCAGGATTTGATTCAGTGGATAATGATGTTTTCCAAGAGATCAATGGAAGAAGTTTGGGTAATCTAGCTAACCATATCTCAAAAGATGAATCATACATTTATGTAGTGATGAATGGAGCAGCAACTGTTGAGATATTAGATAGAAATACGCTAGAGTCAAGAGGTACTATTACGGGTTTCAAATCACCCCGTCAAGCCATTAATCTAAATGATGGGTATATATACGTTAGTGATTGGGGATCAAATGCCATTTATAAAGTAAACGTATCCACAAGTTCAATCGTTGATTCTCTAAAAAACTGCAATGGGCCTGAAGGTATGTTTCTTGCAGAAGGCAAATTATTTGCCGCGAATTCTGGGGGATATGTTCTAGATAGTTCAGTATCTGTTTATGATTTGAATAATTGGACTCATGAAGGAAATATTCAAGTGGGAATAAATCCAATTGAAATTATTGATGATGCTTTAGGGAACCTATGGGTACTATGTTCTGGCTACTCAGACTGGAATGGAACGGGAGGAGACCGATACTCCTCATTAATTAGTTTTGACCCAAAGACATCAAATATTTTGACGGATTATACGAACCCTATCCTGACTGATCATCCGAGCAAATTAAGATCAAATCTTGCGGGTAATAAATTATATTTTATACAAGATTCTTATGTAGGAAATGTTATGGAATTTTCAATCAATCAAGTGAGTTACCCAACTCAGCCACTAATATCTCATTCTGCATATGGATTGGCTATTGATGGACTTAATGGAAATCTTTTAGTTTTAGATGCTTTGGATTATCAATCCCCAGGTAAGGCTCTATTATACGCAGATAGTGGCAATATTATCGACAGTAGCTCCGTGGGATTGATTCCTTCAGTTGCTATAAATACCAAATACTGATTTTTTTTAAATTTCTGCTCTTGTGAAATTAATTTTTTACGAGGGCAGAATTCATTGCTTTTGATAAAGCTAATACCATAATTGCTCCGTAAGTAACGGTGCCCAATAGCATGCTAAAATAGAATGGTATTGCAGCTGCATAAGCTGTAAAAAGCCCTAGAATATTCTGTGGTATCGATGGATTTCCATACCAAACACCAAAGTTGCTGAGTAAAAAGAAAACTAGATTTGCGCCAGCAGCGTGCCCAAGCCAACCCAGCTTTGTCGGATTTTTAACGAGGTAATTGCCCCAAGCGATCATGGCTAAGTGACCGATATAAACAAAGCCCATTCCAGGATATAATATTGTTGAGATACTAGAGATGCTTTTATAAAAGAGGGCGTTAAGAGCAATATCAGACAAAAACAATAACAGTAGGGGTAATACAATAAATACTCCTTTCCCACGCATCCAGAATCCTCCCAATAGAGCAACTGATCCCACGGCGGTGAAGTTGGGTATGTGAGGAATGAATCTTGTTGAGATAGCGAGAATCATTAGTCCTATTGGTATTATGTACTTAGATACACTCATAATTAGTGATTATAATCGTTTAAAAATATAAATAATAAATAAAAGTACTACTAGTGAAAGCAAGAAACGAGTACTTTTCCCATAGTGCAGAGCATGAACTTCAGCGTCTTTTCTGTAGCTCCAGAATAAATAAGAAAGGAATCCTACCGTGAATATGGCAGCAAAAATCCAATGACCTGTTGTTATATTTTCCAATGGGTGTAATTTGCGACAAAAATAAGGGCTATGAACAAACAAATTGATGCTGTAACCAAATTTCATGAAGTTTATAAGATTCCTTTTGAAAATAACCCTTCAAAAGATATATCTGATTCATCTGTAGAGTTAAGACATCGCTTGATGTCAGAGGAAAATGAGGAATATTTAGAAGCTGCTAAAAATAGTGATTTAATAGAAATTGCTGATGCACTCGGGGATATGTTATATATTTTGTGTGGAACAATAATAACACATGGTTTACAGGATAAAATTGAAGAAGTCTTCGATGAGATTCAACGAAGTAATATGAGCAAGCTGGATGAAGATGGTGAACCGATTTACCGAGAAGATGGAAAGGTTATGAAAGGCCCTAACTACTTTCGGCCGGACATAAAATCTATTCTCGAAGCATAACTTGTCCATCGATTTTCGTAATTTGGTAGGTGTTGAACATTGGACTCCAAGCCCTTTATTTCTCCTTGTGGAGCTTGAATAAACCTTATTGACTTTAAGTTATTTTCTTTAAAGTTCAATTCTATCTCTGAGCAAGTAATATTACTAGATTTATCGGTTTCTGGGTGTATTAGAGCAGCAGCATTACCTTTTACTATTAGTGTTTCTATTTGTCCGTTACTTAAAAACCCAACAAGACTCTTTCCAGCCATTTCGTCAGTCATAACAGAACTATCAGGCTTGCTAGATAGATTTATCCTCCCGGTACCATATATGGAGTCCTTGAATCTTTTATTGCGAAAAAAATATTTCAAACTATCGGAAATGACTTGATAATTATTGGACCAAGTGGTTGCATTCTCCCATAAAATGAGTATTGAGTCTTTAGAATTCCAGGATAAATTTTCAGAATTAGTAATTAATTTATTTTGAAAGGTGAATACATCATTTCTAGCGATGGTTAGCTCCGGCGTGTGATTTATAAATTCTGAATGGATTTCCATTGTGTCGTTGCTAAAATTGATCCACTTTGCTGGATTCAAACTGTCCCCAAACAATCTAGTTACTTCATTATGATCCATTTTATATAAACTATCTGCAGAGAATCCCATTTTCAGATCCTTGCCAATAACACCATTGAAAAAACTTGAAATGTTGTTTTTATTATCAATATGAGCAGAACCGAATGAAAGTTCTCCTGATTCACTTTTAGCCGTTCCATCTGAGGCTATAATATAAATTGATTCCTCGGGATATTGCTTCATTATATCACAGTCGATAATGTAATCGGTTGTAATTGCACGTATCTTATCTCTAAACAAAAAAAGCTTATTTCTTGCTTCATATGTCCCTCTTGTTGCTGTCAATTCTCCATCATTAGATATAACTTTCCCTCCGTCATTAAAAGATCCTATTTCATTATTAGTGTCATATAGGAGCCTAGGTGCTTCAAGTATTTGATCGTCTTGTTTAAGTATTACGTTGCCCTCTAAATCTGCAATTCCTTGATGATAATCTAATTCTTCAGATTGAATTGTCAGACCATTGTCTCCGATAAAATGGATATTGCCAAAAGCCTTAAAACGGTCTTGTTTTCTCCACCAGCGAGCAGAATCACATTTAAATATTCCGTCACTATTTCTTAAAATAACATCTCCTCGAAGAATTGTAATTGGGGTTGTGTCTTTTCTTAAAACAGTGACTGAACGAGAGTTTAATATTTCCACTCTTCCATTTTTTAACTCCTGTGCTCCCAGATCTGAACACAAGATGAGCAGAATAAGTAGAGTTAGATCTCTCATTCCTTCCAAAGAGTTTGCTCTCTATCTGGACCTACAGATATTAGCACGACAGGGACACCTGTGTATTTTTCAATGAATTTTGTGTACGTCTTTAATTCGTTTGGTAGTTCTGTTTCAGTATGCATTTCTGTTAAGTCATCTTTCCAGGAATCCATTTTGATATAGACAGGCTCTAAAAGTTCCTGGTCAAGACTATAAGGCAAATGCTTAATTACTTCCCCACGATATTTATATGCAGTACAAACTTTTAATTCTTTGAGGCCAGATAGCACATCTGCTTTCATCATCATGAGTTTTGTTACACCGTTGACCTCTACGGCATATTTTAATGCAGGAAGATCTAGCCAGCCAGTTCTTCTTGGTCTTCCAGTGGTACTGCCATACTCATTTCCTTGATCTCTTAAGAATTGACCCAATTCATCGTTGAGTTCTGTTGGGAAAGGCCCTGAGCCAACTCGAGTTACATAAGCTTTAAATATCCCTATTACCTCATTGATACGATTTGGAGCTATGCCAAGTCCTGTGCATGCGCCAGCGGCTGTAGTTGTAGAAGATGTGACAAACGGATATGTCCCAAAATCCACATCTAAGAGTGTGCCCTGAGCTCCCTCTGCAAGAATTTTTTTTCCTGAATGAAATGCATTTTGGATCAATACATCTGTGTCCGCAAGGTTCATGTCCTTGATCCTTTTAATCGAATGCATCCATTCTTTTTCCGCATCATCTAGGTTGAAAGGAAAATTATATCCATTTAGAAGATCTAAGTGCTTCATTTTTAAGGATTGATATCGTTGAGAGAAGTCAGTCAACTCAATGTCACCAATTCTTAACCCATTTCTTCCTGTTTTGTCCATATAGGTTGGGCCGATACCTTTTAATGTGGAGCCAATTTTATCTTTTCCTTTTGCCGCTTCAGATGCGGCATCAAGTAACTTATGAGTAGGCAATATTAGGTGGGCCTTTCGAGAAATTTGTAATCTATTTAGGCAGTTTGGTTCTAACTTTAACAACTTATCTATTTCTCCACAAAATATTATCGGATCTATTACTACACCGTTGCCAATTAAGTTATCTGCATTGGGGTGAAATATTCCGGAAGGAATAGTATGAAGAACATGTTTAATACCGTTAAACTCCAGAGTGTGACCAGCATTCGGGCCTCCTTGAAATCTTGCCACAACATCATACTTTTTTGTAAGTACATCTACAATTTTACCTTTTCCTTCATCGCCCCATTGAAGGCCGAGTAGAATATCTGCTCCTTGACTCATTTTATTTTTTTGCTTTTGCGTATATATACAATTGGTGCCCTGTAACTTCAACTCCGAATACTTCCTCCACACTTTCTTTTATCTTTTGAATACGCGGGTCACAAAACTCACGTACTTCATTCGAATCTAAAAGTATCACATGGTCATGCTGTCTGTTAAAATATGATTTTTCGTATTGAGCTTGATTTTTCCCAAACTGATGCTTGCGAACTAAATCACATGAAAGCAACAACTCAATAGTGTTATATAGAGTGGCCCTACTTACCCGATAGTTCTTTTTTTTCATAGAACCGTAAAGAGACTCAATATCAAAATGTTCCTGACTATTATAAATTTCATAAAGAATAGCAAATCTTTCAGGTGTCTTTCTATGGCCGTTCTTCAGTAAAAAAGTCGTGAATACAAGTTTTACTTGTTCAAAAGATGCTTCGTTCATTTTAATTTGGGATAACTCAAGTTGCTAAGTTACAGTTTTGAGAGCGTAACTTAGAAACTTCAATATGCGATTTACTTGGATTTTTATCATATTTTTTCTTACACCAGGCAAGGAATGTTTGGGACAGACTAAGAGAGCTGCTAAATTTTATAGAAAAGGCATTACTGAGATATTTAGTCAAGATAAAAATTTAGAAAGAGCTGAAAGTCACTTTCTTACAGCCATTCGTATCTCACCGGATTATTCTGATGCATACATGGCATTAGGTGATATGTATTCAAGGACTGGAAAAATTGACCAAGCACTAACCAATTATAGAATTGGAGCCGAGAGTGGCAGCGAGCGAGAAGGCTATTTTAAACTAGGTAAAACAGCTATAAAAGCTGGATATTACTCGATTGCCTCTGAGGCATTTAGTAGCTATCTCTTAATTAATAAACTACCTAAGACTAAGAGGCAAGTTGCGATGAAGTTGTTAGAAAATTCAAAATTTGGATCCTGGGCAATGTTAAATCCCAATGACGTGAAACCAATAAGAATAGATCAAAGCTCAAAGGCAAAGAAAACTGAGGTTCGTGATAATGAAATTGTTTTGAATTTTGTCAAAAAAGATCATGTATACCCTGAGTCCTATTTTTTTCCAAGCATCTCTGGAGATGATTCTACATTATATTTCACCGGTAGAAATATATTAAGGCCTCCTTTTGACGAGAATATTTATTCCGTTAAAAGAATTGATAACCACCAATGGTCAAGGCCAATAATGGTCCCAGGCATGATCAATACTCGACTAAATGAAGGGGCAGTAAGCGTTCAGGGAGATCAAAAAAAGATGGCTCTTGCTGCCTGTGACCGAGAAGATGGATTTGGCTCATGTGACATTTATATCTCTTCATCTTCATCTAGTGTATGGTCAAAGCCAAGAAATATTGGAATCGAGATAAATACTTCTCAATGGGAAACTCAACCATGCTTATCTGCTGATGGCCAGTATTTATTTTTCGTTAGGGATGCTAAAAAGAGAGGTAGTAACTCAAATATTTGGATGTCTCGATGGAATGGAATTGATTGGTCCAAGGCGGAGATGCTTTCTGCCCAAGTTAATGGATCGGGCGATGAATTTTCACCCTTTTTACATGCTGATGGAAAGACACTGTATTTTGCATCAAATAGCCATACGGGTATGGGTGGATTGGATTTATTTAAGACTACTTGGCGCAAAGATGGAACATGGAGTATTCCGGAAAATTTAGGCTATCCAATTAATGATCATAGAGATAATTTTGGCTTAGTTGTCTCCCCTGACGGGTCTACAGGCTATCTGGCAGGGGGGTATTTAAACATTGGGGGTGAATCTCTTGCTAATAATAATCCTCAGATATACTTTTTTAGCATGCCTCCTAGCATTAAGCCAGAAAGATCTTTATGGTTAGAGACCTGGGCATTTGATTCAATAACTGGAATGGTTGTAAATAATTCGTTTTGGTCTATTAGTAAAAACGGGTTGGAAAAAGAATCTCTCGGTGCTGGCGGTGTATTTGAAACCCCGTTTTCTTTAGGTTCTGAAATGGCATTCAATGTTATTGCCGAAAACTATAATATGGTAAGTAAAAGAATATTTACGGATTCATTAAACCTAGACATTTTAATAGACACGATATTCATGACTCCTATCAAGAATGGTGATTCCTTTATCTTAAATAATATTTTATTTGAATTTGACCGAACCACTCTTCTAAAGAAATCAAGATTAGAAATAGCCAAGATTGTTCAATGGATGACAACAAACCCAGAGTTAAATATTGAATTGCAGGGACATACCGATAATTTGGGTTCAGTTAAATACAATAAAGAGCTCAGTACCAAAAGGGCTCAAGCGGTTTATCAAGAGCTTATCAATAATGGAATCTCACCGAATAGATTATCGTACCTGGGACTAGGGGATCAGATTCCAGTAGCCTCAAACAAGACAGAATCAGGCAGATTATTGAATCGCCGCACGGTAATTCAGGTAACTAAATTTTAAATTGAACTTTTTAATATGCCTGATTCTCCAAGACCGAATAACGCGTAATCGTATTTAACGGGGTCATTAGAGTTTAGTTTTCTAAGAGTTTTGTCTAATTCTAATAATCCTTTTGAATCATTGTAAGGTCGTTTTAAAAGTCCTAAAGCACGTGCAATATTACCGCTATGAACATCAAGTGGGCATGATAGTTTAGATGGATCCATATTTGTCCAATCTCCAAAATCAACCCCTTTATTGTTGGAACGAACCATCCATCTTAAAAATAGATGTATCCGTTTAGCGGCTGATCCAGAAGATGGTGAAGCTATGTGTTTCATAGTCCTTGACTCTGTCCAGTCTTCAGATATAGTTGATCGGAATCGATCAATAGCATGATTGTAAAAATTCTCATCTGACTTGCAAAGAAATAAAGTTTCAAGGCTCTTGTTTTTTCGATAATAATTTCTCAATGATTTTAAAAATTGCCAGCCATCAATATTCATTAATGTACGATGAGACCAGTTTATGTCTTTAATATCATTATCAGATAAATCTACTAAATCATCAACAGGATGATCTCCGAAATATGAAAACATTTTATTGCTACTGTCGAGTATGCTAGCGCGTCTTCCCCATGAAATAGTAGCTGTCATAAATCCAACAAATTCTCGATCTACAGACCTCAGGTATCTGTGAGGTATACAAATTGGATCATTCGCGATGAAGTCAGGATTCTCATATTTATCAACCCAATGGTCAAGCCAATCCTTTAGGTCCTTTTTAGGGATTAAACTTCCCACTTTCCATCTTTTATATTTAAAGTTCTATCTGCATTCGAAGCCCAACTTTTATCATGGGTAACAACGACGATTCCAACATTTTTAGACTCTCTTACCTGGTCCAATAGATTAAATAATTCTTTTGATCTTTTGCTATCTAAATTGCCCGATGGCTCATCTGCTAGTAGAAGTTTTGGTCTTTGCACCAGTGCTCTTGCCATTGCAACCCTTTGTTGTTCACCTCCACTTAATTCACTAGGAAGATGGTTTAATCGGTGAGATATGCCGAATTCATGAGCAAGTTCTTTTGCGTAATCTTCAATATTATCTTTCTTTCCGATATAGCCTGGCATGCAAATGTTTTCTAACGCCGAAAATTCGGGAAGTAGGTGGTGAAATTGAAATACAAAACCTAAATGGTTATTTCGAAATAATTCTATATCCCTAGATTTTTTTGGATACGCCTTGTTTTCAAATTTAATTATGCCAGAATCAGGTGTGTCTAATCCACCAAGTATATGTAAAAGTGTTGATTTTCCGGAACCAGAAGCACCAGTTATTGCAACAAATTCACCTTTAGATAATTGGAAATCTAAATCTTTTAATACCAAAATGTCCCCGAATGACTTAGTGATACCTTTTGCATTTAATAAACTTAACATAGACTCCAAAAGTAGAGATGAATTCCGTGAGTTCATAAGTACATTTGCAGAATAACTCAATCCTACATAAAATTATGAATCTTCACGAGTACCAAGGAAAAGAAATATTGGCATCATACGGAGTTCGTATTCAAAGAGGGCTCATAGCCTCAAGCCCGGAGGAAGCTGTATCTGCGGCAAAAAGAATTACTGATGAAACTGGCTCTAAGTGGCATGTTATAAAAGCACAAGTTCATGCTGGAGGCAGAGGAAAAGGAGGGGGAGTGAAGCTGGCTAAATCTTTAAAAGAAGTTTCTGACTTATCATCAAATATTTTAGGCATGCAACTTATCACGCCTCAAACCAGTAAAGAGGGAAAAAAAGTTCATCAGGTTCTTGTTGCAGAAGATGTTTATTACCCCGGGGAGTCTGAAACAAAGGAGTACTACATGAGTATCTTACTTGACAGGAACCAAGGTGTAAATATGCTCATGTACAGTCCCGAAGGAGGTGTGGATATTGAATATGTAGCCGAACATACCCCTGATAAAATATTTACCGAGATCATTGATCCTTCAGTTGGTCTGCAAGACTACCAGGCTAGAAGGGTTGCTTTTAATTTAGGACTCGGTGGGTTAGCATTTAAAGAAATGGTTTCTTTTGTAAAGAGTTTGATGAAGGCATATGAAGGTATAGATGCATCCTTATTCGAGATTAACCCTGTTTTAAAAACAAGTGATAACAAAATAATGGCTGTAGATGCCAAAGTGTCGCTAGATGATAATGCATTGTTCCGTCATAAAGATCTTAAGGATTTAAGAGACCTGAGAGAAGAAGACGAGACTGAGGTACGTGCTGATGAAGCTGGTTTAAACTTTGTAAAGCTAGATGGAAACGTGGGCTGTATGGTTAACGGCGCTGGGCTCGCGATGGCTACGATGGATATAATTAAAATGGCAGGAGGGAATCCAGCGAATTTCTTGGATGTAGGGGGTACAGCAGACGCTGAGCGTGTAGAAAAAGCTTTCCGTATTATTTTAGAAGATTCCAATGTGAAAGCTATTCTTGTAAATATATTCGGAGGAATTGTCAGATGTGACAGAGTCGCTCAAGGTATTGTAGATGCATATAGGTCAATTGGAGAGATACCCGTTCCAATCATTATCAGACTCCAAGGGACAAACGCAACTGAAGCAAAAGCTTTAATCGATGAGAGTGATTTAAGTGTCTATTCTGCAATTGGCTTAAAGGAGGCTTCTGAACTTGTTGGAGAATTGATCGATTAAGAGTTTAACGTGAATTTGGTCTCTCTTAACCAAATCTTGACCAGCGTCGAGTTTTTTTCCGTTGTATTCAATGTTTTATTTGTAATAGGAATTGTCCGACAAAAAATATGGGCATGGCCCTTTGGTATTTTAGGTTGTGGATTGGCTGCTTGGATGTTTTATTCTGGCGCGCTATATGCAGAAGCCTTTTTGAACATAGTATATGCTTTACTTGCCGTATACGGTTGGATAAGCTGGGGGAGTGCCAATAACAATGTTCTTATAATGCTGGCAAAAAGAAACAGTTTTGGTATTGATAGCTTTTACATTACCCCGTACTTTATTTTTTTAGGTTGTTTGTCCGGAGTTATTATGGATTTATTCACAGATAACCCATTGCCATATATAGATTGCATAATAGCTGCTATGTCAATACTTGCAACAATTTGGCAGGCCCGTAAAATTTTAGAGAATTGGTTTATTTGGATGGTTTTAAATTCATTTTCAATCTTCATTTTTATAAACCGTGATTTTAATATTTATGCTGTTTATTCATTTCTACTTTTAATAATGAGTATTTGGGGTTATCAAAAATGGAAGAAACACGCTGGCGAATACTAACTGATTTATATTGAAGATTTATCTATGAACTTCATGATATCCGAAAAACATTCCTGGCTAATGGTGTGCGGCATTTTATAAGCTCTTATTTCTAAATCAATATCAAAGTCGCTCTGTGCTTTTTCAAAAGTTGGCATTGACTTAGAAACCGGAACAACTGCGTCTTCCGTCCCTACAGCTACAAAATGAGGTATTTTTTCTTGATTATGTTCAAGGAAAGGCCATTCTAGTGGATAGTAACTTGCGATTGAGACAATTGCACTAACTTTCTCTGGAAAAGAAAAAGAAATAGCATTACATAATATCCCTCCTTGAGAAAATCCTAAAAGAATTGGTTTTGGGGAGTTAGGGTATTTTGATTTATGCCAGTCTAGAGCGTCACTGATAAGTAATAATGACTCCTGAGCTTGAGGTAAGTTAGTTTCCTTTAATCCATTAAAATCAAATTCTAAACCATACCAGGCAAAGCCACCAGTAGACAATGGAAACGTCGCTCTTAAAGATCTAATTGTATTACGTTTATCAAAGTAGATACTCAGGGCATGTAGGTCTCTCTCATTGCTGGCGTAACCATGAAGAAGCCAAATCTCTTGATTAAATTGGCTATCTCCAGCGCTCTCTGAGATCAATGAGTCATTAAACGCAATAGGTAAAACACTCATTTAATTATGTGCCAGGTGTGGTCGCCTAAAAGCCTTACAGAGTTTACAAATCTCCCTAGATTTCTTTGCGAAAACTGAAATTCTTCTGGGCTAATTAAGGATAAAACATGTTCATTTTCAGAGTTAACGTAAAGATGATAAATATGATTAACCTCGGGCTTGAATTTTATCTTGGCATTATAAATCCACTGCGATATTTGTTTTCTGTCTTGAATATCTTTTACTTGAGAAGCTAGAAGCTCCATTTGGGATTTAATTTGAAGTAATTGTTGATCTGTTTGAAAATCCATGGTGTCTAAGGCCGCACTTCGTTGAGCAATTTCATCAGTAACTTTTATCGGCACACCGCCAACATGATGAGGGTACTGCAAGGAGCTGGGATTCTTAGATACTTTATCTGAATCTATAGGATTCTGAACAACAGGATTATTTTTCTTCACTTTTTATTCATTAAAAATAATTTTTCAGCTACCTCAAATCTAAAATTAAATATTTCATTTAAGCGTGGCTTTACTATTATTGGGTGAGCTAACCGACCTAAAAACCCTAAAGGAAGTTTGTAATGAATGTGATCTTTCATAAGAACTCCATCTTTTGACTCTTCAAAAAAATGTTCATGATGCCAGATGGCGTATGGGCCAACTCTTTGCTCATCAACAAAATACTTTTGGTCTACAACTTGGGTTATTTCTGTAGTCCATTTCATGGGAATCCCTAAAAGAGGTGAGACTCGGTAATGAATAAATAGCCCAGGGTACATTTTCTTTGGAGCGTTTCCTAACATTTGAAAACCTAAATTACTGGGTGTTATTTTCGATAGATTAGAAGGAGAAGAGAAGAAATCCCAGGCCTCTTTTAGACTAATGGGTAATGTTTGTTCGCGGTATATAGAGTACATATGGTTTAAACAACAAATTTTTAAAGTAGTTTACTCAAATAAAATTAATTTTCTAATGACCAGGCTTTTTTATAGATTACATTTCCATTTATGTCTATAAATTCAGTTAATAGATTGGATTCCCCATCCCAAATAACATGATTAAAGTGATTAACGTTTACAATTGACCCTTTTACCAAGCTGGTGTTTTTTCTTATCTCTTTTTTGCTTGGGTTGTGTGTTGATGATGTTAGTGGTGAGCTCGTAATGTCAATTAAACGCTTGTTATTAACATATTTAATATTTAATTCACCGTGGTGTCTATCTCCAGTTAAAAAGACAATTTGTGACTTGGATTCAGAACATATATTTAGAAACTCAAGTCTCTCTTTAGGGAATTTCGAATAATTTTCAAAAACCTTTGCGTCATTAAGGACCTGTGAGCCTATGGCAATAAAAATAACTCTTGCGTCCTCATACATATTTAAAGTCTCCCTGAGCCAGTTTAATTGATTATTGCCCAAAACCTGAGTTCCCACAGGGCCACGATGACTTCTGTTATCTAATCCGATAAGAGCAATTTCATTATTACGCATTCTCCATCTAATGTCACCATTTACGGAGAGATTAACAGGTGTCTGATTCCAGACAGATTCAAATATTTTTGCGCTAATATTTTTACCAGAAAAAGATGAATCCGCATCGTTGGGACCAAAATCATGATCATCCCATATCGCATATTGTTTTCTGACAACGTCAAACATAGAGGCAATTGGTTTGGTCGAGTGGCGTTTAGTATAGGCTTCGGCCATTGATTTTTTATTCCCCCAATTCGGTTCTTTAGAATAAATATTATCACCTAACCAAATAAAAAAATCAGGCTTTTGATCCTCAATGGCTGCAAAAATCTCCTCGTTTCTATCGCCAGTGTAATCAGCACAACTTCCGATACAAAAATTAACATTTTGAGATAGTATAATGTTTGGTGTAAAGGCAAGCAGGAGTAATACTCTTTTCATTTAACAAACATCGTCTAATTTGAATTAAAAATATTATTTGGTTATTTATTGATATCAGTAACTCAGGTTTGTAATGAAATATCATAGTTCTAAAAAACTGATTTAAGATAATAGTACATTTACATAAGTAGTATGAGATATATAAAAGCCTCTAAGCGTATAGATTTACTCAAAGATGCAGCCAACGAAAATGGTTGGTCAATTGATGTTATTGGGCAGACAAAAAATGGCTTAGATCTTTTTGTATTTAGAAATAGGCCAGGTGAGCAGACGGATATATGTGCTTGGTCATTAATGCATGGCAATGAGCCTACAGGGTTTAATGCGCTACTTTATTTTATGCAGCAACCTGGCATTGCTAGGTCATGGTCAATTTTTCCAATTGTAAATCCAAATGGAGCTGATTCATTTGAGCGATTTAATGCCGATTCAATAGATATAAATAGAGATGCAAGAAATCTAAATTCTTTAGAGGCGCTGTCGTTATCCAACTGGGTGCTCAAAGAAATGCCATCTTTAGCACTTAATCTTCATGATCAAAGATCTTGTTTTTACCCAAAGGGAAAAAATGTTCCGGCTTCTTTTTCTCTTTTGGCGCCTAAGGGTAATAGGGACTATGAGACTTCTTCGCAGTCAATAGCAATTAATTGTTGTTCATGGATGGCCAATGAGTTGAAAGTAGATTATCCAGAGGGGGTAGGTAAATTTGATGATAGTTTTTATCCATCCGCATTCGGGGAATATTTTCAAGAAAGCAATATCCCAACAATAACTCTTGAAACAGGAATCGGATTGAATGACTGGGCAAGAGCAGGGGTTTCTAAATCATTGGGAGAATTGCTTTTTTCTCTGGATAAAAATTTTCAATCTGCATTATCATGCAAATTAAAATCATATCAGAAGCTTCCTAAAAATGTTAATAATGCGCAAGATTGGATTTGTATCACTTCTTCTGGTTCTTATGAAATTAGAATCATAGAGTCAGTGAAAGATCAAAAACATTCTCGTTTCTGGAAAGTCATTGGGCCTGGTGAATTAGATAAAAAGTATTGGTTTTCGAGTGAGCTTATTTCAACTTCTGTAAAGTTGACTCCTGGGCAAATATTGGATGATGACCTCGTTAGATTTTTAGGTGGAACTGCAATCAATGATGTGGATATCTTTAATTTTTCTAATTAAAATTTTAAAGATGTAAATTAGTAAAGTGGCAAAATCTAAAAATATTGCAATTATAGGAGGAGGCGCGGCTGGCGTTTTTTCTGCCATTGCAGCAGCCGAGGCTTCTCCGGACTCTAGTATTCATGTTTTTGAAAAATCAGCAAAGCTCCTAGGTAAGGTTTTAATATCGGGGGGGGGCAGATGTAATGTTACCCATGCATGCTTTGACCCTAATGAATTAGTTGAAAATTACCCAAGAGGTTTTCGCGAATTTCTTGGGCCATTTCACAAGTTTGGATGCGGGGACACAATGGAATGGTTTACGGATAGGGGTGTGGAATTGAAAATCGAAAATGATAATCGAGTCTTTCCTGTTTCAAACGAATCCTCTACGATAGTTAATTGTCTACTTGATTTTGCCAAGAGAGCTGGGGTTCAATTTCACCTTAGGCATGGATTAAAATCCATCATAAAAGAAAATGATACTTTCTCTCTCCATTTTGATTCTGGAGATGTTTCTTCATTTGATCGGGTGCTTATAGCTAGTGGAGGGTCTAAGAGGTTATGGAATGAACTTGAAAAATTAGGTCATCAAATAGTTTCTCCAGTCCCGTCATTATTTACATTTAACATCAGGGACCCTAGATTAAAAGACATGGCTGGTATTTCTATGCCTCAAGTGAGAGCTACTGTGCCAATAGGTGGATTTGAGACTGAAGGCCCGTTGCTTATTACTCATTGGGGTTTAAGTGGTCCTGGTGTTCTTAAGCTTTCTTCTTTTGGTGCTCGCTGGATGAATGAGGTTGATCATTGCTTTACAATTTTTATTGACTGGGTACCGAGTGAGGGTCGTGATGACTTATTTGAAACTCTTAATGGGTTTAGAAAAGATTTTAATTTTCAACGTAAGCGAGTGGTGTCTAATTCAATGTTTGGAATTCCTCTGCGGCTTTGGAAAACCCTTTGCTCTTATGCAAAAATACCAGATTCTGCAAATTGGTCTGACTTAAGTAAACCCGTTGTGCGACGTTTTTCCGACACTTTGTCTGAATCCACCTTTCAGGTTTTTGATAAAAGCACTTTTAAGGAGGAGTTTGTTACTGCTGGAGGAGTTCTTTTGGAGGAAGTTGATTTTAAAACTTTTGAGAGTCGTATAATTCCCGGTTTGTATTTCGCTGGAGAGGTTCTTGATGTAGATGCCTTAACTGGTGGGTTTAATTTTCAAGCAGCTTGGACTAGTGCCTGGTTAGCTGGGCATTCTATAGTCAATGACACATAGATTTTCTTTTAATGTGATTACAATTTTAATAAGTACATTTTTTAAATAAAATCACTTTAAATGAGCAAGGAAGATTTAATTGTAGCAATAGAGTCAAGATTAGACACCATTGAAGAATTATTAGATGGGCTAGAAAATGCTTAAGTTGACGTAGAAGTATTCAGAGACTGCCTTGGAAATGTTTGGAATGAATGGGGTAAGTTGTCTCCTTCAGAGGCTTAAGATCTAAATGACTCTTAAATAAAATATAATTTATTCAATTTTTTCTTGCTCATTT
>TARA_B110000483_G_scaffold45670_1_pt1 | contig 20822 bp, 14 predicted proteins | sample TARA_B110000483 | Tara Oceans TARA_B110000483 (sample SAMEA4398176) | marine metagenome | biome: Polar Biome; feature: [SRF] surface water layer (ENVO:00010504); material: water (ENVO:00002006), including particulate matter (ENVO:01000060) such as... | depth 5 m
TGGGAATACATATACGACGAGCAATAATACAGCTACGCAAGTAATATCATCTGCAGATACTATTCTAGCAGGAGCCCATGATGAGGATTTTATTAGTACTTTTACGCGAGGATATTATTTCCAGGCTCAATCATCGTTTAATATCATAACACTGTATTGTGCTGATGAAGCGGGACCTAATGCAGCGAGGCAGTCCGTAGAGGTAGTCGACTTTGGCGCAAATCCGCCGGGAACTCAAATCGCTGGATCCAGCCATACTGTATTATACTCTGCCATTGATGTACCAGCCGGCGAGGTGGCATGTGATGTTAACATAGTAGCAGGAAATTATTATGGAATAATGGGAGCTAAGCATGATTTAGCAGGTACTGATATGTATAACTCATATGCAGCAGAGCCGACAGTCACAATAGATGGTAATGCAACCACTCTTAAAAGATGTCTTTTGCAGACTCCTTTATATAGTGGTTCGCCAGCAACATCTAATTCTTATTTTGCGGCAGATGCCCTATCTATACTTATTAGTATTGGTAGAATACATTTCACAATTGCTAAATGTGACAGTACAGTAACTCTTGATTTAACAATCAACAACTCTAATACTAGCACAGATGTAGTAACGGCTTGTGACAGTTATACATGGATAGATGGGAATACATATACGACGAGTAATAATACAGCTACGCAGGTATTGTCAACCCAAGCTAGTTGTGATAGTACAGTAACTCTTGATTTAACAGTTAATAATGTGTCGAATATTACAACATCTGTTTCTGGGCAAACAATTATTGCAGGCAACGGCAACGCAACATATCAATGGTTAGATTGTGATAATAATTATTCAATAATTTCATCAGCAATCAATCAAGGATATACCCCTTCGGCAAATGGAAATTATAGCGTTGAATTTACAGAAAATGGTTGTTTAGATACTGCTGCATGTGTTGCATTTACGACTTTAGGTATCTTGGAAAATAGCTTCGGGAATAAACTATTAGTTTATCCTAACCCAACATCTGGAAATTTCTCTGTAGATCTAGGAGCTGCATATGAAAACTCGCAGATTACAATTATCGATATTTCTGGTAAATTGATTGATTCAAAAACTATAACTCAATCACAAACTCTTAACTTTTCATTAAAAGAGCCTGCTGGAATATATATTGTTTCTATTCAAGCAGGAAATAAAAAGGCTGTTATAAGATTAGTGAAAAAATAAATCGGTCTACTGATATTGCATAAGCGGCATTAAAACAGTCGCTTATTCTTGACCGAACTAAACAATAAATCACTCCCCAAAATATAGAACAAAAAAAATCCCTCCAAGCTTGGAGGGATTTTATTGTAAAGAGCTGTAATTAGACTAGTTAAACAATAAAACCTTTGCTAAACTATTGCATAATACAGAAGCTATTGTGGTTGATATTAATTTAGCTCATCTACTTCAAGCTGCCAATACACACTTCTTTCATAATCATATGCGTCAATAGCCATTGGGTCATCTATAAGCTCATCGTCTAAAGTCACTGTGATATAGCCACCGTTATTGAAGTAAATTATTGCTTCATCAGCATAAAATTCAACTGTGACATAATACCAATTTCCCGTATCATATGAATATGCAGCGCAGTCAAACTCTACTCCGTCAATATTCCAGCCATTATATTCTGCTGAATATGCCGTGGAAAAAATAAAAAGCGAAAAAATAAAAGTTATTAATTGAATTTTCATAAACTCAGTTTTTGGAAAGTAAGGTAAAAAGCCAAACAACAGCTTATTCAAATGCCAACCAATGTGCATCCACATCTTGGCCCCACCAAGTACCATCGACCCGATTCACCACTATTTCAAAACCTGTAGTTGTAATATTTCGAGTGGTTAAGTTGAAGGAGTCATCAAAAATGGTCCCAGGTTGCTCGGAAGCAGTACATATCACATTAGGAGGATTAGTAAATGGAGAAGCAAAGGTAACCGACACCACTTTCAGTACAGTAGGGCTCACAACGTTGCCAATATCCACTTTTCCTCCTTGCATATTACTAAAAAAGTTGGTCCCTTGAGGGCCTTGTGCACCATCTGCTCCTGGCGCTCCATCGTTTCCTGCTGGACCTTGAGGGCCCGTATCACCTGGAGGACCACTTGGACCTGGTTTGGGATTGCCAGAAGTCTTTGCATACAAGGCATAAGGCACACTCATCAGCTGGCTCGTACCTAAAACTACATAGGATGTGTCGCCTGTAGCATCAAGTGCCGTTTCCATAAAATAAGGCCCACTAGCCCAATCAATCGTGGTAAAATCATCTGCTGTAGTTCCTGTTCCTATTTCGAGGTTTACTAATCCAAAGTCATTGCTTGAAGTAGCAAAAGTCTCTGTATAAACCACGGCCCCTCCAATACTATCCTGTTGAATAGTTAAACGCATGCCCACGGCTTGGTTAGTTAAGGGCGCATTTGTTGCATCCCGAACCACCGCCTGATATTTAAAAGCTTCTGGTGATTGGCTGAAGGCGCTTGAGCCAAACAATACTAATGTAATTATGGATAGTAGTATGTTTTTCATGAGATTAATTGATTTTTATGTTACTCCTAAAATTAGACTAAATACTATAGAGTAAAAACAATTATAACGCAAAAATATCTTTTTTTTGAAAAGGCATGATGAGTATAGTATAAATCCCGCATCGATCAGTCTTATTTTTAAGGCTTACTTGATATCTAGATGAATGGAGTATATTTGGGTGCATTTACTTCCAAAAAAAACCAAATACTAGTTTAATAGCTCATATTTTCTTTATTCAAATTCACTAAATACCCTTTATGACACCCACAGAAATAATGGGCTATCTTGCGATGGCCACTTTAATGATTTCATTTTTATTAAAAGATATTACCAAGCTTAGGTTACTTAACACGCTTGCATGTAGCTTTTTTGTTACCTACGGATTTATGCTAGATCCGCATAGCTATCCAATAATTATAAGTAATGCATTTATCATCTGTGTCAATGTTTACTATTTAATGAAAGGGATGGAAAAAGTAGATATCTAGCTAACGTAATCTTACTCAATTAATTCTCTATTTTAGTTTGATAAATTATAATCACTAGAGACCACAACTAAACGACCCCCTATGACGTTTAAAGATAATCAGCATAGTTTAAACTTTGTTAAGCTTAAATTTTTTTTCTTTTTTTATTCAACAATTTCAGTTTGATTTAATTAATGACATTATGAAATTGATTAGTTATTTTTTCTCTCTTTGGTTCGGACTTCTATTTTCCTTCATACTCATTTTGTTTCTCCCACTTCAATGGTTGGGGCTAAAATTACTTGGGTATAAAGGACATAAAGCAGTTGTTGATTTTATGAATTTCTTACTTGTAAAATGTCTACTCTTGCTCGGAGTGTCGGTGAAGTACACGGGTGAAAAAGATTTGCCTCCTGCTACTACCTTAATTTTTGTTTCCAATCATCAAGGTTTGTTTGACACGCCTCCTTTAAGTTGGCATTTTAGAAAACACCACCCTAAGTTTGTTTCAAAAATAGAGCTAAGGGATGGGTTCCCAAGTATTTCTTTCAATTTACGCCACGGAGGCTCAGTTTTAATAGATCGGTCTAAGAAAAAAGAAGCACTGAGTCTACTATCCACCTTTGGCAAAACAATAAGGGCAAATAATTGGTCTGCCATAATTTTCCCTGAAGGCACTAGAAGTAAAAATGGAAAGCCAAAACCATTTGCTCAATCAGGTATAAAAATATTAGCAAAAAGGAATCCGGAAGCACTTATAGTTCCGGTAACAATCAATAATTCTTGGAAATTATTCCGGTATGGAAAGTTTCCCTTTGGCTTAGGTAGCACTATTTCAATTCATACGCATGCACCTATTCCTATTCAATCAATGCCGATGGACGACTTATTAGTTAAAGTTGAAGCACAAATTAAAAACGCAATAAAATAATATTATGTCAATAGTAAATATTAGAAAAGAAGTAATGAAGGACTTAGAGAAGACGGTCGTAAAGCTGCTGGATAAGTTTTTGATTCTACCAGAAAAGAATTGGCAACCTACTGATTTTCTTCCCAATTCGCAAAAGAATACTTTTATAGATGAAGTAAAAGCAATACAAGAACTTTCAAAGGACTTGGAAGATGAATTTTGGATTGTCTTGGTTGGAGACGTTATCACTGAAGAAGCCTTGCCAACCTACGAATCCTGGCTGATGGATTTAGATGGCATCAAGCAAACAACAGATAGTCCTTGGTTAAAGTGGATTAGGGCTTGGACCGCCGAAGAGAATAGACACGGGGATGTGCTCAACAAATATTTATACCTTTCAGGTAGAGTGAATATGAGAGAAATGGAAGTTTCCACTCAATACCTCATCCGTGACGGATTTGACATTGGAACAGCTATGGATCCTTACAAAAATTTTGTGTACACTAGCTTTCAAGAATTGGCTACCTATATTTCTCATAATAACGTTGCCAAAATCGCTAAAGATAAAGGACATACAGCACTAGCTAAAATGTCCAAATTAATAGCTGGCGATGAAATGCGTCATCATAACGCCTATACTCAATTTGTGAAGGAAATATTTGTTTTGGACCCCAGCGAAATGATGCTCGCTTACCTGCACATGATGAAACATAAGATAATGATGCCTGCGATGTATTTAAGAGAGTCTTATGAAACCAAAGGGAAAGCGTTTGATAAATTTGCTGACTGTGCGCAAAAATTAGGTGTTTATACAGGCTATGACTACGTTAATATTATTGAAGAGTTGAATAAAGTTTGGGATTTGGGACAAATAAAAAATCTTTCGGGGGAAGCAGAAAAAGCAAGAGACTACCTGATGAAGCTGCCAGAACGAATGTACAAAATTACAGATAGAATTGTAATTCCCGACACCAAGCATCAATTCAAATGGATGATTACTCCATAGGTAATATGCGCTGCGAAGTGCACTTAGCTTTTACTTGTAAGCAGCAACAATCCAATAAAGTAGATAGCGAAAGCTAAAGGGGTAAGAAGACAAAATCACCAGAATCTTTGCCAACTACGAATATGCATAAGTCTTCAGCGTGTTCTTTGTATACCGTTCGAAAAGCATCAATCTTTTCTTCGGCAATAATTTGTTTTACCGCAAATTCCTCTAAATGTGAGGCAAAGAAAAACCAGTTAATTCCTAATTGATTTTTATCAATTACCAATTTACCTAAATCCAAAATCTCTGTAGTGGCTACAAAAATTGGATAATTTGAAATATCATTTTTCTGAACTTGCTCTTTAACTGTCGACAATAAATTTTTACTTACGTCCAAATCTTCGTGCAATTTGGTTAAAACCTCGTCTCTTTCTTCTTCTGTCATAATTCAGGCAAAAATAATGCATTATTCATTCAAATTCTTAAGACTTCTATCTTAATTCTTATACTTAATCAATTACCTTTGCAGCGCATGAATTTTGAAGACTTACTGGATAAGTTTAAAAATGATACCAGAACCAAGAACATTCTGGAAACTATAGCCGAATCTGAACAGCATGTATATTTACAAGGTCTTTCAGGTTCAGCGGGGGCGTTTATTGCCGAAACGGTGTTCCGTCAAAGTAGGAACAGTCATATTTTTGTGCTTGAAGACAGCATTGCTGCGGCTTATTTTCACAATGATTTGGTGAATCTAATCGAAAATAAAGACATCTTTTTCTTCCCAGACTCTTTCAAAAAAAGTGGTCATATACATGAACTCAATGCAGGAAATGTTCAACTAAGAACCGAAGCTATTAATCGGATTACGAATCCTACCACCAAAGCAGAGTTGATTGTCACCTACCCCGAGGCACTTTTTGAAAAAGTGGTCAAGAAACAGGTTTTGCATAAAAACATGTTAAAAGTAAGTTTGCGTGAAAAACTAGATGTTGATTTTGCCACAGAACTTCTTGTCGAATATGGGTTTGACCGCACTGATTTCGTATTTGAGCCCGGTCAATTTGCTATCCGTGGCGACATTATTGATGTATTCTCATTTGCAAATGAATTTCCTTATCGAATTGAATTGTTTGACGATGAAGTTGAGAGTATAAGAACCTTTGACCCGATTAGTCAATATTCCCAAAAAAAGATTGAGAAAATCACCATTGTTCCCAATGTACAAACTCATTTTACCATTGAAGAGAAAACAAGTTTTTTTGATATCCTTACTCCTCGTTCCTGCATCTGGGTTAAAGATGTAAATTATTTGGTGGAAGTCTTGGAATCAAATATGCAAGTTGCCATTGGCATTAAAGCAAAACATGCAGAGGATATTGAGTACAGCGAAAACCCATTACTGCAAGAAGATCCAAGAGCTGCTTTTGAAAACCCCACTTCTGTTTTACAAGCCATGCAGCGATTTAACATTGTTGAATTTGGCGAAAAACAGTACTTCAAAGACAGCTATATTATCCCTTACAATCAAAGCCCACAAAAAGTATTCAACAAAAATTTTGACTTACTAATAAAAGATTTAAAATCACACGAAAGCAATAAGCTCAGCAACATCATGTTTGCTGAAAACCCGAAGCAGATTGAACGCTTCTATCACATCTTTGAAGACCTCAATGCCGACCTTAAGTTCTTCCCTATCCACAAAAGTATTCACCAAGGTTTTATTGATCCTGATCTGGGTCTTGCATTATATACGGATCATCAAATTTTTAATCGTTATCATAAATATAAAATTCGGCAAGGATACTCAAAGGACAAGGCGCTTATTTTAAAAACTTTAAACGAATTACAACCTGGTGATTTTGTAACCCATATTGATCATGGCGTCGGCACCTATTCTGGTTTAGAAAAAATCGAAGTTGCAGGTCAATTACAAGAAATGGTTCGCATCATTTATGCAAACAATGATTTGCTATACGTAGGTATAAACTCTTTACATAAAATCGCTAAATTTTCAGGCAAAGATGGACAAGCTCCAAGAGTAAATAAGTTAGGTACAGATACCTGGGATAAATTAAAGTCCAAAACCAAAAGACAGATCAAAGATATTGCTGCAGATTTGATCAAACTTTATGCGAAAAGAAAAGCCCAAAAAGGATATGCCTTTGCTCCTGACAATTACTTACAAAACGAATTAGAAGCCTCGTTTATTTATGAGGACACTCCAGACCAAGAAAAAGCAACGCTTGATTTCAAAAAAGACATGGAAAGCGACATGCCTATGGATCGGCTAATCTGCGGAGATGTTGGTTTTGGAAAAACAGAAGTAGCCATGCGCGCAGCCTTCAAAGCAGTTTGTGACAGCAAACAGGTTGCAGTGCTTGTTCCAACCACTATTTTAGCCTTTCAGCATTATGAAACTTTCAAGGAACGCTTTGCTGATTTCCCTGTTAATATTGACTATATCAATCGCTTTAAAAGCGCTGCTCAAAAAACGAAAACATTAAAAGATGTAGCTTCAGGAAAAGTCGATATTTTAATAGGCACACACGGTATAGTAAGCAAGAAAATCCAGTTCAAAGATTTAGGCTTGTTAATCGTCGATGAAGAACAAAAATTTGGAGTTGGCGTGAAGGATAAATTAAAACAAATGAAGGCCAATGTTGACACCTTAACCTTGACTGCTACACCTATCCCTAGAACCATGCAATTTTCATTAATGGGTGCACGTGATTTAAGCGTAATTTCAACCGCCCCGCCCAATCGTCAACCCGTAACAACTGAAGTCCACGCATTTAATCCGGAGTTGATAAAAGAAGCTATTGAATTTGAAGTCTATCGAGGTGGGCAAGTGTTTTTTGTTCATCATAAGGTGAAAGAACTAGCAGACTTAAAAACAATGATCCATCGCATGCTTCCTGATATTGATGTCGGCATCGCTCATGGACAATTAGAAGGGCATCAACTAGAGCGCGCTATGAAGGATTTTGTTGATCATAAATTTGATGTTTTATTGAGCACCAATATTATTGAAACAGGTTTAGATATACCCAATGCGAATACCATTATTATTAATAACGCACACCTGTTTGGATTGAGTGATTTGCATCAGTTAAGGGGCCGTGTTGGGCGAAGCAATAAAAAAGCATTTTGCTATTTGTTTGCTCCCCCCTTAACAACTTTATCTCGGGAGTCAAGAATGCGCTTAAAAACGATTGAAGAATTTGCTGAATTAGGTAGTGGATTTAATATTGCAATGCGTGATTTAGATATAAGAGGAGCGGGCAATTTATTGGGTGGTGAGCAAAGCGGTTTTATCAGCGAAATAGGTTTTGAAACTTATCATAAAATCTTAGATGAAGCGATTACCGAATTGAAGGAAACCGAGTTTAAAGAATTGTACAAAGAGGAATTAAAACAAAAGAGAAATTTCGTTCGTGATTGTCAGATCGATACGGATTTGGAAATGCTTATTCCTGATAATTACATCAATACAGTGAGTGAACGATTGATTATTTATACAGCGTTAAATAAGTGTAAAGACGAAAAAGAATTAGCTGAATTCGCTTCGCATTTAGAGGACCGTTTTGGCGCTATCCCTAAACAAGTCTTGGAGCTATTTAACGGGCTACGATTAAAGTGGTTAGCCACCAGTTTAGGTATGGAAAGAGTAATTGCAAAAAACAATAAAATGTCTTGCTATTTTATTCAAAATCAAGCATCCGCTTTTTATCAAACGGAGGTTTTTGGAAATATTATTCAATTCGTTCAAGAAAACCCAACTCATGCTAAGTTAAAGCAAACACCAAAATATTTAATTTTAAGTTTTCAGGATATAAAAAGCATGGAACAAGCCAAGGAGCGGTTGGGAGAAATTGGCGAGTTTGTGTATATTTAATTAAAAAATAAATTATGGCAAAAAGTAAAGATTCAAAAAAAGCAACTAAGAAAGAACCTTTGTTAACCCCTAAGGAAAAGAAGGCGGCTAAAAAAGCCAATAAGAAAAAGTACGATTAGTTTTTTGTAGCCCCTTTCTGTATTTTACGGAGGGTTTGGACCCTCCGTAAACAAATGCCCCACTGTATAAGGCCTCTGTTTGAGATTTTAAAAATGGGCTTGTTGAGGTGGAATCTAAGCATCTACTTCTACCGCTATAAATGCGCTTCGAAATTGACGCTGCGTTTCATCTAAGACTGTTTTTAAAATGGCTTTTGAATGTAAAATGGCTTTTGAATTTTTTTCAACTTTTATCAATATCTGACGCAGGTACATATTTCTTACTTTCGAAACTAAAGGAGTGCTTGGACCCAAAACCTGCCTGCCCAATTTAGCGCGCAATTCATTGGCCAAAAAAGCAGAAGCTAATCGAACCTCCTCTGGTTTTTTATGCTTCACTGTCAACTGAATCAGGCTTGCATAAGGAGGATAATTGTATTGCTTTCTTGTCAATAACTCTTCAAAATAAAAGCCATCAAAATTATAATCCTTAATATACTGCAACACAGGGTGGTCGATTTGATTACTTTGAATCAATACTTTACCCGGCTTACTTTTTCTACCCGCTCTCCCTCCCACCTGGGCAAGCAATTGAAATGCACGTTCCGAAGCTCGAAAATCAGGAAAGCTAAATAACTGATCGGCGTTAATAATGCCTACTACCGATACATGGTCAAAATCGAGCCCTTTGGTAACCATCTGCGTTCCAATCAAAATATCGATTTCCCCATTCTGGAAGTCAAAAATAATCTCCTCATGTCCATGCTTTCTTCTTGTACTATCTAAATCTAAGCGTGCTACACGTGCCTCTGGAAACAAAATCTTAATATCATCCTCAATCTGCTCTGTTCCAAATCCCTTAATCTGGACATCGTTGCTTCCGCATGCCTTGCAACTTGAAATCATCTTTTCTTGATGACCACAATAGTGACAAACCATTTTATTAAAGAATTTGTGATAAGTCAAAGTCACGTCACAATTCGGGCAATAGGGAATCCAATTGCATAAATTACAATTCACATAATTGGCAAAGCCTCGACGATTTTGAAACAAAATGATTTGCTCTTTTTTAGTAAGCGCCTCTTCAATGGCAGCCTTTAATTTTTGAGAAAACAGCCCCTCCATTTCCTTTCGATTTCGTAAATCTAAGGTATCAATCAACTCAATCTTAGGCAATACCGCACCGCCAAACCTTTCACTTAATTTTACATGCCCGAATTTGCCTAAGCTTACATTTTGGGAAGTTTCAAAACTTATAGTAGCACTCCCAAGCAAGACTTTTGCTTTGTGCATATGCCCAATAATAATTGCCGTATCTCGAGCATGATAACGAGGAGCAGGTTCAAACTGCTTATAACTTCTTTCATGCTCCTCATCTACAATAATTAACCCAAGGTTTGAAAAAGGGAGAAAAACACCACTTCGAGCACTTAAAATTATTGGTGTTTTTCCGTTAAGCACGTTTTTATAGATTTCTACACGCTCTTGATCATTAAACTTAGAATGATACACACCAATCTTTTCCCCAAAATAGTTTTGCAAACGAATAACAATTTGCGCGGTAAGCGCAATTTCTGGCAACAAATACAAGACCTGCTTTTTTTTGCTTAAAGCTTCTTCAATGAGCTTAATATAGATATGCGTCTTTCCACTGCCCGTTACGCCTTCCAGCATACATACAGCTTGCTTCTTAAAGCAAGCTTGAATTTCTTTATATGCAACTTCCTGGGCAGGGTTTAATTTTTCCAATTGAGAAGTTTCCATCTTATCTGCAAGTATTCTTGATACCGTCTGAGTGGACTCTTCAAAAATTTCATGCTTCACTAAAGTTTTGAAGCTACTTGCCGATAACTTGCCCTCCTTCATCAATTCGCTTTTTTGAATAGGTTTTCGATTGGGCGATAAGTGGAGGTATTGCAAAAGAATCGCCGTTTGTTTATCAGAATTACTTAATCGCTCAAACAATACTTTAATCGTATGGTCTTCTTGGAACCTAGCGGCTAATTGTACAAACTTTATTTGCTTCGGTTTATATTTGTCTTGAAGATCCTCTCTGGCAAGACACAAGCGATGATACATGAGCTTTTCGATGGTAGGATAAACCTTCTTTTTTTGAAGAATATCCTGAATGTCTTCTAGACTTAACTCGCCATTAAGCTGAAGTGCTTCAGCCAATAAATATTCCTCATCTCCAAGCTCACTCCAATCAAAATCAGGGTTTTCTAGATAAACGAACTTACTCTCGCTGCTCAACTTTAAAGCTGAAGGCAAGGATGCGGACATGACCTCACCTAAAGTACAAAGGTAGTAGTCACTTATCCATTGCCAGAGTTGAAGCTGCTTCTCATTTACAATCACCTCCTCCTCTGCGATCTCTTCAATCAACTTTGCATTATAATCCAAAGGTTTTCGCTGGTGGACCTCCAGAACAATAGCAGAATACATTCGCCTCTTACCAAACTGCACAATAACCCGATGGCCCTTTTTCACTTTGTCTACCAAATCAAATGGCACAGCATAGGTATAAGGTTTAGGCGTAGCTAAAGGTAAAACAACATCAACGAAAGTAGCTGTACTCATGAATCACCAAAATTACATTTTTTTTAAGAGTAGTGATTTGAAAAATAGATGAAATACGATAAGCATCTTAGATTTATTCTTTAGAATCTTTTTTTTGTAAAAAATCAGTAAGAATGTCTGACTTTTTTAAGAATTTATTATTCCTTTCCTTATCTTTGCACCCAAATTAGTAAGCTTAACTCAAATCTTTTTAACAGATATGTCAAATACAGGAAAAATCAAACAGATAATCGGCCCAATTGTGGATGTTAGCTTTGAAGAAGGAAACACTCAATTACCGAAAATTTTGAATGCACTTGAAATTACCAGACCTAATGGCGAAAAAGTAGTTCTAGAATGTCAACAACACCTTGGTGAGGGAAGTGTAAGATGTATAGCGATGGAAGCAACCGATGGCTTGACAAGGGGCATGGATGTTTTGGATTTAGGATCGCCCATTATGATGCCTACAGGTGAAGGTATTAAAGGTAGATTATTCAATGTTGTAGGAGAAACCATTGACGGTATCAATTTAGATGTTAGTAAAGAGAACGGTTATCCAATTCACAGAAAGCCCCCCCGTTACGAAGATTTATCAACAGATAGCGAAATCTTGTTTACCGGAATTAAAGTAATTGACTTGCTAGAACCTTATGCAAAAGGTGGTAAAATTGGTTTGTTCGGTGGAGCAGGTGTAGGTAAAACTGTTTTAATCATGGAGTTGATTAATAACATTGCTAAAGCGCACTCTGGACTATCAGTTTTTGCCGGTGTAGGTGAAAGAACTCGTGAAGGAAATGACTTGTTAAGAGAAATGATTGAGTCTGGCGTAATTCGTTACGGAAAGGCATTTGAAGAAGATATGGAAAATGGTGGATGGGATTTAAGTAAAGTGGATACCACTGAACTTGCTAAATCTCAAGCGACTTTAGTTTTTGGTCAGATGAATGAACCTCCTGGATCTAGGGCACGTGTTGCGCTATCAGGATTAACAATTGCCGAGTATTTCCGTGATGGAGAAGAAGGTGATGGCGGTGGACGTGACGTATTATTCTTTGTAGATAATATCTTCCGTTTTACTCAAGCAGGTTCTGAGGTGTCGGCATTATTAGGTCGTATGCCTTCTGCTGTAGGTTACCAGCCTACTCTTGCTACAGAAATGGGATTAATGCAAGAACGAATTACCTCAACAAAGAAAGGATCAATTACTTCAGTACAAGCAGTATATGTGCCCGCAGATGATTTAACTGATCCAGCTCCAGCAACAACATTTGCCCACTTAGATGCCACAACTGTTCTTTCAAGAAAAATTGCTGAGTTAGGGATCTACCCAGCAGTAGATCCATTGGATTCTACATCAAGAATCTTAACGGAAGATATCGTAGGTGAAAAGCATTATAAATGTGCACAAGATGTCAAAGAGATTTTACAACGTTACAAAGAACTTCAGGATATCATTGCTATTCTAGGTATGGATGAATTAAGTGAGGAAGATAGAAATGTAGTTTATCGTGCTAGAAAAGTTCAACGTTTCCTTTCTCAGCCATTCCACGTAGCTGAGCAGTTTACAGGTTTAACAGGAGTTTTAGTTAATATTGATGAGACAATCAAAGGGTTTAACATGATTTTAGATGGTGAATTAGATCAACTTCCTGAAGCTGCATTCAACTTAAAAGGTAGTATAGAAGATGTTATCGAAACAGGCGAAAAAATGTTAGCTGAAAGCAAATAATTTTCATTCGTAGAATTAATTAAATATGCAAATAGATATTTTAACACCTGAATCAAAATTGTTTAGCGGCGAAGCAAGCAGTATAATCTTTCCAGGCATATCTGGAAATTTTGAATTACTTGACAATCACGCGCCAATGATTGCCGCCCTGAGAAAAGGGCAAATCGAATTGCTAATTGAAGGGAATAAAAAATATATACAAATAGAAAATGGTTTTATCGAATGCGTCCAAAACAAAGTCAGTGTTCTTATTGCTGGAGGAAGCATGAGCTAAAACGATTTAATTTTTAAAAAAAGGGGCTTTCCGTTGGTAAGTCCCTTTTTTTGTGAATAATCTCAAAGAAATTGGAATTGTATGCTTCGTTGTACTTTCTTATCTTTACCAAACAAATATGCATTATGAACTATCGTTTTTCATTTTCCCTTATAGCAGCTATCCTTTTTACTTCTTTAGCCCATGCACAATGCATAGAAGTCACTAGCATCTTTGTAAATGCTTGTACCGAAGGTACAGGAAGCACCAATTGTACGCAAGAAGGTCCAAATGAAATGTTCACCTTTGAAGTTGGAGCTACTGACTTGTTTGTAGGTGACATTGCTGTAAACTGGCCAAACAACTCCTTTCAAGGATGGTGTAATAGCGCTTCAACCGCATTAAAAACCGATACACTAAATAGCACGATAACTTCTTCTTGTGGCTGGCTAATAGAGCCATTAAACGATACAATACCTGCAGGCTATGATGCCATCGTTATTACTTCCGCTGACTTTTGTGCTGTTGCAAATTCTTTTGCTGGATTAGCTGACACGATGTACATCCTTTTTCAATGTGCCGGAAATGTAGCTGGTCATTTTGCAAACTCCCCTTCAGGAACAAGAACGCTTCAAGTTATCCTAAGTGGACCATGCACGCAAGTAGAGTCCGTATCTTATGATGGCGCAATTCCCAATAGCGATGGAGCAACAGCATTTTTTGATGCGGCAGGAGCTGTGAGTTATTCCATTTTGGGCTGCAATGCCCCTGTGCTATCAATCAGCGCGGATTGGAGTTTCTCCAATGAAATTTGCAACGACTATGGAATTGTCAACTTGCCAGGCTTACTTTCAGGCAACGCCACGGCAGGTGGAACTTGGATTGGTCCAAGAGTGAATGGCACCACCTATAATCCATCAGGCTATTTAGGCTTAGATTCTATCACCTACTTGGTCGTGGGTAGTGGCACATGTACCGACTCAATTTCTTCAACAATAGTTTTTAATGTGTCTCAAGCGCAAACTGGCGCAAGTCTTCAACAGTCCTGTGATTCTGTTTTTGTTAACGGCATGTGGTATGCCTCTTCAACAACTTTTACTGATACCATTTTTGGCTTTGGGTTCACCTGTGACTCTTTCGTGAACTATACGATTACTATCGACGATGCCTACACAGACTCGACTTACCTTAGTGCATGCGAGAGTGTTGCCTTTGAAGGGAACACATATACTTCAGACACTATTTTTAGAGATACTATATTCGGCGGTGCTGTTGGTCCGATCGTTATAGACACTATTTTACAAACTGGCTTTGAAGATGCTGAAGGATGGATTGATCATTCCTCAGGAAACTGGACAGAAACCGACCTTAACGGAACATGGAATGCCGTAGGAATGTATGCCAATCAATTCAATCCAAATAATGGAAATCGTAATGTTGGACTTAATACTGTTGGCGACTATTTAGAATTCCCTCCAGTTAGCAATCCATCAACTCTATTTTACTACGATCGTTTAAGCAGCGCTCCTACAAGTTTCAACGAGTTATCTATAGAATATTTTGATGGGGCAACTTGGCAAGTTTTAGCAACGGACAGTTGCGCGCACACCGATTACCGGTTAACAACCATCGATTTGACTGCAATATCAGGATTAAACAACGTGGCTATGCGCATATTTAGGTCACTAGATAATCGATCGGCATACATCGATGATATTGTAATTGTAGGCAGTACAACCAGTACAGGTTCTTCTTGCGATAGCATCACGATTACCAATATTGATGTGCTGCAAGCTGTATCTACAAATAATCCAGGAAATCCTTTTTTGATTTGTGCCACCAACGATTCTATTCAGTTGCCTGGTGGGGACTTTGCTTCAACTGCTGGCACCTATAATGATACCCTTGTTGCGGTAAATGGTTGTGATAGTATTGTAACGACTATAGTTCAAACACAATCCTGCAGTTGTTTCTTTAGTGTTATCGTTAACGATCAATTCTGTAATGATAGTGCGTATACCTTACCGAGTGGTTTAGTTGTTTCAACTCCAGGCACCTATGTGGATACCATAGTTATTGCAAGTGCTTGTGACAGTATCGTTACTACTAATCTAACCGTTGTTATCTGCAGTTGTGGATCTGATCTTGGTCCAGATACCAGTTTTTGTCAAGGTGAAAGTATCGTGTTAGATGCAGGACTTGGATTTGATGATTATCAATGGCAAGACAACAGTTCCAATCAAACCTTTACTGCTACTTCAACGGGCACCTATTATTGCACAACTACCTTCGTTGATTCGTCAAACAACTTAGTAGTTAATGGTGATTTTGAGCAAGGCAATACAGGATTTACTTCAGATTATGGACCTGGAGTAGGTGGTGCATTTGGTTTGTTAACAAACCCAGGGACTTACGCTATTAGCACCAGCCCTTCAAACGTACACAATAACTTCTTTAGCTGTGTCGATAATACTTCGGGAACAGGAAACTTGATGATTATCAATGGATCAAATACGACTAACACCAATGTTTGGTGCCAAACGATAAATGTAAGTCCAAATACAGATTATATGTTTTCAGCATGGGCCATCAGCTTGGAGAACACCAATATCAGCAATGTTGCCACCCTTCACTTCTTAGTAAATGGAGTACAAATTGGACTCAATTTTTCTCCTTCATTGACTGCTTGCAACTGGCAACAATTTTTTGCCAACTATAATTCAGGTTCAAATACCAGCATTGAAATATGTATTGAAAGTGATGTCATTAGCGGTAATAATGATTATGGAATCGATGACATTTTCTTTACTCCATTCTGTAATTCCACGGATAGCATAGATATTATAGTCAATACAATTCCAAGTCCTGATTTAGGTCCTGATGTTTCCATTTGTTTTGGCAACGACACTTTACTTGACGCGACCACAAGCAACGCTAGCTATTTGTGGCAAGATGGTTCTACCTCAGCTCCAACATTTACCGCACAAAATGGGGGTACTTATTGGGTAGATGTTACGGTGAATAACTGCACAGCTAGAGATTCTCTAGAAGTACTTATAAATCCTGTTTTCAATGAAACCAGCTCCGTAAATATTTGTGCAGGGGATAGTGTCTTCTTGGAAAATTCATGGCAAAACATACCGGGTGTTTATACCGACAATTTTGTGTCTGTTAGTAATTGTGACAGTATAATTGTTACGACCTTGAATGTCCAAAATTCGCAAACAACGAATGATTTACTTACGGTATGCGCAGATGCGCTCCCTGTAGATATTTTTGGTAATCTGCAAAGCACTCCAGGAATATATGTAGATACGCTTTCCAGTAGCCTTGGCTGTGACAGTATTATCACTTCAGTGGAGTTGATTGTAAATACACTGCCAATAGTCAGCTTAGGTCAAGATACCAGCATTAATACTGGAGATTTCATTACCATCAATATTGACAATCCAAATAATAATGAAATTTACTCATGGGTAAACGATCTAGGAGAAAGCTATTCTGGCTCTAGTATTCAAGCAAATAATGCGGTAAGCGCAGAATATATTCTTACTGTAACTAATCAGTTTAACTGCCTAAACTATGACACCATTATTGTGATTGTTAATCCAATAGATGAAACTTTCATACAAATTCCTACGGCCTTCAGCCCAAATGGAGATGGGGTAAACGATGTATTTAGAATTGCAAATTATGATGACTTTTCAAGTTATATTCTGAGAGTTTATAACAGGTGGGGCGAATTGGTTTTTGATAACCAAGGATATAACGTTGCTTGGGCTGGTTCTTACCAAGGTTTAAAACAAAACATTGGCGTTTACACCTTCTATATTGAAGCGCAGCCCGCTAATGCTGGATCTGTCATGAAAACAAGTGGAACGGTTTCCTTAATTAGGTAATCCACTCATTCACAAGAATTTCAAAAAACGTGCGGTATATATTGTTGTCAAATATGTATCGTGCGTTTTTTATTTATACCTCTTTGCTGCTGTCTTATTGAGTGCTTATATTGTCAAGTTGCAGGTGCAGAACAAACCGCTATGGCTGGCTGTAGTATCGCTCATACCAATGCATTCTCAGCGACTAACTCCATAGCTACCTCAGCATTAATAGAAAGAAATATACTCGGGCTTCATTACACTAACTATTTCTTGTTCACCGAAGTTAACTCAGTCCAGCTCTCCCTTGCTCAAGTGCTTGATAACGGCACATTAAGCTATCAGGCAGATTACTTTGGAATCAATCACTTCAATACCCTTAAGCTTGGCATTGGCTATGCCAAACCATTTGGCAGACATATTGCTTTAGGGCTTCGACTAAACTACCACCGCATAAGCCTTATCCAGGAGCAAGGGAAAAACGTTATGAGTTTTGACCTAGGAATGGTATACACCTTGAATGAGAAAATTCGTTTAGCTACAAGTCTGCGTAACCCAATCAAGCAGAAGCTTGAAAAGACTTTAAATGAAACATTAAATACCGAATTTATTCTTGGAGGATCTTTTCTTCCAAATGATGATTTTTACTTCTCCTGGGAGTTCCAAAAAGACCTCCAACTTCCATTGCGCTCCGCTATCGGCTTCTCGTATACGCTCCATCCTAAACTTATTACACGCGCGGGAATTTCCATCAACCCAATATTGATAAGTGGCGGAGTTGGCATAAAAACATCCCAACTGCAAATAGATGTTAGCTCAAGCTGGCATACAAAATTAGGCTACTCCCCCCAAATCTCTATAAGTTATGATTTTAAGAAAAAAGCTAATTGAAATTAAGCATGCTAAGCAATGTATCTTATTTTCACTTCTTCTCAATCTTATTGCTGCCAGTCTCATTGCTCAAGCACCAAATAAAACCAGCTTCTTTGAGTCCTTTGACACAGAAAACCTTAACCATAGTGATTTTCAGGAGTTACAAGAACAGCGTGCCTATCTTTTAAATGAGCCCTTAAATATAAATACCGCAAACCATACTGAGCTCGAAAATTCAGGACTCTTTACCGAAGCTCAGTTATTTGCACTTCTTCAACACAAACAAATAAACGGAGCCCTTATCGACCTGTATGAACTTCAAGTCATCAAAACTTTTGATCCTGCTACCGTCCAACAGATTTTGCCTTATATCGAGCTGAAAGGCAGTATAAATGATTACCAAATGCCCTTAAAAGCACTTATAGCCAAAGGCTCATCCCAACTATTTTTTCGCTATCAACAAAGTTTCCCAAAAAAGAAAGGCTATTTAACGGAGCATTATATCGGAAAGCCCAACCAACTATACTTCCGCTACAAATATCAGTTTAGCAATCGAATGTATTATGGACTAAGTGGAGAAAAAGATGCTGGAGAAAAAATGTTTGGACCAAACAGTCAAGCGGGATTTGACTTTTATTCAGGCTATTTCTTTTGGAAAACGAATACCTTCATCCAATCAATTGCATTGGGAGATTATCATGTAAATCTTGGGCAAGGCTTAATCCTTTACACCGGATTTGGATTTAACAAGACGCCTAAGGTAAGCACTATAAAAAAAGAAGGAAGGGTAATAAAACCCTATTCCTCAATCAATGAATATCGCTTTATGCGTGGCGCTGCGCTTACTTTATCATTTGGTCCATTTTCACTTAGCCCTTTTGTTTCAATCAAAAAAATTGATGCCTCAATCCAGTATGCTGATAGTACAAATCAAGTAGTAATCCATACACGCATTCAGCAGAGTGGATATCATAGAAGTCAGGCAGAGATAGCTGGGAAAAATCGTTTACTTGAAATTCAAAGTGGCTTTAATGCACAATACCGCATCTCGAATGCACATATCGGACTAAATTTCCTAAACACCCGATATGAGCTTCCTATTCAATTTTTGACAGTTCCATATAATCAGTTTCAGTTTCAAGGAAAGCAAATAAGTCATGTAAGCCTCGATTATCATAGCATCGCCAATCGATCGCATTTTTTCGGCGAAACCGCAATAAGTATAAACTCCAATCAAGTGGGAATTGCCCTTATAAATGGCAGTATTTTACATCCATCCAAAATATTAAGTTTAAGTATTGCTCATCGCTATTACTCGCCCTTGTATCAGGCCGGTAATTTGACAAATGCTTTCGGCGAGTCCACTAGTCCAATAAACGAGCAAGGAGTCTACATGGGTTTTTCAATCAAACCCTCAAGAAAATATACCTTTTCTAGCTATGTGGACTATTTCAATTTTCCTTGGTTAAAATACCAGACCAAGCAAGCTAGTCAAGGATACGACGTCTTAATACACAGTAGCTATAATCCATCTAAAACATTCGAGATATACGCCAGTTATAAAAGAGAAGAGAAAGAGCAGAATACATCAATACAGCTAAACAGAAACAATACCATTCAATTAAGTGAAAGTAATCGCGCATATTTTGAAGCAGTTTTCCCTTCATTTCAAGCATCCTCAGATGAGGAGAACGGGATATTAAGACCCAGTCAACACCTAAGCAAGCAACAAATAGAAGGCACGCAATTCGTCACTCCCCTCCTAGCACAAAGGTTACGGCTACATTTAAGTTTTATCATAAACAATAAATGGACCATTCAAAATAGACTAGAATACAGTTTTATCAATGATAAAATTAATCTGCCGAGCAGCGGAATATTATTGTATCAAGATGTGAAATTTAAAAGTCCTGGCTTTCCACTTGGTTTCTCAACACGCTTCATCATTTTCGATATATCCCAATTTAGTAATCGGATTTATGCCTATGAAAATGGTGTGTTAAATCAATTTAGCATTCCATCCTTTTTTAATGCCGGTATGCGATACTATCTAAACCTTCACCTCAAAATTAACAAGTATTTCGATTGTTGGTTCAAATTTGCCCATACCTACTATAAGTATTTGGAACAAACAGGAACAGGAAATGAACAGGTAAATTCGAATAAATTATACCAATTGAATATGCAGTTACGTTTAAGATTTTAATTAACTTTAGGTAATAAGATAAATAGATGATGATATTGATATCTTTAACAAAATCATTGCCGCAAACAATAAGAAAGTGAGAGCAATTTTAATAGAAAAAACGATGAGAAAATTATTATTACTAAGTATCCCTTTGTTTTTCTTTATCTCCTGCAAGGAGTGTTTAGAGTGCAAGTATTCAACATTAAAGGGTCCGGTGATTGAAAATTTCTGTTCTTCAACACCCCAAGACCGTGAAGATTTTGAGGAACGAATTAATGACGAGGCCGCCCAAGAAAATAGTCGAGCCATTTGTACAAAAGAACGATATTGATTGTAGCTTTTTAAGCGCAGAAGATTAGACCTAATTTGAGTGTTTTGCTGCTTTACGACGTATACCGGAGCAACATTCAAGTCAGTT
>TARA_B110000483_G_scaffold65367_1_pt1 | contig 20804 bp, 16 predicted proteins | sample TARA_B110000483 | Tara Oceans TARA_B110000483 (sample SAMEA4398176) | marine metagenome | biome: Polar Biome; feature: [SRF] surface water layer (ENVO:00010504); material: water (ENVO:00002006), including particulate matter (ENVO:01000060) such as... | depth 5 m
GTTAGTTAGTTAGTTATGTATACGAGGTACAAATAAGATACAATAGGCTTAAGTAAATGACTCGTTATTATTCTATACTGAAACAAAATATTGTTTGTTTTCCTGGAACCATTGCATTTGATACACCAATTGGTTTAAATGCATATTGACCAACCTCTAAAGTACTTTTTGTTGTTATTCTGAAAATACCGTTTTCAAGTTTAGCAATATCAACAGGCACATTGTTTTCAGAAATATCTTTTGACTTACCCATCATGCTTCTACTATCAAATATGAAATTTCTTTTTTCACGTTTTAAATTTCCTTTAGTCAAAGTAATGAATGTGGAGGGGTCCTCTTTTGTATCGAGTTTAACTAGAAATACTAAAGGTGAACCAAATGATACTTTTGTATCCGATTCCATTCCAAAAACGGTATAAAACATATCGTATCCACCGTAGCCCAATCCTTTTATTTTAAAATCAAATTGCGCATCTCCACGCTCTAATTTTACTAACGTATTTTCAGAATTAAGAAGATAAGGTTGGTTCAAGTAATCTGGGTCTGGGTAATTCTGACCATAGAGTTGGAGTGAAATAAGTAAAGGCAATACAAATAAAAAATTCTTCATAGTTCGTTTTAAATTCTCACCAAGATAAGAAAAATCCTAAGACTAATACTCTACGCTAAACACCTTCTCTATACTCCCATCATCATAGACATAGATAAGCAGTGTATTGGGCTTAAATAAGGTCTCTCTACCCATTAGGTCAAGGATTTGGATGAGGTTCTTGGAAGTTGTTAATTCGTTTTTCCACTCCGTTGTCGGTTTGGTTGTCGGTTTTCTTATATCCTATTATATTGGATTAAACTTTACTAATTCACCAAAGCATTGATTTTATTAACTTAAGAGTATAGGGCAATAAAAAAGGGGAGATAAAAATCTCCCCAGTTGTAGTCCCTAGGGGAATCGAACCCCTCTTTCCAGGATGAAAACCTGATGTCCTAACCGATAGACGAAGGGACCATTAGATGGTTAATCGAAACGAATTAATCGCTTCACCTCCGAGATTCGGCATCCCAACCATGGGAATAACGCTGAACGGGACGCAAATATAATTTGTTTTTTATTTTAATCCTCCCATTTGTGCTATTTTTTTCAAAAACTTTTCGCTTTCAATTCTTCAGAGTTTAAAGTACATTTGCAATCTTTAAATTAATAGTTATTCCCTTCAGGTAATTAGCGAACTTGTAATAAATTACTTAGGAATTAATATCATATTTTTAGGACTGGCCTTCAAGAAAATTTTTGGCTGAACAAGATTTGGCCTTAGTAAGACCGAGAAGCTTAAAACTTGTTTTAAGATCACCCGGCCGAACTTAGGTAAAATGAAGTTTAGAAGAAAGTTTGATTGACAGCCTTGATTTTTTTGTTTCGTTTTTTACTCGGGCATAATAGTTTTTAAAGGTTCTCGTGAAATCGCTTCGCTAGTTCATCAAGGAAAAAATGAAAAGTTATTATTTTGAAAACCACTTTAATTAGTTAAAATTATGAGTATTTACTCATACAAATTCTATTCTTATGCAAACCGTAAACGATATTAGCTTTAAACAAACCAGAGCACTTGTGCGTGTTGATTTTAATGTCCCATTGGATGACAACCTAAAAATCAGCGATACCACGCGTATCGATGCAGCATTGCCAACGTTAAAGAAAATATTAAAAGATGGAGGCTCCTTAGTTATAATGTCGCACCTCGGTCGACCAAAACTAGAATACCAAAGCGTTAAACTCGGAGCAGAAAAGAAATTTTCTTTAGTCCATATTGTCCACTACCTAAAAGATGCCCTAGACACCGATGTTATCTTTTTGGATGATTGCGTGAGCGAAGAAGCATTTAGTATCACTAAAAATCTAAAAAAAGGCCAAGTCGTTCTTTTAGAAAACCTTCGTTATTATCCTGAAGAAAAAGCAGGCGAAATCGATTTTGCGCAGATGCTCGCTCAGCATGGTCAAGTTTATGTCAATGATGCATTCGGAACAGCGCATCGCGCGCATGCCTCCACCGCAATTATTGCGGATAGTTTCATAAAAGCGAACAAATGCTTCGGTCTGCTGATGGCTGCAGAAATTGAAAATGCAAATCGGGTATTACAAAGTAAAGAAAAACCGGTAACAGCGATACTAGGTGGAGCGAAAGTCTCAGATAAAATAAAGATAATTGAAAATTTATTACCTGTAGCTGACAACATTATCATAGGTGGTGGTATGGCTTATACTTTCTTTAAGGCACAGGGATTTGAAATCGGTAATTCTTTGGTCGAAGAAGATAGAATTGAACTTGCAAAGGAAATAATAGAAAAGGCAAAGGAAAGTAATACGCAGCTTTTATTACCCAAGGATTCTGTTGTAGCGGATGCATTTAGCGATGAGGCAAATACCGCAGTTGCAAACAATGAAAAGATTGACAAAGGCTGGATGGGGTTGGATATCGGACCGGATGCGAGAGATGCATTTTCAGAAACTATTCTTTCTTCAAAAATTATTTTATGGAATGGACCAATGGGTGTATTTGAGATGAGTAAGTTTCAAGCGGGAACTAAAGCCATTGCAGACGCCGTGGCAGATGCGACACACGCAGGTGCATTTAGCCTAGTGGGTGGTGGCGATTCTGTTGCTGCGGTGAATAAATTTGCTTACAATGATAAGGTAAGTTACGTGTCAACAGGCGGTGGCGCTATGTTGGAATACTTTGAAGGGAAAACTTTGCCTGGTATTGCTGCAATTTTGAAAGAAGATTAGTATTTCAGGCTGAAGCGGTGAAAAAATAAGAAAGTCCATAACAACATGGAAGACTATTTAACTTAAATACTGTAGCTATTTAGCGTATTAATGCGCCATTCACTTCCATCCAGCCTCCACCATTATAGACTTCTTCCACTCCACTTGCTGATAGAAAGGCTGCAGCTTGACCACTTCTTCCCCCACTTAAACAGCAGACAATTATCGGCTTACTCAATTCCTCAAATTTATCTACATTATCTGGGACTAGGTTTAGAGGAATGTTTATTGAGTTGACTACATTGCCAGACATGAATTCTTCTGGTGTACGCACATCTACTATACTTGCACTTTCGTGATTGATAAGGTCTATTAGATTACTCATGGTTACCTGTTTGTTAGCACACAAAGATAAATAAGCTTTCACAAGATATTTGTGATTTTAATCACTTTTATCTAATAAATCCCAGGTATGGTCAGCTAATAACTTCACCTTACCTTCAAAACTTTCAAAAGGTATTGTTTTTCCCCATTGCTCAGGAGAAACCATGGAAAGCAGATAAACGCCGTTTTTCCGAATATAAAGATAGTACTCATGCCCTATTAGTGGGTCAAAGCCAATTTTAGCCTCATAAATTTTCTCGGATATTTTAACCCGATCTTGCAGTTTTTGAGCCTGAGTGGCAATGAGCTGCATTTGCTCGCGCAATTGATCCATCTGCGTTTGCGTCTGCTGATACATAGCAGCCATCGCTTTACCCTTTATTTTCCCCTCATCTAAGGGAATGATAACCGGCGAACCAATCGTGTGCGCATAAGGTAAATTATGCGGATTTTCAGTAATCTTATCTTTATCAATTGGATTATGGTCCATAAACTCTTGGGTGCAATTTTACTAGATAAAAGGTAAACTGACAACTTTAGCCCCTAACCTTTTTTTTCTAGCGACGATATAGATAACACTATCAACCTTAGAATGTTTAACTTGAACGTAGCCCATACCAATTGCCTTATTTAAACTTGGCGCTTGGGTGCCCGAGGTAACCACCCCAATCTCATCTCCTTGTTCATTTTCAATGATGTAGCCTTGCCGAGGTATTCCTTTCTCCACCATTTCAAAGCCCACAAGTTTTCTACTTAAACCACCTTCCTTCAACTCCTTGTGATAAGCAGAATGAATAAAATCTTTACTAAACTTTGTTATCCATGACAACCCTGCTTCTATCGGAGAGCTTTCATCGTCAATGTCGTTACCATACAAGCAAAATCCCTTTTCAAGCCTCAAGGTGTCTCTGGCGGCCAAACCACAGGGTTTGACATCATATGGCAGCCCTTCCTGCATCAAAGCTTTCCACAATTTTGGTGCATCCTTGTTCCAAACATAGATTTCAAATCCCCCACTACCCGTATAACCCGTATTTGAAATAACCACTTCATCAACCCCAGCAATAGTTCCTGCATCAAAATGATAATACTTAATCGCGCTCAAATCTATCTTGGTTAAACCTTGAATCAGATCTAAAGCCTTTGGACCTTGCACTGCAATTAATGCAAGTTCTTCTGACATATCTTTCAATTCAACATTGAACCCTTTATCAAGTATTTGCTCGTTTATCCAAGCAAAGTCTTTTTCAATATTTGAAGCATTAACCACCAAATTATATTCTGACGAGTCCCATTTATAAACGATAAGATCATCAACGATACCGCCTTGTTTGTTTGGCATACAATTATATTGGCACTGCATATCTTTCATTTTACCCACATCATTACTGCATATCCATTGCAGTAATGCCTCAGCATCATTCCCTTTAACCACAAATTCTCCCATGTGGCTAACATCAAACAATCCTACTGAATTTCTGACATTTATATGCTCATCTTTTATCCCAGAGTAGGACACAGGCATTTCAAATCCTGCAAAAGGGACCATTTTAGCACCTAATTCTAGGTGAATGTTGTAAAGCGGTGTTTTTTTCATCTCTCCTAATTTACTGCGAAACTAACAATTATCGATGGGAAATTGTATACCCTAAAGCAAGCTTTTTAAATCTTAATCACCCGCATTATCTAAATTGTATAAATTAGTTTTAAATTTGCACTCTTAACCAAGAATATGCCTGACAACATACATCCAATTTTCGATCAATTGGTCTCACGAGAAGAAAAAGAATCTTTCTTGAACCAACACAGTAAACTTATTTGGCTCACAGGTTTATCTGGATCGGGAAAAAGCACAATAGCTAAAGGTCTTGAAAAGGCTTTGTTCAAAAGAGGTTTTTATGTGCAGGTCTTAGATGGAGACAATATTCGTACCGGTATATGCAATAATCTTGGCTTTACTGTCGAGGATCGCTCCGAGAACATTCGTCGTATTTCAGAAGTGGGCAAATTATTCATTGAGGCTGGTGTTGTTACTATTTGCAGTTTTGTTAGCCCAACACAGCAAATAAGAAAAATAGCGCAGCATATTATTGGGGATGATGATCACGTTGGTGTCTTTATAGATGCTCCTATTGAAATTTGCGAAAAACGAGATGTCAAGGGACTTTATAAAAAAGCTAGAGCAGGAGAAATAAAGAATTTCACTGGGATAGATTCTCCATTCGAACGCCCTGATAATCCTAATTTAATTATTGAAACAGCAGATCAAACTATTGAAGAATCGGTTGAACAAGTTTTACAATTTGTTTTACCGCTAATTACCAAAAAATAAAAAAGTAGAGTTTAAAAGAAACCTATGGCATATACAATAAATCATTTAAACGAACTAGAAGCTGAAGCAATTTACATCATGCGCGAAGTAGCTGCTCAATTTGAGAAACCAGCTATTCTGTTTTCAGGTGGAAAAGATTCAATATTATTGACCCACCTTGCAAAGAAAGCATTTTTCCCTGCTAAGATCCCTTTTCCTCTTGTTCATATCGATACAGGACATAATTTTAACGAGACTATTAAATTTAGAGATTATTTAGCTAAGAAATTGGACGCAAAATTAATCGTTGGTTCAGTGCAAGATGCCATTGATGATGGATTGGCTGTGGAAGAAAAAGGAGCCAATGCCAGCAGAAATGTTGCACAAATTCCAGCCTTGTTAAAAGCAATTGAAGATTTTCAGTTTGATGCGCTCATGGGAGGAGCCCGGCGCGATGAAGAGAAGGCTAGAGCAAAAGAGCGTTTCTTTTCTCATCGGGATGAATTTGGACAATGGGACCCTAAAAATCAAAGACCGGAACTCTGGAACATCTTTAATGGTAAGAAGCAATGGGGGGAGCATTTTAGAATTTTTCCTATCTCCAATTGGACTGAACTCGATGTTTGGCAATATATTGCTAAAGAAAATATTGAGTTGCCTAAAACTTACTATTCCCACATTCGTCCTTGCATAGAACGAAATGGAACTATTTTGGCTGTTTCAGAACACGTTCAACCAAGAGAAGGTGAAGAAGTTAAAGACATGCAAATTCGATTCAGAACCATGGGTGATGCGACCATTACTGGAGCCTACAGGAGCGATGCGGATACTATTGAAAAAATCATTCAAGAAGTTGCTGCAGCGCGTGAAACTGAAAGAGGAAATAGAGCAGATGATAAAAGAAGTGAGACTGCCATGGAGGATCGTAAAAAGGAAGGATATTTCTAGTCCCGCTTTAAATCACCAAGACATTAGTTATAGAACTTAGATTTAGACCCAAGAACAATATGAGTAATCAAGAAGAAATATTTAACGCAGAATCCTATTCAAAAATGGAATTGTTACGTTTTACCACAGCAGGAAGCGTAGATGATGGGAAGAGCACTTTAATTGGTAGATTACTTTACGATAGTAAATCTATTTTTGAAGATCAGATGGAGGCTGTTAAATCCAGTAGTGAAAGGAGAGGTGATGAAAATATCAACTTAGCTTTAGTAACCGATGGTCTGAAATCAGAACGTGAACAAGGTATTACTATAGATGTGGCGTACAGATACTTTTCTACGCCAAAAAGAAAATTTATCATTGCTGATACTCCTGGTCATATTCAGTATACTCGAAATATGGTTACTGGAGCGTCAACAGCAAACTTAGCTATCATCTTAGTAGATGCTAGACATGGTGTTATTGAACAAACCAAACGTCACTCGCTGATTGCTTCTTTACTTGGCATTCCACATGTTGTGGTATGTATTAACAAAATGGATCTTGTGGATTGGAAAGAAGATACCTACACAAGGATAAAAAATGACTACAAACATTTTGCATCTAAGTTGAATGTTAAAGATGTCAACTTTATTCCTATTTCTGCCCTACTTGGCGACAATGTGGTGAATGAGTCGGAAAACATGGATTGGTACAAAGGTTCGACGCTGATGTATCATTTAGAAAATGTACACATTGCGAATGACCACAATCATATTGACTCTAGATTCCCTGTACAAACTGTTATACGACCACATTCAGATGAATACCACGATTATAGAGGTTATGCCGGTCGAGTTGCGGGTGGTACATTTAAAAAAGGTGATGATGTAACAGTCTTACCAAGTGGGTTTACTAGTAAAATCAAAGAAGTCGAATTTGCTGGTAAAGTTGTAAAAGAGGTTTATTCTCCGATGTCTATAACCATGACTCTTGAAGATAATGTAGATGTTAGCAGAGGGGATATGATCGTGCGAACAGGCAACAAGCCTGAGGTTTCTCAAGATATTGATGCTATGGTTTGTTGGATGGATGAAAAAAACCCTATCCGCATCAACGGAAAATACGCGATTATTCATACCACTCGAAATTGTCGATGTATCGTCAAAGAAATAGTTTATAAAATGGATGTAAACAACCTGCATAAACTGGAAGACGACAAAAATATTGCACTGAATGATATTGGTAGAATTAAAATACGAACTACTCAACCTTTATTCTTTGATGCCTACAGCCGAAATCGGATCACTGGAAGTTTCATCCTTATCGATGAAGCAACTAATGTTACCGTTGGTGCTTGTATGATTCGAGCATAAGTAAGTCGTAATTAGCCTAATATTTGTATAGATTCAATGCAACTTTATACAAAGTACTATTGTTTAATTACTAATTCTTGCGTTCATGAGTACTAATAGTGTTTCCTTCAAATTTGACATCAAACCAAATAAGCCTCTTCTTATTGCAGGTCCTTGTAGTGCTGAAACAGAAGAACAAGTTATTCAGCTAGCTCAGGCTATACAGTCTACATGTCCCCAAGTAAGTCTTTTACGCGCTGGAATATGGAAACCTCGGACTCGTCCAAATTCTTTTGAAGGAATAGGAGAAAAAGGACTCGTTTGGCTTAAAAAAGCAAGTCGTATTACCAAGATACCCGTTTGCACAGAAGTTGCTAAAGCAAGCCATGTAGAAGCTGCCTTAAAAGCGGAAATAGATGTGCTATGGATAGGAGCTCGATCGACCGTAAGTCCATTTATCATGCAGGAAATAGCAGATGCTTTAAGAGGCGTTGATATTCCAGTCATGATCAAGAACCCCATTAATCCAGATTTAGCATTATGGCTAGGAGGCATAGAGCGAATACAACAAGCAGGGATTAAAGAGATTGCAGCTATCCATAGAGGTTTTTCATCATACAATACATCAAAATATCGAAATGTACCTAATTGGGAAATTCCAATAGAGCTTAAGAGACAAGCACCTAATCTACCCCTAATATGCGACCCAAGTCACATTGGAGGACGAAGAGAACTTGTGGGCCCACTGGCACAACAAGCAGTTAACTTGCAGTTTGATGGCTTAATGATTGAAACCCATCTTGAGCCTGATAAGGCTTGGAGCGATGCAGAACAGCAAATCACACCCGATGCTTTAGCTCATTTGATAGCTTCATTAAGCACCTCGCTCAAAGAAGCCAGCCAAGAAGATGTATATCCCCGGCTAGATACTTATCGCCAAGAAATAGATCGATTAGACAATTACATTTTAGAGTTATTAGCGGAAAGAATGAATATTGCTCAGCAAATTGGAAATTATAAGAAACAAGAAAGTATCGCGATTCATCAACCAAAAAGATGGGCTGAAACTGTAAAGAGGGCTCTTGAGCTGGGGGAAACCAATGGCCTAAGCAAGTCATTCATACTCGAACTCTTTCAAAAAATCCATAATGAAAGTATTGAAAGACAAGCAAAGAACTAAAATAAAAAGGCGCTCAAATGAGCGCCTTTTTATTTGCAACTAATCTAGTTTTAGCTCCTATTAATTACTTTGAGGAATAGCAGGAGCATTTGATGCACCGCCGCCCTTATCAAAATCAAACAATAGGGTAAATCGCATCGTATTGTCTAGTGGATTCCTTTGCGCCGACGTAGGAATAGTATAAGCAAAATTCATTTTAAATACAGAGTATTTTAAACCCACACCAGCGGTAAGAAACTTACGCGCTCCTTTCGTTGGATTCTCATAAAAATATCCAGCTCTAAGCATGAATAAATCATTGTATGTATATTCTGCTCCAACACCAACCGTAAATTCAGCTAATTCTTCTTTAAAACCACCTGGAGCATCTCCAAATGAAGAAAATAATGCGCCTATGGAAGACTTTTCTTTATAATCTGCAATACCAGGTTCCCCGTCATTGTCATAATCAGGATTCGGTGATCCATCTTCTAAAAACTCTGAAACAGGTGTTGGGATGAGTAGCTTATTCACATCCGTATAAATACCAAATTTGTTGAACTCGTCAATTTCAATCTCAGCGCCAATACCAATAGCAAAATTTGCAGGAATAAAGTCCTTATTCAATGCATTTGCAGAATAAGACATCTTACTTCCTATATTGGTTAATGCCATTCCCCAATTGATTTTTGCACCCTCTAGTTTCTTTACATTTATCGGATTCGTGTGAAACATCGAAACATCTGCAGAAGCAGCTTGACTGACAAATCTATCTTGATCTGTAGAACCTAAATTTGAATTGATATAACGAAGACCAATTGCTAAACCGAAACGATCAGTTAAAGCGCGCGCATAGTTCAAATCAAAAGCCAACTCTACAGGTCGAACTGAATTAAGTTCAGCCCCATTAATATCCGTAAACTGAATTTGTCCTAAGCTAAAATACCGAAGTGAGGTGGCAAGCGTTTGCTTTCTTTTAATGTTGTAATAACCAACCAAGTCAGCCATGTAGACATCTGTAGCTATTCCTCGCAACCATGGTACAAAAGTAAGCGAAACACCAAAATCATGCTCCATAAAAGCCATTCGAGCTGAATTGGAAAAAACAGCATTGGCATCTGGACTTAAAGCCATACCAACATCTCCCATAGCTCCTGAACGACCATCTGGATTAACTCTTAAAAAGGGCACAGCTGAGGTGATAACTAATCGCCCTTGAGTGTCTACTCCTTGAAACTGCGCATAAACACTGCCACTTAATGCCATTATGCACATTACTAAAATTCCTGTTATTATTCTTTTCATACCTTGTTAATGGACCTTAAAATTATCGTAAAATTACCAATTTTTCAAACTCTTGGGCACTATATCCATTTTCGCCTTGAACATTTACCTTATATATGTATACTCCCCTACCGATTGTATCACCAAAATCATCTAAGCCATTCCAAGTGATTTGTTCTGGATTAACTCGGTATCCATCACTCATTACATTTTGCTGAATAGTTTTAACTAAACGCCCAGAAACCGTAAATATTTGAATTTGGACATCCAAAAATTCTCCGGGTCTATTATGTTCAAAAATGAAAGAAGTATTTGTCGTAAATGGGTTAGGGTAATTAAAAACATTTTGCAAGGCCATTTCAGCAGATAAGGCCACGACAAATTCAGTATATCCTTCCCCTGGATTGTTATTGACATCCCAGGCTTTTACCCGAACACTGTAGCGACCTTCCTCAAGGTTATTAAAGGGATACTCAACATTTCCACGGGTAAAGTCATCCAATTTAGCACTGTAATAATCATTCAACATATACTGTTGTTGGGTGTTTTCATTTAACAGGCCTATAATATCATGTCCAACGCCATTGCCCACTGTATTTATTCCACTTTCATCACTTAGATTAACCAATAGTAAAGGATTTTCATCGCTCAAACCACCAAATGCAAAGGTACTATCGTTGATAAATACTTCTACATCCGGTCCATCATCATCGGCTAGAATACTATCAGAAGTGCCTCCTACTATAAAGTCATAAGTAAATCCATGTGCATCTATCACATCTGCGGTATTTGCGGCGTAGTATGAAATCTTGCCGTTGTCAAATGCATAGTTGATGTCTTTAGGGACAATAAACTCAAAACTAAATTTACCCGCAACAACACTCGCCTTCCCTTTAAACAAAATATTATTTTGTAAATCAAAGTTTGATTGTTGACTTTCTTGGTCTTGCCCCTTCGTTTGGTAAACGCCCACTTTATCATAAACAGATGGATATACTATCCCATTAAAACTCGAAAGAAGAGTGCCGTTATTATTTTGCACTTCGCCTTCAATGGTCACTCTGCTCAATGCCTTTAAGGTATCTATTTGAGCAATCGGTAAACCGTTAATTTTCGTGGTAACGACATTTTGCTCTGGGTAAGCCAATGTAAGTGCTGGATCGCCTAACAAGACAAACTTCCTGTTATTTTCACTAGCTGCAGCTCCATTTTTAGCTTCCAACAATATTTCTCCCACTGTAGGTTTTCGGCCTTGATATTCCTGAAAAAGGTAATCTAAGACCCGACTATTCATGTCAAAATTTTGAAAAGCAAAGACTAAACGCGTTGTTGTAATAAGGGCCACTGCGCCCCCATCGCTATTAGTAATTAGATTTTCTCCTGCAGAATGAAAATCAACATCATCGTATGGACTAAAATCGCAAGTAGCAGTAATAAACAATGGCAAATTGTCTTTATTCTTTAAGTTGCGAATATCCTCAATGTTAAAAACCCTTTCCTGTGCCCAGTTTTTTGGCCCACCATGTCCAGTGTAGTTCATCAAGAAACAGCCTGTACGAAGGCGTCGTAATATGGCATCATTTACATCTGGATACCTATCTCCTCCGGCTGCATTCTGTTGCGCATAAGCATCTAAATATATTTTTTCAATATTGTACTTATCTATAGTCTCAATACTGGATAAAGCCGTTAGTTGTTCTACTTGACCAAAGTGCAAATTATTGTCTTCATCATCTGCCACAAAACTGAGGATGTTTCTCCAATCCCCCATAGTATTGCGGGTATTGTAATTAATGATTTTATCGACTACCCCATTTGCTTCCGTTATATCATCCACGGGTATACGCCCTACAGCAATATCTACTTTATTAGGATTCCCTATATTAGTAATATCCTCCCCTTCTGAATCATCTAAAAAAGCAATATAGTCATCCGTACAATAGGAGGAAATCGCTGAAAAACTCTCTTGACTCTGGTAGGTAGGAATTATATTTTGATTGCCTGAAATTCTATCCTTATAATCAAAAGATGCATCCCCCATCAATAAAGCATACTTAGGAGAATTTGGGTAGTTGGTCGATCTGTCGTAAAACATTTTAAGAAAATCTCGAATCGCCGTTAAATCTTGTTCTCCCGAAGAAAACTCATTGTATATCTTTTCTATATCCACAACAGCGACACTTAAACCTTCATCTCTATGATAATCTGCTAATCGATCTGCAGCGCTAAACATACTGGCCGGTGTAATAATGAACATGTCAAGTTGGGGTAAACCATGTAAATTTTGATTGACTATAGGCTCACCATAAGCAGGTACTGGGAAATTTGAAATCCCCGTATTAACTGCCACAAATTCTCGCAATGAATCCGAAGCAACGCTAAATTCATATTGTCCTCCGTTTAAATTGCCATTTATTTTTACGACTTCAGTGCCTCGAGTAACTTCCCAGACTTCAGTGTTCGTATTGCTGCCATCAATCTGAAAACGGGTAACATTCCCTGAACCAATATTATCTATTGAACGAAATGGCAAGAATGAAGCAGATAAATTTAAATTGGCTTTAGCTATAACCTCCACATAATCCAAAAACCCGTTGGCTTGGGGATCATTATTGTTGAATGTAATTTCAAACGAATTGCTGCCACTTAAATTAACCTCGCGAGATACTTTATTCGCATTGCCTCCACTTGGAAAATCTCCTCCTGAAGTTATTGGGACAGTAGCATTAAACAATTGCACCCCATTATTTTTTAAGGCGAAAACAGAAGAACCTGAATATGACGTTGCAGCGTATCGAACATTTATTTGAGCAGGTTCAGACGCTACAATACTTGGTATTGAAATATTCACATTTTGGGTGTTGTTGAAACTGCTCAACCTTTCCCCATACCATTCTCTCCCTGAACCCATGGTTGTTGCAAGTTGAGAATAAATCAAATTGTAGGTCTCCTCCTCAAAGAAAGTTCTAAAATCATATATTGACGAGGTAAGGTTTGCACCTGAGGAATTGGAACGAACAGGCAATTGTAAACCCGACCCAGCATCTAATGTGAAAAAATAACCCGATTGATCGGTATAGATATTTATAATATGACTCCAATCTCCCGCGGAGGTATCGTATTTCCAGACATGTGGACCTTTCCCGTAAAAAAGTAGGTAATCCCCATTTTCCCATTGACCATTATTGTTTTGATCAATAATCTTTAATGGAATTTCCTCTAGGTCATCAGTTCGGTAAGAACTGTTGCCTTCTGGCAAAATACCCATGGCTTGACCAAACACGCCTACTTGAGAAAAACTTAACGCAGAATTAGTCAGGCTATTTGTTTGTAAAAAAGGGAAATCAATTTTATACACACCATCACCAGGGACAGAAATTTTGTGCCACGAACCATTGTTCAAGACACTTTCTGTTTTTGTCGATTTCAAACTTTTGAACACTGGAGTTAGCTTACTCGCTAATTCGACTTTAAACGAAACAAGTTTTTCTATTGCCCCTGTACCTGCATTTCTTCTAAGTGGAATTCCACTTATTGAAATGCTCGATTTTTTTTGCGCTATACCTATTGCCGTTTGTAATTGAACTTCCTGCTTTAACTTTTCACGGTTTGGAAACTCTCCTGTGTAGGGTTCAAAATTAAAATCGCTTAAGACCGCGGTGTAATTTTGATTTGGTACATCTATCGAATAATGATAGTTTGGGATATACCCTGTTCGCTCTTGGAAAAAAGCTTCTTTAAAACTTTCCTGGGTTTGGCCAGTCAATGGATTTGTCATCGGGGTATCCCAAATCAAACTCACCTCAATTAGCTGAGCAGTTAGCAGAGTTGGTATGCTAAGAAAACATATGAAGAATAACAGAAACTTTCGGAGCATCGCTCAAAGATAATAGTTCAAAATTTAACAAAATTGCCTATGTGATAGTTCAAACGGAATTAATATCTCAATATTGCACCATAAAAATAAATACTTTGATAATTTTACACTCCATTTACACGTTTGATTAAAACTACTTTAAAGTAAAATTGAATTGAAGTTTATAAAACTAGTAATAGCCCTTATTTTAATTGTTCCATCTTTAACTTTTGCTCAACAAGTTGAATTTAGTCAATTTTACGCAGCACCATTGCATCTCAATAATGCCTTAGCTGGTATTTCTTACGGTCCACGTGTGGGAATTAATTATAGAAACCAATGGCCCGAATTGGGTGATGGTCCAGGAGGAGGTTTTACCACTTATGCTTTAAGTTATGACCAGCATATTGAAAAATTGCATGGAGGAATAGGCGTAATGATGACTTCTGATCGTATCGCCAATGATAAAATCGTTCAGAATAGCCTGAGTGCGATGTACTCCTTTCAAATTCGAGCAAGCGAGAAATTTGGCGTTAAGATAGGCCTCGGAGGAAGCTACAATCACCGGTATATTAACTGGAATGATTTGTTGTTTTACGACCAAATTGATCCATTAAGCGGTTTTTTTCAAAGTATTGGAGTCCCCAATTCTAGCAATGAAATTCCCCCAGGAAATTTCAATAAACATTCTTTCAATGCCAATGCAGGCGTCGTATTTTTTTCCAAAAACTATTACGGCGGAATAGCCGCTCACAACTTGGTACCTGAATCAGATTATTTTGGAGATAAAACCAATCGCTCCCGATTAGCATTAAATGGAGGAGCCTTTTATCATTTTGGCAGAACTTACCAGAAAAAATTCTGGTTATCGCCACAAGTTTTATACGTACATCAAAACAATTTCAACCAAATTAGCGTAGGTAGTTTAATAGGATATGATTTTTTCTATACTGGAATTTGGATGCGACATACTATTAATAACATGGATGCCGTTATAAGTGGAGTAGGATTTAAAAAGGGGATTTTACGATTTGGGTATAGTTTTGATATTAATGTGTCTCCTTTGAGAGGAACAGCAGGGTCCCATGAGTTCTCATTTGTCTTTAATTTCACCAAAGAAGAAAGCTCATTAAATCCTAAATCTGTTCAAGGGATTTTATCTTGCCCATATTATTTAGATTTTTAAAAAATTAGTTATAAATTAGCGTACTTGTATAAAAACAACCAGAATAATGAAAAATAAGGTTTTAATTTTTTTAAGTGTATTTAGCTTAGGTCTAATCACATTGAGCTCTTGCAGCAAAGAAAAATCAAGTACTACCGGATGGGCGTACAATGACCCAGATTGGGGTGGATTTGAAAACAAACCATATCTAGGTCAAGAAACTGGACCTGGATTAGTTTTCATTCCAGGTGGTACTTTTGTTATGGGCAATACGGAGCAAGATGTTATGTATGAGCATCATTCATTCCCAAGAAGAGTTACTGTATCTTCTTTTTATATGGATGAAACTGAGGTGAAGAACATCGATTATCGTGAATATCTATATTGGTTAAACAGAACTTTTGGCAATGACTATGCTGAAATCGTGAAAGCTGCTGAGCCTGACCAAGAAGTTTGGAGAGATGAGTTAGCCTACAACGAACCTTATGTAGAATATTATTTTAGTCATCCTGCATACGATGAATATCCAGTAGTTGGTGTTGATTGGGAGCAAGCGATGGATTATTGTAGTTGGAGAACGGACCGTGTCAATGAAATGGTTATGGTTCGAGAAGGTATCTTAGAGTTAAACCCGAATCAAGTAAACGCCGACAACTTTAACACAGATGCATATTTTGCTGGTCAATATGAAGGTATTGAAGGTAAAAAGCCTATTCGAAATTTAGATCCTAGTGGTGAAGAATATCGTCAAGTAGAATTTTCTGATGGAGTCTTATTGCCAGAATACAGGCTGCCTACTGAGGCGGAATGGGAATATGCTGCATTAGCTTTAATAGGAAACCTTCCTCATCCAGAAGAGGAAAGAGTTACAGATAGAAAAATTTATCCTTGGAATGGGACGACTACTAGATACTATCAAGGTGGATGGCAAGGGGATTTCCTAGCCAACTTTAAGAGAGGACGAGGTGATAATATGGGTCTTGCCGGTAACTTGAATGATAATGCTTCAATTACTGCGCCCGTGGATGCCTACTTAACTAATGATTATGGATTGTTTAACATGGCAGGTAACGTTAGCGAGTGGACTTTAGATGTCTACAGAGCACTTACACATGAAGATGCGAATGATTTAAATTCATTTAGAGGGAACGAATTTAAAACTTTGGTTCTAGATGATGAAGGTAATGTTGCTGCGAAAAATGACACTACGGGTAAATTAGAGTATCGATTAGTTACTGATGAAGAAGTTGCTTCAAGAAGGAATTATAGAACTGGTGATGTTAGAGATTTTGTAGATGGTGATGAGCGATCACTCAATGGCGAAGAATACATGTATAATTATGGTGTTTCATCATTGGTTAATAATGAAAGTAGAGTATACAAGGGAGGAAGCTGGAATGATAGGGCTTACTTCTTAGCACCTGGTACGAGAAGATATTGGGATCAAAAAGATGCATCTTCCGAAATTGGTTTCAGATGTGCAATGATAAGAGTAGGTTCACCAAGTGGAAATGAAATGAAAGGTGGGAACAACTTTAATAAAAAGAAGCAGTGGTAATATTGCTCAGCTAAAAATAAAAGAAAAGCCGCGATTGTCATCGCGGCTTTTTTTATGCGCAATTCGCAGAATACTCGAAGATAATCGTCTTTCCTTTAGGGTTTAATTCCGTCATGCCAATCCTTTGAGAGAACTATGATGCGCTTTTTTATTGGCAACCTTTGAGTAGCTAAAATAAAAAAGCCCTCGATAAAAATCGAAGGCTTCTGTATAAATGAGGAAAGAAAGCTTATTTCTTTCTTGCGTATTTGTTTTTGAATTTCTCAATTCTTCCGGCTGTATCTACAAACTTCATTTTACCAGTGAAGTAAGGGTGCGAAGTATTGGAAATCTCAATTTTTATTAAGGGGTATTCATTACCGTCTTCCCAAGTAACTGTGTCTTTTGCATTCGCACAAGATTGTGTCAAAAAAGATATATCATTAGAAATATCTTTGAATACAACTTTTCTATAATTTTCAGGATGGATACCGTTTTTCATTTTACTTTTATTTTAAAGGACTGCAAAGTTAATCCTTTTTTACATTTCCGCCAAATAAAATTTTAAAGATTATGAGTAAACCTTTCATTATCCTCAAATCTATTCAATATATTGCAAATTCAAGCCACAAATAACAATCTATTATGGAAATTTATCTCCTCATCGCCGTCCTCGTCGCAATAGCTTTACTTGGTTTGTACCTGTATCAAACGCCTACTCCCTTAGATACTTTAAAAGCTAAGTACACCGATGAATATTCACACTTTATTCAACTCAATGGTTTAGATGTACACTATAAGAAAAAGGGAGCTGGCTTTCCAGTACTTCTTATTCATGGTACTTCTGCTAGCCTGCATACATGGGGGCAATGGGAAGATGAATTATCCAAAAACTACACCACTTACAGTATTGATATGCAAGGCGGTGGATTAACTACTCCTCCACCCGACCATGATTATTCCATATCAGCCTATCTAAGTCTTATAGATGCCTTTGTTTTAGAATTAGGCATAGATAGCTTCTATTTAGCAGGCAATTCCTTAGGAGGACATACAGCTTGGGCCTATGCAGTTCACTCCCCATTATCAAATCGAGTTAAAAAACTAGTCTTGGTAGACCCTTCAGGCTTTACAGACCCCAATCTAGCAAAGCCGCTGGTATTTCAATTGGCGCAATTTGATATACTCTTTAAGATCATCGAAAGTCTAAATATCAAATCTTTAGTGAAGAAAAGTCTAAGCGAAGTATTCTATAATGATGCTTTAGTTACAGAAGAAATACTAAATCGATACAATGACCTCATGAATAGAGCTGGCAATAGAGAGGCCTTCTTACATAAAGTTAAGCAACTAGAAAATGGAGAAGCAGCTAATTTAGTAAAGATATCCTGCCCAACCCTAATACTCTGGGGGGAAGATGACATGTGGATTCCATTGAGTCTAGCAGATATTTTCACAACTCACATCCCTAACAATGAATTAATAATTTACCCTGAATGCGGCCATATTCCTATGGAAGAGAAAGCGAAAGAAAGTGTTAGCGATGTTATCAAATTCTTTGCAGGATAGCTGCTTTGCGTAACTTATCCTGGCCCTTAGATTCGTTGGTATCAAAAAAATATTGTTTTTTATTCCAACTCAAAACCTTTCCTTTATCTTTGCCCTCATGTCGAGCCTACACATTTACAATACGCTGAGTAGAAAAAAAGAAGAATTCAAACCTATAAATCCTCCTTTTGTGGGTTTATATGTATGCGGACCTACAGTTTATGATGAAGTTCACCTAGGAAACATGCGCCAATTTACCAGTTTCGATGTAGTTTATCGTTATTTGAATAATCTTGATTATCAAGTGCGCTATGTTCGGAACATAACAGACGTTGGGCACTTAACTGATGACGGGGACTATGGAGAAGACAAAATAGAGAAAAAAGCTAAAGCGAATAAAATTGAACCGATGGAGATTGTTCAAAAATACACCAATAGCTTCCATCATATCTCAAAGCTATTCAATCTAATCGACCCTAACATTGAGCCCACAGCTACGGGACATATTGTCGAGCAAATTGAGATGATCAAACGAATTATTGCTAATGGATATGGATACGAAGTCAACGGTTCAGTCTACTTTGATGTCAAAAAGTATTTAGAAAAATATCCCTACGGCGAACTTTCTGGAAGAAAAATTGATGAACAACTGGAGCAAACAAGAGCTAATTTGGAAGGCGGTTCAGAAAAAAAATACTTCGCTGATTTTGGTATTTGGAAAGCTGCTTCCAAAGAAACCATCATGAAATGGCCATCTCCGTGGGGCGAAGGAGTACCTGGATGGCACCTCGAATGTTCAGTAATGAGCACCAAATACTTGGGGCAAGAATTTGATATTCACGGCGGTGGCATGGATCTTAAATTTCCTCATCACGAATGTGAAATCGCGCAGAGTGTTGGAGCAGATGGGCAATCGCCTGTTCGTTATTGGATGCATGGTAATATGCTAACCGTAAATGGTGAAAAAATGAGTAAGAGCAAAGGAAACTCATTTTTACCCTTAGAGCTTTTTTCCGGTAAGCATCCTATGCTCAAGAAAGGATTTAGTCCAATGACTGTCCGTTTTTTTATGCTTCAAACGCATTATAGCAGTACCTTAGATTTTTCTAACGATGCCTTAGAAGCTTCAGAGAAAGGTTTCCAACGCTTGATGAATGCATACAAAATCCTACCCAACTTACTTGCCAAAAGCAATCAAGAAACCGATACCGATAAAGAGATTGTTGCTCTTGCTAATTTATGTAAAATGCATATGGATGACGACTTTAATACTCCCAAAACTATTGCCTCACTTTTCGACTTGTCAAGTATCGTAAATAAAATTAATGATAGCAGTTTGACCGTAAGTCAAGAGGGCCTTAACAATTTGCAAGCGGTAATGAAAAGTTTCATTGAGGATGTTTTAGGTCTAGCTATTGAAGCCAAACAAGGCAATGAAGCCTTGGATAGTGCGATGGGTTTAATAATTGAAATGCGAAAATCTGCAAGAGAGAATAAAGATTGGACGACTTCAGATAAAATCAGGGATGAGCTAAGTGCAGTAGGTATTGCAATAAAGGATGGTAAAGAGGGAACTTCTTGGTCCATATCATAAATCAATCAAAATGATTAAAAAGCTATTTCCAATATGTTGTCTGCTGTTCGTGTTTTCATGTAAAAACGATAATCCAGCATCCATTTCTAAGCAGCCTAGTTTTGAATTAGCAGAAGCTCCAATATTTAATGCGGATAGCGCATATCAATTCATTCAGACACAAGTAGATTTTGGTCCACGTGTCCCTAACACCGCTGCTCATCAGCAAACTGCAAGCTGGTTGATTGAGCAATTGAATAGTTATGCTGATACATTGATTGTCCAAGAAGCGACTTTAACTGCTTTTGATGGCACGCCGTTGGAAGCAAAAAATATCATTGCAGTGTTTAATCCTGATGCTGAAAAGAGAATCTTGCTCAGTGCACATTGGGATACTCGACCTTATGCAGATCAAGACAAAGAAAATCAAGAAGAAGCTATAGTTGGAGCCAATGATGGAGCTAGCGGAGTAGCCATATTAATAGAAATAGCTCGTTTGTTGAAGAAGGACGAAATCAATATTGGAGTAGATATTATTCTCTTTGATGCAGAGGATTATGGACAGCCTAGTTTTAGCAAAGAAAGATTTGTTCCAAATTCTTATTGTTTAGGGTCGCAATATTGGGCTAAAAACCCGCATATTTCTAATTATAAGGCTGAGTTTGGGATTCTACTGGATATGGTCGGAGCAGCTAATGCAGTTTTTACGCATGAAGGCAACTCTATCAGTTATGCCAACACCTACCTTCAAAAAGTTTGGAAAATAGGGCATCAGCTCGGTTATAGTACATACTTTTCTTATTTGCAAACACCTGCCATAACCGACGACCACCTTTATGTAAATACCCTTGCTAAAATACCGATGATAGATATCATTCAATATGACAAAACAACTCAATCAGGTTTTGGATATTACTGGCACACCCACCAGGACAATATCAAGATAA